>Ga0164318_10003386_pt1 | contig 15074 bp, 35 predicted proteins | sample GuaBasSedimGuay9_FD_113734 | JGI IMG/M metagenome (GOLD analysis project Ga0164318, IMG submission 113734) | Subseafloor sediment microbial communities from Guaymas Basin, Gulf of California, Mexico - Guay9, Core 4571-4, 0-3 cm | ecosystem: Environmental > Aquatic > Marine > Hydrothermal vents...
AGGGCGTCATTCGTCGCATTGAATGCGATGAGTTCTACAGCATGACAATGAACGAGAAGCGCCCGATGATCCCCGACGAGGACGGCAACCCCGTCAGGGATACGGCACATTCGTGCACTCTGGATATTCACTTCGTGGTGAGGGAGTAAAACGATGGCTGATAATCAAATATTCTTCCGTGCAGATGATAAAGACACTGCTTACTGGGCTCACAAGAAGAGGGGCGATCCTCTCTGGGCTATCGTGGATAAGCGTTCCAAGAAACCCAAGCCGCTGATGTTTGTTGTATGCCCCGACATGGAAAGGGTGTTTTTTCAGATGGATCGAGGCGGTATGCGCAAGAGAATGTGGGTGGCTAAGCTCGTGGCAAAAGAGCGGCCGTTCTAGAAAGGACGCTAGTGTGAAAAAAGAAAGAGAGACCGAGATCCACACCTATCTGCGCCTTCCTCGAGAGGAGTGGCCGCGGGAGGAGCCGCACAGGTGCGTAGCCGAGCTGCTCGACACCATCGAAGTGATCGAGACGACCATGACCTCCGCCGCCATCGTGGACAAGAAACGCCAGAGCGTCCTCGACGAAGCCGTCCGCTACGTCAAGGAGACCCTGAAGATGGACCGCGTCGCCATGGAGGAGGACTGCGTTGTGATGTTCAAGGATGTGCTCAACATCCTGCAGTCGGACATGGCGGAGACTAGGAGGTGAGATGCCCTGGTATCGATTTTACTGCACCTACGGCCCCGGTCACCCGAGCTCCGCTGAAACTTATCGCTACTACAACCTGGATGCGCAAAACGATGAGGGGGTCAAAGATTTCCTCAAGGAGGAGTGGCGGGAGTGGTGCCGCCAGGAGTGGCTCGAGGACGCAATCGGGGGTCAGGAGTCGGTAAAAGAATTGCCGGAGAGAGAACGGCAGTTACAGATCCGGAAGTACCGGAGTCGTGTGAAAGCGGCGTACGAGATGCTCCTCGTCTTGGGGGCGGATAAAGAGGAGTCGTGATGCCTTGGTATAAGTTCTCAGCGGCGCAGCAGCTCGAGTTCAACGACGAGATCTACTACACCCCCGTCGTGGAGTACGAGTACTACACGGATGCTCCTCCCCGGGATGTCCTGGACGAAGAGCTCGAATCCCGTCTTGGTGAGTTCGTAGAGGATCGCAAATGGGAAGAGGTCGACGCTGCTGATGTTTCCGATGAGGATAAACAGCGTGTCCGAGAGCGCAAACGAGCAACTGTACAGCACACCCTCGAAACTCTGATCGATATGGGGGCGGAGGAGGAAGAACTATGAGCGACCGTAACTTCACGCCTGGTGTCTGGGCTACGTTGCCCAATCTGACCCGTACGCATTTCGTTCCCTATCTCAGGGGGACGCGCAAGCCTGCCATTGCTTCTCTGTGTGGCTGTGCTCACACTGACACGAAGCACAAGGAGTGGGACTTGAACGTCATGACGATCAAGCCCGACACCGAGGGGTACGTTAAGCCGCGGTGCGAGCGGTGTTTGGCGGCCCAAGCCAAAGAGCGAGGGGACCAGATCGCAGAAGAGCGCGACAAGAAGACCACCCACGCGTCGGAGATTTCGGTGTCTCTCACTGTCCGCCAGGATGATACGCCTATCGCCTGGGTGCCGGTCCCCGACCTGGAGGCCGTCATCGAGATCCTCAAGCGCCAGAGGCCCATCGTCACTGACGATGTGTGTCGCATCAAGTACGATATACTGGACGCCGCCATCGTGGGTCTGCGTCGCTACATCGACGAAGCGAACGAGCGCAACGAGAAGACCGAGGTCACCACGCGGATTAAGGAGATGCCGTGAAAATCGAAAGGCGAATAGGGCGCTGGCCAAGTTGAAGACATGAACGTTCGTGATTTCACACAGGACGCTCACTACGAGTGTTGTAACTGTGGTTACCGATGGTGGGACGTCAAGGGGCCGCAGTCGGGCCCATGTCCCAAATGCGGTAGCCTCTACTACAAGTGGCTCAACTACGAGGTGCGCGATGATTAGAGGATACGGCTTCGACATGTACGACCGGGACAATAAGATTTTCCGGATCGCCGCCATCTTTTCCAGCCTCTGGTTTCTCGGCGGAGTCTTCTTCATTGTTGTGGGGTTGCTAGCTCCCTTATCTGTTACGGCCGCAATGTGTTTCTTCTGTGGCGCGTGGTGCGCTGCCTTCTCTGTCTTCTTCGTAACGCACGAGCTCCGTTTCCGCCGAAAGATGCGTCTCCGAGACGCAGAGAGGATGTCTGAGGAATGGCTCTCATAGATAAATGTTCTCCCAACTGTCCCGGTTGGAAGTCGTACCCTGACGGCACGCTCGATGATGAACGGTACTACACTGAAAACCTGGACGACGCCAACCCCAACGAGGACTTCGTCTGTGGCTGGTGCGGTAAGGACTTGCCGGGACGCTTCATGTTCTGCAGGGCACACTGCGAGGACGCGTTGATGACGCATCTGGAGAAGTCCGATGACTCCGCCCCCGACGAAGAGTCGGGGGACGTGGAGTACTAACCATGAAAGGAGATTCACTGATGGACAGGTTGCTTGAAGCTGTAAATAAGATTCCTGGCGTGTCGGTGAAGCTCCAGCCTTTTTCGGATGAGGAGCACTCCTGTACACGCAAGGTGCGCTACGTTCATCGAGAGTCTGCTGACCAGGCGGCGCGCTTGATGGGGAAAAAACTCGGGCGACGCATGGTCGCCTATCCGTGCCGTTATTGCGATGGCTGGCACGTGGGGAGTCAGTAAACCATGGGGCGTCAACACCATTGTTGTAATTGCGGTACGAGTTTCTCTCACCTGAGTCGGATAGACGAGCCGGATGCGCCGTACTATCCGTTAGGTGAGAGTTCATTGATTTGTCGGCGTTGTGTAGAGCTCCTCTTGGAGAAGAAGATCGGGGGTATGCTGCAGCGTTTGTATGAGTTACGTGATTTCAATGCTCGACACGAGGCTAAAGCTCGAGAAAAACTCCAAGAGATCACTGAGATCTTGTCATTCGATGTGCGCTCGATGCCGGAATCTACGTTGCGGCATGCCGTGAGTGAAGCCAAAAAAGTCCTGCAGAATAGTAGGCGTTTTTAAGGAGGATACAAATGGGACCATACGACAGTGTAGAACCCGATGATGTGGAGGATCCGAACTTCGATCCGTCGGAGTATTGGAATGACGTTCTCACATCCGATGACGAGGATGACGATGAGGAGGACTGGTAGTGGATCCTTTAGACAGCGAGTTCGTGAAACACGTCCTCAAGCACCGCCCCGACAGTGTGACGGCGCGGCTGGCGAGAGAGGTGGAAACGTTGCGTACTCAGATACTGCAATGGAGTTCCCTCGTTGCCGAGGACATGTGGCCGAATCGACGTCAGATCTCGGAGGAGGATTCATGAGATAGCCGAAAGGGCGGGGAGGCTTTCACACCCTCGTCCTTTTTTGGGTACAAGACAGTAAACCCAAAGGAGGACGGCCATGTCTATCGAACGCACAACGAAGCGCTTCGCGATTCTCTCTCAGCAGGTGTATCAGAACGTTAAGAAGCGCGGCTGTCCCCAAGAGCTTCTGGAGATGGTCGAGGAGTGTATCTCACTGGCGCATAAGCTCGGCCTTGAGCCGGAGGTTTTCGAGTCCATGTACGTTACGCGAGCCCATGCGTTACAGCTTCTCGCTGCAGGCAAGAAGTTGGCGATCCTGGAAGACGAGGTGCGGCAGCACAATTATCAGGTGCTCGGACAGGCGATGCGTGAGTACATGTTCGAGAAGGAGGGGGAGGCATGAATGACGATACGCTCACACTGTGGATGCGGCTCCGAGACGAGGTCACGTTGGGGCGGGACAACCCGGCTCTCTATGACACGGTCCGGGACGTCTCCGACGACATCCACGAAGGGAACTTGCCCTGGGACCACCCGGAGCTCTTCGTGGACACCATCTGGTCGCTCGGAAAGACCGAGCTCGCCCTCGGTGCGCAGCTCCTCTTCGACGGGATGGAGTGGGACGAGGAGAGCTCTATCACCTGCAACGAGTGTAGCTACTACGGTATCGTTGAGCAGTTCTTTGCTTACAACGAGGAGGATAAAGAATGACCGTCAACGAACTACACGACGCCCTGACTGAGCTCATCAAGGCTGACAAGGGAGATCTCGAGGTGCACGTCCATGCGATGACGGGGCGCCTCTCTGGCCGCAGTACTGTTCCCGTTAAGTCGGTCTCTTCAGGGTTCGACTGGGACTATGGAAAGTTGCTGATTTATCCCGAGGAGACGCTCTTCGGAGAAGCGCTGGCGCGCAAAAGGAGAAACAATTGACCGTACGCACAATCGAAGAAGCAATGCATTGGTTCCTCAACAACTCGTCGGGGACGGTAATCGTGGAACGGGTGGACGGCATGACCAAGGAGTGCGGCTCTTTTCCCGAAGCTGAGGCGTTCTTGAAGAGCGCCGAGCAAGAGAATGTGAGGTGAAACATGAAGGCTCGCACAGACGTTCTAGTCGAGATACGCTCCGCAGTCGAAACCCTTTTAAAGAATGCCGCGGAGTTCAAGGACCGTTTCCGCAAGGACCCCATCAACTGGGGAGATCTGCACTGTACGGAGGTGCTTTACTGTCTCGATGATGAGGGGCACGAGCGCTACCAGGTCCACATCGCGGAGTGCGACCCTGCTTGCGGTGAGCTCAAGCGTTATATCATCGAAAGTTTACAATCTCATTACGACGAGAACGACGAGTTCGAAGTCATCACGGAGTGGTAACTATGTACAAGATAATGGGGCGCTACAATGGCGCGGATGCTGAAGAGATCGATGAGGCTGACACTCGGGAAGACGCTGAGTATCTCCTTGAGGAGTACAGCACGGCTTTCGGCGATGGCTGGGAGCTGTGGATAGGGAGGTAAAAATGGACAAGGCGGAACGGAACCTGATCGTAGGAGACATTGTTCAGATTGATCCCGAGCACGACCCCGTGTTCGGTGGATGCTTCATGGTCGTCACTAAGCCTAAGTCCTTCGGCGCACAGGGCGCCGTTTTGGGACCTGGTATGAACGGCCTTGACGGTACTGGTGTAGCGTACTACCGCTGCGCCTTTGAGCACATGGAGTACGTTGGTCACGCGGTGTGGGAGTTGGGAAACGCCGAGGAGGAGGATGATTGATGGGCTGGCTTTCAAAACTACCAGTAAAGAGCTTTTGCCCCATAGATGACGACGTGGGGGTTGTCTATCTGGCGCAGCGAAAAGCAGTTACGTCTTTAGAGGAACTGAAGGACTTCGTCTTTCGGTGGTACGCTCTCTGGGACGAAGGCGACGAAAAGGACAAGGTCGAGGTGGGGGATATTACACCAGAGGTGTTTTCTGAGTTCCAGCGCTTACAAAATAATAACGCCGATGCGGATCCTGAGAATGTGGACCAGTCTATAGCTACGCGTATTCTCCTCCCCAAGAGGCTTTTGCATGCGCACATGGCAGCGCATCAGTACATCGTTCCGTTCAATGTGGCGCTGATCCAGCTCTACGTCGAAGATGACGAGGACAGGAGAAAAGCGTTTTGAGTAGCAAACATCTAAGTTACTTGAAGTACGTCCTGCGTCACAAGTTTTACGTGGCGCAGGCGTGCTTCCGGGAGGGGCTGGTCATACGCGGCCTCATTCATGACGTCAGTAAGTTCTTGCCTTCTGAGTGGTTTCCGTATGTAGAGTACTTTTACGGGGAGAAGGACAAGCCCAACCTCACTCGGAAGCGTTTCGATTTTGCATGGCTGCTGCACCAGAAGCGTAACGACCACCATTGGCAATGGTGGGTGCTTTCTAAAGATGAAGGAGGTCGAAGGGTACTCCCGATGTCTGATGCTGCGCGAAAGGAGATGGTAGCGGACTGGTTCGGCGCTTCACGTGCACAAGGCCACGGAGGGCTTTACGGCCCTAACGGTGTTAAAGCGTGGTATAAGAGTCACAGAAAGAAGATGTTGCTCCATGACGAAACACGGAAATGGGTTGAGCGACGCCTGGGACTGCGAGATTGACTACGAAGAGCGGGAGAGCCCCTGGCTTTCTTTTGACGACCAGCGTCCAGAGGACGGACAGAAGTGCTTGGTGTGGCCGCAAGAGCGGGTATTGGTGTACGACTCCTCTCTCGACGGATTCGTAGCCGAGGGTCTTCATAAGTTGGACAGTTGTCCGGTCCAGTATTGGATGCCTCTACCTGACGCCCCACTGACGTACGGAGAGCGTGTGGAGTACGTAAAGGGGTCTCTGGCGGATGTGTTTTCGAACCGGATGCAGCCGCTGATAGGTAAGGAAGTTGAGTATTTTCGGGAGAACTTACTTACTGCTCTCGGTATTCCAGAGGAGTATCTCACAGCCGAAGAGCCTCCTCGGGTGACTGATGTGAAGGACGCGGGCAACGGACGAGTGGAGTTCGATCTTGAAATTCCTGGGCCCTTTCAGCGTTACAGCGGTACTTACGCCGCGGAGGACGACACCGATGGGAATGATTGTTGACTACGTTTGCATGAACTGCTTTTTTATCGGGACTACCGCTGATCGCGGTATCCGGTGCTGTGAGAAGCCCGAGTTGATGTCCGTTAAGGGGTACCATACTGTCCGTAGGACGATGGCCCGGAAGGGACGCTTCTTCGAGGTGAATCCGAACATCCAGAAGTACTTCTCGATTGCGCTGGAGGAATCCAAGTACAAGGGAGATGACGATGAAGAGCGGAGATCTGGAAGTTTGGAGAATGACGCCATACCAGTACGAGACGACGATACCGTTGAAGGGGGACAGTCTGGTGAGGATCCCCAACAATTCGATGCTGCCGACGGTGGCGAAGACAACACGATTACCTGAGACGACTGCTAAGCCTATTCTCTGTTCTGTTTGTGGTCGTGGGCCGCTTACTCACTTGGTGGCCATAAACAATCACTTTCTTTGTCCTAGTTGTTACGATGCCGCCAGTATGGGGGTTCGGTCTATGCGTCGAGATTGCCGAGTGCGCCCCCCTGAAACCGAGGAAGTGAATGACCAGATTACTACACAGTATACAGGCGTCCATTGGCTTCGAGAGAACGGTGAGTACTTGGGTATGGCGTCGTCGCACGTATTGAAACTCTCCTTCCCTCCGCCAACGGGGAAAACCTATGTGGCGTACATCCGGGAGGGGCATCGTTCTGTGGGGATGCAGGATTCTAACGCATTGATCGTGGATGACCCTCAGGATTACAACGTGTGGGCCGGAGATTTTTCACGCCCGGACGAAGCGGTCGTTTGGTATGCGGTACCAAAAGCGCTGCTTGTTCCTTACACGAATTTCCCAATTTTCTAACCACGTAACTGCACAGGAGGCAGTATGACGCAGCAAACAACGTCGGATTTGTTGAAAGCATTCCAGGCTGAGATCGATAAGAGCGCGGTGCTCTCGGATTCGTTCAAGGGGTGGCTCCAGGGGCAGATGATGTCCATGGCTACCGTTGCCCACAAGCAGGGTTATAACGAGGGTCTTAAAGAAGAGCGCAAGGCGAAGAAAGGAAAGACGAATGGGTGAGACTTCGGACCATTCCCACACGTTTACTCGTAAGTACTATGTCACGATGCCTGATGGCTCCCGCTGGAGAGTTCCCGTTTGGGTGATTGTGATCAACCGGGCACTTGAGTACGTTTCAGACTACGAGTCGTTGGTCGATTCGGTTGCGGCAACGTTGGAGGTGTTCAAAGACGATGACTTCATCGAAGAGTGGGCGCGGAACAATATGGACTGGGCTGAGGTCTCGGAGTTTGCGACTAAGATCCAGGATCCCACAGAGGCCGTTGATTACCAGGAGGGATGGGTCAACGGAGAACATGAGGTAAGTTAAGCGGTTCTGTGTCCAGGGGGTGTCGGTGTGTTTCTCCGCTACGCCCCTTTTTTGATTTGAGAAATGGACGTGTGGATCGGTACAAGTAAGTGTACCTGAACAAAGGAGGAGGCTATGCGAGCGATAGTATGGTTAGTTATGTTCTTGAATGTCGGGTGTTCGTTGCTTGTGCCTGATGCGGAAGGCGAATACTTCGACACGGACTCCGACACAGACACCGACAGCGACACTGACTCCGATTCGGATGTAGATACCGACACCGACACGGACTCCGACACTGACACTGACACTGACACTGACACAGATACGGATTCAGATAGCGACACCGACACCGACACCGACACCGACACCGACACCGACACGGACACCGATTCTGAGACTGACACAGAAAGCGATACCGACACTGATACCGATTCCGACACTGATACCGATGTATGTGGTGGTCTCAATGAGGCATGCTGTGCTTCCGATATGTGCGACTCGGGATTATTGTGTATTGCGTACCCCGTTCCTGCTAACAAGGTTTGTCGTGAGATGTGCGCGCCTATTCCCTGTGAGACATACGAGGGACCTGTAAGCGGTTATTGCCTACACGGCGGAGACGGAGCGTGTATCAGTACGTTGGATGTGACAGCGTGTGATGACCCCGACTGTGATGGTACTAATCCAGATGTTGTCTGTGTTGTTCTGACTCTGGATGATCAGAGGTGTTCGTTGTCAGGGTGTGACTCTCAGAGTACTTGTCCTGCAAATTATCACTGTGACGTATCACACTCAGCTTGTCTTCCTAACTAGTGCATTTATGAGAAGTGTCCCCTTAATTGTGGGCATTTCTTTTGCTCCCAGGATGCCGTATACTTACGAAGTAATGCCGAGCGAAAACAAAGCCTGGAAGAAGTGGGAACGTACACTGGGACAGAAGGTTCCGGAAACGTTGACCAAGGAGAAGCGTGATGAGCTTCTGACTCGGTTGCTGTCTCTGGGCCAGCGAAACCCCTTGCGCTTTCAGATGGAGGAGGAAGCCCCCGAGGTCGGTCCGATGTACCGACCGCCCATACGTTCCAAGGTTGTGCGCAAGCTCGACGAGCTCCATGAGCTCTTGGAGAGTACTAAGGAGAAGACCAAAAAGAAGAGGGATCTGGACGACATCGCGAAGTCTCAAGAGTTCCTCACCAAGGCGAAGACGGCACCCGAGAAGGAGCTCCTCTTCATCAACCCTGGGCGTTACCCCGCTGTTTTGGCTCACGAGGTAGGGCACGCGAGCAAGCCTAATCTTCCGGCCAAAGTCATCGGGGGTGCAGCTCGACACTTTTCGGACAACCTGGCTGTCAGCACCACTGCTGCGCTGATGGGCCTTGCTGGGGGCTTATTGAAGAGTCCTGCGGTAGCAGGTACCGCCATGGGGATCGGCGCGCTCCAGGGAGCTTCTCGATTGACGGAGGAGGGGCGTGCTAGTCTGCGAGGACTGAAGCTTCTTCGAGAGGCAGGTTACGAGCCGACTCCGGAGGAGAAGAAAACTCTCCGAAAAGCCTGGGCTTCGTATCTGGCGCCTGGGGCCATGGACGTAGCCGTTCCTGGCGTCCTGGCGGGGCTCGGGCTTCTGGGGCGCATGTACGGGAAGTACGCTTCGTCGGATGCGGAGCTGCGGAAACTCGTCAAGCCGACGTTGTTCAATAAGTTTGAGCGAGCGTTCGTACCTGCAGACGTGGAGGCCAAGTACGACCCTGACGATATCCGGAAAGGAATCCGCCGAGAAGCGTACCACATTCAGCAGCGCTTCGGATTGAAGCCCAAATTGACAGGTTCAATGCATAGTGGCCTCAATTTGCCTGATTCGGTTGATATCGATTTTTTTGCTGATGTGCAAGACAAGGACAGATACCGGGAAGTCGTGGATGCGCTCGAGGAGTCCGGGACGTTCCAGCCGAGTCCGTACAACAAGCCTGACTCGGCTTACGCGGTGTTTACGCGCAAGGACCCTGGAACGAGTGGCTTTCCCGTCGACCTGGCTGTTGCGTACGGCGGTCCGGGTGCGGAATACCGGAAGGCGACGGCGAATCTTCGCAGAGGCGTTACGAAGATGGACCCGAAGCTGAAGTCCCAACTGTTGGCCAAGAAGCAGCTCCTTCGGGACACGCCGTTTTTCGGGAAGACGCGGTATCGGCGTTTTAAGCGGAAGCTCCGAGAGACGATGGACGTTCCGACTCTGACGCGGGAGAAGCTCTCTTACATCGTAGATCCGACCCTTCGGGAGGAGAAGGAAAAGCTCCTTCGTTTCCTCAAGCGGAAGGACATCGTAGGACATCGTACGACGGCGGGACGGGGAGTGGTGGAGATGGGTGGCGCATTGCCCGCGTCTGAGCTGTATCGTAGAGGATTACTGCAGAATTTCGAAGCCGGACGGAAGGGAGATCGACAGGTCGCGGCAAAAGCGTCAGTAGCGAAGATCAGGCGCCATCTGAAAGATATTGTGTACGGTACCCGAAGGGGTCTTCTGCAAGATCCGGAGTATGGAGATGTGGGATTTGTAAGTATAAGTCGCACTGCCAAGGACTCTCCGTTCTTGAATCTCATCAGTGATGAAGCCGTTGTTCCGGCCCGAAAGTCGGGAGTTCCGAGAAAGCTGGGTATCGGTAAGGGCTATGTGTTTGGGCCGAAAGAGCAGATAGAGGAGTTCGAGAAGCTGCGTCCCGAGTATAAGTACGTGGCTGAAGAAGACCTTGATCCTTACCTGCAGAAGGCGCTGTACAAGCCTTCGACGCGGTCACTGAAAGAGGTTTTCACGAGAATCCTTCCCCACACTATTCGGGGAGACATCAAGATCCACCCGCTTGGGGGAAGAGTGGAGCCTGGTTATGGCGAAGAGTGATACACCATTGGAAGCATTAGCTCGTTTTCGGAAAAGAGCCGCGAACAGCCCGACGGCGGCTACAACAAGCAGCTCCTCGTCTAGCTCTATGAACATAGAGTCTCCGAGCACTGCGACGCGGTCTTATAACACTCCTAGTACGGGGCATATGGGGATTTTTAAAGGTACGGGTTTCGCTAATACGAGTCGTATCAAGACAAGTGAGTCAGAGTTCCCTTGGAGTGGAGCTACTATCCCGGCTGGTGCGCTTGCTGGAGGAGCGTTGGGAGCGTTATCCGTTGCTAAGGGTAGACCTAAGAAGCTGTTGCAGATGCTAAGATCTCCGGGGCAATTTTCTGATGACGCTATTCAGCAGTTAGTTCACCGGTTGGTGTTAGGCGGAGGAGCTGGGGCTGTAGGAGGAGCTGTTGGAGGAGATTATCTTGAGAATCGGATGCCCAAGGAAGGCGCACTTTCGAAGTTCGCTCTCGGTATACAACAACCGAATATGGTTACGAAGTCTCTACGCAGCGCGGCGGGTCGTGAAGGGGGATACACGGCGGGAAACTTGGCAAAGGGTTCCGGCGCGTTCAAGCCTACCCGAATCACATCCACACTCCAGGAAGGTAAGAGTAGTGTTTTGGATCAGCGTTGACGTTCTTAAAAACTTCTCCCCTTTACAGGTAAAAGAGCTTAACGTGCAAATGGGCTTTGTGCCCGCATAATCTTTAATTCTGGGAAGGTGGTAATATGTTGTGGTTGAGTTTCCCCTCGCACATCGATATTCCGCGGTTTATTGAACAGACGGGTGTAAAGCTAGACTCTTTAGCGGAGATTACACAAGAGCACGCGGAGGATACCGTGCTTGTCCACGTTGTGTATTCGACAGAACGGCCCCCTCAAGCGGTAATCTATGATTCGACAGACTCGATTTTTGTTCCTGTGAATCTTAGAGGATTGAGCGTCAGTGTACCTTATCTTCTTCCTCGAGGACTTGTAGGGGAAATGCTCTCTGCGATTAAGCCTATTTCGCAGCCCGGCAATGTACGGCCTAAATCTGAACCGAAGTCCGACTAGTTCTGTAGAAAAACCCAAAAAAGAACGGAGGTCGTCGTGGAAATAGAAGACACGACTGACAGGGTATATCGGATACAGTTATCCGAAGGATCAGTGCCTTTGGCGGACTGGCTTTGTCAGTACGGTCGCGAGGTTTTTCCGGATGAGCTTTATCGTTTGATTCACTACAAGCACCAAACTCTTCCGAATGATCAGTTCATCGTGTGGGCGAATCAAGCGCTCATGGGCCGACACTCTGGGTGGATTCTCAAGGACATTACGTCTGTGCGCGTGCTCTGGCATTCCTTAGGAGAAACACGCGGAACCGAAGGATGGTACTTTATTGGGAAGACGTTCGCGCTGCCTTTTACCGACGCCCCCGTTTTCTGAATTTACGAGGTAAAGATATGTCTGGGATGTTGTGGAAGCGCGTAATTGAAGCAGCAATACGCGCGGTAGTGGACGTACTTCTACAGGAAAAAAGAACATCCAAGCCTAAGAAAACGGGCACTGGTTTTCGACGGGTTTCGAAACCCGAATCCAAACCTACAAGGGCTCTGCCCTCGCAGCATGCTGTGACTGGCTATACTCGGGTGCACCCTTCCGGAAAGACTGTAACGGTAAAACCTTACCAACGTGGAAACAACTGAGCTGCCCTTAGAGGCCCCAACTATGAGGAGAGGATATGAAAGCGGTTTTATTTTACGGCGTGCGCCTACCTATTCAGCAATACGATGAGGTGACAGGAGAAGTTGCGGATAATTACACGTATGTGTTTGGTGAGAATTTTCCGGGTAGCGGTTGGGAGTTTCACGTGCGTCAGCTTCGAGGGCGCTACAGTGCTTACCTGTGTTTGGCGAGACTCAATGTTTCATTGCATAGTGCGGAGCCTTTCCGCCTGGTCAATCCCAAGGGGTTGCAGGAACAGAAGATGAAGCCGCCGGAGCGGGATGAGCTCAAAGACATCCTCCAAGCGTTGGGAGTAGCTTACACACCCCCAAAGTGGTTTTTGACAGCATCCCGGTAGGGAGTGTGAAACCGACCTGTCTTTTTGGTAGAAGGAAAACAACAAGAGCTACTAGGAGGGATTTATGTCCGAAGATCAAGGATACCTCAATTTCGACGCCCCCGATACGAGACAAAAGGTCATTGCGGAGTTGCGGAAAGAGACGGAGAAGCGGGCCCACGATGCGCAGGGGACGCACTGTCCCGTATGTTCGAAGTTCGTCAAGGTCTACCGCCGGAAGTTGCACAACGAGATGGCGCGGTTCCTCATCAAGCTTGTGCACGCGTACAAGCGCTATCCGCGCTACTACACGATGCGTGAGCTCTTTCCCGGCAACAACAAGTCGGCGTCGGATGGGTCATACCTCGTCCACTGGGGACTTGTCGAGCGGTCGGATGCGACCAATGAGGCGCAGGCTCCCGCAGGCAGCTATCGGCCAACCGACAAAGGCTTGCGGTTCGCGCACAACAACGAGTTCGTTCCGACACACGTTCACCTCCTCAACAACGAGGTCGTGGGATGGTCGGATCGTCAGACAAATATACGGACTGCTCTGGGGAGCAAGTTCAACTACGAAGAGCTCATGAAGAGCTGAGGAGGTAATTTCCATGAATCTTGAAATGGTGGATGCGAAAATCGCAGAGCAACAAGGGGTCATTATCGAGGCACAGGCGCGTCTCGAGGCGTGGCTCGAAGTTCGGGAGGCATTCGAGTCGACGCCGAAGACGTCTCCGAAGAAGGTCTCCAAGAAAAAAGGCGGGACGCTCACGGAGCACATCTATGCAGCGTTGCTCGTGATGCCGAACAAGTTCACGTCGATTGACCTCGTACGTGAGGTTCGGAAGCGCATGGGCGGCAATACGGACGGCCGCGGCGTTTCGACGAGCGTGTGCAGTTTTCTGCACAGCACCGTGACGGGAAAGCTCAAGAACCCGCGCGTCCCCCTCAAGTCGTGCGGTAAGCGCGAGGGGCGCAAACTCTACACCCGGAAATAACTACTAGAAGGGAGATACCAAGATCATGGCCAAGCAAAACATGAGGGCATCGGAGGATGCGTTAGCCCAGGCAAGGGCGGAGTTGACGGAGCGCGTCCTCAAGAAGCTGAACCAGGGGGCGACGTTCCGTGAGATCGAGTCGATCTACGGCGTGGGTTACCGCGAGGCGCGCACCTTCATCTCAACTCTGAAGGTTCACATGACGGTGGAGGAGGCCAACTTCTTCCGAGAGACCGCAGAGCATTTCGGGATGCTCACGCCGGAAGCAGTCGTGTTCTTCGCCAAGGAGGGTGCGCAGAAGGCTCACCGGACACGGAAGGGTGTTTCGGATAGCCCACTCGTGGCTGTTCGGAGGGCGGATGTCGTGAAGCAGGTCTACGATAAGATGATCGGGAATCGTGGAGACCTACACCTCTACCCACGTCCCCTTACAGCGAAGAAGTCTCCGACGAAGAAGGACGCCGCTTCCAAAGACAAATCGCAGAAGTAGCTTCCACATTCTTCGGATAGGAGTATCGTTGTGACACGCCGAGATAAGATCTTCAATCAAGTTGAGGCGCTGCTGCAGATCAGTGGTGCGCTCAAGGAGGAGTTCAATACGTTTCGAGGTGCTGTGCAGTTTTTCCAACATAAGAACAAACCCGAGCTATTCGTGTTTCAGATTCGAGAGGCGCATATTGCTGACGTAGGTAAGATGTTGATGCAGATCAGTTATCTCGTCAAACTGGATTACGCACTACTCGATGGTATGACTATGAAGGAAAAGCTGAATGCGCCGAAGGACGGATATCCTCCAGGTCAGCAGTACCAGAATGCCCTCAAACACGTATTCCTGAATATCCGATTGGACCCCTGGCTTCAGCACTACATCTTTAGTCGGATTCCTACGGGATCGTCCCCTTTCCAGGATGTCGTGCGTCTTCCCCACGTACTCGAAAACGTCCGCACAGCAGTTCCGAAAACACTGCTTACTGTGGGCGAGATCGAACCTCCCCAAGCAGCGTCTCGCTGAATTACCTTGTAAAAGGAGCTATTGCTCCTTTTTTGGCTTCCGGTTTTTTCGTATAATTGGTACGTCTCTTCGTAGGAGTGACTTTTACAGGAGGAAACTACCATGTCCGACAAGGAAGCTGGAGCGAAAGACATTGCCAGGACGGTCCTGCAGAAAGCCAAGGACGTCGGTCGTGGCGCGAGTCGGGGAGCTCGAGGTGTGGGCGGAGGTGGTTCTGCTTCCGTAGCCGAGATCGTAGGGGCTACTGCGGGTAAAGGGGCCCGAGGCGTAGTGCAAGCTGCTAAGAAGCACCCCTACGCTGCAGCCGGGATCGG
>Ga0164318_10003387_pt1 | contig 15073 bp, 28 predicted proteins | sample GuaBasSedimGuay9_FD_113734 | JGI IMG/M metagenome (GOLD analysis project Ga0164318, IMG submission 113734) | Subseafloor sediment microbial communities from Guaymas Basin, Gulf of California, Mexico - Guay9, Core 4571-4, 0-3 cm | ecosystem: Environmental > Aquatic > Marine > Hydrothermal vents...
ACCCATTTTCCATATGATACTGAATTACGTTGAAAAGCTGATTTATAACGAGTATGTGCTAATGAAGGAACTGCTGAAAAATCAATTTCATCCCATTCTTTTTTACACATTTGAGTTTCAACAACTTTTGTTAAATTCACTAAAGTTTTACGATATTGTTTAGGAGTCATTTTAAAAAAGTTACGCAACTTCACAGCCATCAAACCTTTTCGAGGAGCCCATTTAGCTGCTAAACCATTTTCATTTTTAATGGCTTGTTTATATAATGTAAAAGCATAATCTTCAACATTTTTATTAGAATAATTAATTAACATATCATCCCAACGACCAAGTTCTGGAATTTTATTAATTAATTTTATTGCTAAATTAGGTTCAGTTTGTTCTAAATAAGAAAGAATATCTTTAAATAATTGTCGTTCTCCAGCACCACCACGAATATCTCTTACCCATTGAACAATTCGCATAGCATATTCTTTATTTTCTACAAATGCAGCAACAAAAGAAGGAATTATATTTTTACCTCTTGATGCACCAATTTTAAAAAATAAATCAACATTAGCATCCATAGTTGATTTTCTTGCTTTCATATCATTTAAAGTTCTAGCTTCTTGATTATCAATTGCATCAATAAAAGTATTCATTTTTTCCTCCTTCTTAAATTACGGAATTATATAGTTGAATTAGATTATACGTCTAAGTTTTTTATGTTTGCTGAAATAATTCCTTTTTACATTTTACAGGTTGTTATTTTTTAGATTAATTTTTAAGATTAATTTTTATAATTTTTGCTGTTAACAACCTTTTTTAAAAAATTTTTTACAGAATGATATAGTTTCTATTAGCAGTAGAATTTTGTTTGCTGTAATCATTCTAATTTTAAAACAGGATAATAATTTTTACCAACAATAGTAATTATATATTTTGCTGAATTTATCCTTAATTTTTATTTTATTTCATTTCATTTCAATCTCCTTTTTAAATAAAATTAAAAATATATTATAACAAAATAAAAATATATTATAACAAAATAAAAATTAATTGTAAAAAATATTTTTTCTTTTTTCTTTTTTCTTTTAAATTTAATAAAGTATAACAAAATAAAAATTAATTGTAAAAATTATTTTAACAGGATAATATTTTTAAGTACTCTACCAATTGAGCTATTTTACCTTTTTCAAAGTAAAAGTAGGACTTGAACCTACATCCACTGCTTTACAAGAGCTAATTTTGTTTGCTGTAATTATCCTTAAATTATTGGTGGGGATAGGAGGAGTCGGACCACTCGTCAACCGCCTACATTATTTAACGACCACAGTTTTACAGACTGCTAGTAGGAAATATCCCCATATTTAATTTTCTAAGAGCGGATGAGGAGAATTGAACTCCTATCATCAGTTTGGAAGACTGAGGTAATACCATTATACGACACCCGCTTGGTAGGAAATAACAGATTCGAACTGATGACTTCCTGTTTGTAGGACAGGCACTCTACCACTGAGTTAATTTCCTATTTTTTCAAGACAAATATTTATTTCTTTTTGTAATTCTTCCATAAATTCTATACACCATTGTCCTTCTAATTGACTAACAAATTGTTTTGCGGCTTTTTTATAGATATTTTTATTATTTTCATAATAATTAGAAATATCAATAATCCATGAATCTTCTAAATTATCAAATTTTGTAAAAATCTGTATTAAAGCTATTGCATTTTTACTTAATAATATAGGAACACGTTCATTTATTTTCATTATTTTTCCTATTTATATTTGGAGGAAGGTAAGAGATTTGAACTCTTAAGACTTTTACATCTACTCGATTAGCAATCGAGCTCCTTACCAATTCGGACAACCTTCCATTTGGTGGATTCTAGTGGAATCGAACCACTCACGCTCGGCTCTTCAAGCCAACGCTCTACCTCTGAGCTAAGAATCCTTTTTATTTTGGCGGTCCTACCGAGTATCGATCTCGGGTCTTAGCCGTGACAGGACTATATTCTACCATTGAAATATAGGACCATTGGGGTGACGGAAGGGATTTGAACCCTCATATGCTAGATTCACAGTCTAGTGCTTTACCATTAAGATACCGTCAACATATAATATTTGGTAGGAATGGAAGGATTCGAACCTTCAAATTCTTGCTTCTAAGGCAAGTACCTATGCCAATTAGGTCACATTCCCACTTATTTTTTGGAGCCCTGTGTTCGATTCGAACGAACGTGACCGTTAAGGTACTGGATTACAAAACCAGTGCAATCGACCTCTATGCGAACAGGGCATAAATTATTTTATTAACAATTTTTAGCTAATTCTTTTTCTTCAAACCAATCAGATATTGTTCCCATAAATGGCATATTCATATTTGTTACATGATATCGTTTATTGGTTATATCAATCTGATTAATTCTACCTTCACAATTATATGTATCATTTTTGAAAGGAAGAATTTTAACAAATTCATTTATTTTAAATTTCATTTCTACCTCCATCTTCAATTTGTTATTGTTTATAAACACATAATAACATAAAGAAAAGATAAAGTCAAGAAAATAATTTTTGGCAAGCCGCAAAGGAATCGAACCTTCTCCTAAAGATTTGGAATCTTTTTGGTCACCATGACCTACGGCCCATTTTTAATTTGGAGGAAGGTAGACGAATCGAACGCCCAACGCTATTAACGTCGCCCAAGGGTTCAAACCTTGTTGCCAACCATTTAGCGGTACCTTCCTAAACATTTTTCCATATATAAAATTGTCCTTTACTAAACTCTAATTCATTTTCTTAATTTTTTAATAGTTTATCTCTTTTTTTACAAAAATAATCATGTTGACAAAAATCATAACCACAACCAGTCATCCAAATAACTAAATCTTGTAATTCTTCGATCGTATCTACAGCATCATTTAATTTTTTGGATAAATCTAAAGTTACTGCTTCTGGAGCCGCAAGAAAAACGGCCTGAGAAGCTTTACGTAAATCAATTTCCTTTTGTCTTGGTAAATCATTTTCAATACAATAATCTTCCATTCTTATTTCCTTTACACAACTTAATACTTTTATGGAAGGGATGGGAGGAATCAAACCTCCGTCAATGGAGTCAAAGTCCATTGCCCTATCATTGGACCACACCCCTAAACAATTATTCTAAAAGCTAAATCAGGTCTATAAATTAATGTTTTAACATTATCATAACCTTGTTCTACATATTCAACAACTAAAGCATCATCATCAATTAAAAATAATTTTCCTCTTTTACTTAATGTAGCTTTTTCTTTAGTTTCTTTATCAAAGAAAAATATTTTCATTTTAAATACCTTTTTTTTTGGTGGCCCGACGGGGAATCAAACCCACGGTCTTAAGGTTGAAAACCTTATGTTCTAATCATTGAACTACCGGGTCATTAATTATTTTACAATTTCTTTTAATTCAATAACATAAATTTTATCTTTAGTGTTATAAATTCTTTTTATTTTTTTTATGTTCTTAATACTTAATTTAACACAATCATCTTTATTTGTAAAATATTCATTCCATTTTGTTATTGGTTGACAAAATAAAACTATCATCATCATTTTAAGGATTATTTTCAAATTTATCTCCTAATTTCATTAACTAAAGAATTTTTCTAGATTTCAATAATGATTTTGGATTAGAAAAATCCAAATTTAAAATTCTAGGTTTATATTTTCGATTATCGAATCCTTTACAAGATTTAGTAATTTGTTTATATTCTTTAAAAATTATTCTTAATTGTTGAAATTTTGAAATTTCAGTTTTTAAAATTCTACGTTTTTCTAAAGTTTCTTTTAAATCTTTAAATACTTTTACCATTGAAAATGTATCATAATTTCCAAATTCAATTTCATGTTCAATATCAACAATTTTTTTATCACAATTTGAATGTTCTTGTTGTAAAATAATTAATCGTTCATCAACTACATTTTTCATTTTAATATATGATTCTAACAACGATTCAAAATCCATCTTAAATCTCCTTCAATAAATACCTAAATCTTTTAATGTTTCATGTAAACCTTCATTTTTAATTTTTTTCATTATAAATTCCATAATAGTTGGTTGTTTAGGAATTTTAATCAATGTCATTCCAGCAACTGAAGGAAGTCTACCACCTTTTTTATTATTACATTCAAAACAAGAACTAACAGTATTTGACCATCTATTTTTTCCTCCCAACGAAACAGGAATAATATGATCAATAGTTATTTTTGATGATTTAATTTTTTTTCCACAATATTGACAAGTAAAATTATCTCGAATATGAACGTTATGTTTACTCCAAGGAACTTGAGTTTTCCATAAATTTCTAATTGCTTTCATTAATCGAATTACTAAAGGAATTTTCATCAAAGGATGTATTCTTTTGTTTGATTCAGCAAGAACTTCAGCTTTTCCACTAACAATTAAACAAATAGCTCTTTTAACATTTGTCGTTCCTAAAATTGACATATCTTGATTAAGAACAATACATCGCTGATTAATCATTTTATTTTCCTTCAATTCTTTCTAAAAAATAATCAATTACATTTTGATTAGCATCTGCAAATAAATTTTTATCACCGTCAGTAAGAACTTCCAACAAAGATTCTTTTTCTCGCATATACACTTTAGCAAAATTTTTATCATATTTTACAATACTATATGTATTATGAATTAAATCGGCTAATTTAATCGATTTTGCTTCTGGTGGTGCTTGAGCAATAAATTCTTTATCCATTCGTTTTCTAAATTTTCTATTTCCATCTTCTGGAGAAGAAATATCCGAAACCCAAGTTACTAAATTAGCAACATTTTTTCCAAAATTATCTACAAGATTTTCATAAGTTGTTTCAGTATCTTCTAAAGTATCATGTAAAATTGCCGCAAAAATCATATCTGCAGTTACGGTTTCAGCTCTAGTTAACATAATTAAAGCAACTTCAACAGGATGATTATAATAAGCTTCATTTGTATATTTTCTTTTTTGATCACCATGTGCAATTTTTGCAAATTTAAAAACATTCATGACATCATCAATAGAAGTATCATCATCCTGTAACATTTCATGAATTATAGCAATATAAACAATATCCATCGTATCTAATATCATCTTAAATCCCTCCTCTTGTTTTGAGAAATTCAATACAATAATCTATATTTTCTTGCAACGTTTCATTAGCAGCAGTCATTAAAAAAGTTCCATCTTTATGAATAATATTAACACAAGTACAAAATTTTGGGATAAATTCTTTTTCTTTATCCCAAAATAAAGGAGCTTCTGTTCTATCATACCAAAAACTTAATTTAAAACCAGTTTTTTCACAAAGTTCATATAATTTCAACTTTGATTTAGAAAGTTTTAAACCAGCTTTAAAATTATATCTTTCATTAATTATATGATCAAATTCATTTTTTTCAACTATTGTTTGCATCTTAAATCCTTTCTTCAATTTGTTATTGTTTATAATAAGATAATAACATAAAGAAAATATAAAGTCAAGAAAAAAACAAAAAAAACCTGAAAAAAATTAATTTTCCAGGTTTTTGAAATATTTATTATATTACCTGGAATTATATCATGAAGGTGTACCATTAGAACAATATTGTTCGTTTAAATTACTAAATAAATGTTGATTCGTAAGCTTCATATATAATTCCTTTTTTGTGTTTTGTTTAGTTATTTATCTATTCAGATTTTATTCATTAATGGTTATAAATATTTTCTTAAGAAATGCATCTAATTTTTTAGTAGCAATAAAATGTAATCTACCTAAAAAGTTTACACCAAAAATTAATTTTGCTTCACCAGTTAATGAACTTTCAACAATGGGTCGTTCAAGTTTTTCTAATGGAATCGAACCTGAAATAAAACCTGATTTAACAATAGTTTTAAGAACATTTTTTGGAGCAGCTAAACCATATATCATTCTTTTATTTGTAAAAATTAAACCATTACCATCACTAAAATTTTTATCTCTGACCACATAATAAATTTCTTCATTTGAATCTAATTTAGTACATTCTTTTTCAAATATATAATCAATTATCTTCTTTGCTTTTTTATCTTTAAGTTCTTTTCTAGTATATATATTATCATTATACAAACTTGGATCTTTGATCTTTTCTTTCTTTCGAAATAATCCAATTATCTTCCATGGAATAATTAGCCAGAAAAATAAACACCATAAAGTTAATCTACCCAAATAAAATCCCATCAATTCAAAAATACCATGACATTCATCTGTTGCACCAGCAGGATTTTCAGCCATAAATTCATCAACTTTTTTCACATAATTTTTCATCTTCATTCTCCTCTCATGTTAAATTAAAAATATTTTCCTTAAATTAATTTTTTAATATAAGGAAACGAATTAATACTATAATATATCTTTTTAATTTTTACATATTCCAAATACATTTGACAATATTCACAAGGTTTAGCGAGTCTAAATTGATTATCATTATTTACTCTAATAATTAAAATTTCACAACCTTTTAGATTTTGTTTTGCTTTAATAATAGCATCGACTTCTGCATGTATACTACCGGGCCATTGTTGAAATTTAGGATGAAGATGTTTTCTAACTGTTTCAACTTGATTATATCCTTTAGAAATAATATTATTTCTTTTAAATATAACCGCACCAATTTTTTGATAATAAGTTGATTTATTAGCTAATTCAACCGCAGTTTCAATAATTTTTTTTGAAATACACATAATACCATCATCTTATATTTTCCATATTATAACATTAAAAATAAAAAATTGTAAAATTATTTTTTCATTTTTTTCATTATTTTTTCTTTAACTTTTTGAGGAACTTCTATTTCATTAATTAATTTTGGAGTTGGATGCCAACCTTTTGTTGAATTTATTTTCGCATTTGATATTCCATAATCATCCACAAGACATGAAATAACTTTAAAACTTTTATTTTTTAATATATCAATAATAATTGCATAATTTTCAAAATTATTTCCTGTTTGTTTTATCCAATCATTTTTTTTTAATTTTTCTTCAATTAATATTTCTTTATAAGTTTTCATTTTGATCCTTCATCAAATAAATTTTTTCAATATTTCTTTAGCTTTTTTTAAATTTTTAGTATCAACTAAAATATCTGTTTTTTGATTACGTGAACCAGATAAAGCTTTTATTCCTTTTTTCTTTAATAATTCTATTCTATCATAAATTTCTTGATCATTTTTTGCTGGTTTTAATTTTATTATTTCGTTTTCTTCAGCTAATATTTCTTTATAAGTTTTCATATCAATATTTAATTACCTCATTCGGAGATTTAAAATTTTTTTTACGCATAATAGTTTTTGCAATAACTTCAAATTCACCATTTTTAAAATTAATAACTACTGGAAGATTAAGATCTTTTTGAAGATCTTTTAAAACTACTTCAGTATCTTTAAATTTTTTTATCTGTTCACCTTTATGTTTTTGAATTTTCTTAAATAATTTTTGTAATTCAGAAATTGTAATTTCAGGATCATTTCTTGAATTATTTAATCTATCTAAAAAATGTTTTGTGAAATTTATATCAATATCAAATTTCGATAACAGTCTATCAACAAATTTTTCAAGATCATTCAGCTGTTTTTTACTAATATTTTCTATAAATAAAGATTTAAAAGTTTTCATTGAATAGTAATACTAATGCTAATTTTTCCTGGTGGAGTAGTATCTGAATTAAATTCTTTATCAATAAACCATACAGGATCAGATGGTTCAGATTCATTTGCTGACGTATCAACTGCTGTTAATGTATAAACAGAAATTGAATTTGTTTCATCATAAACATATATAGTGGTTGTTTTTGTTAAAACATCAGGACCAACAATTATATTTCCATTACGATATAAACAATAACCAGCTAAATCAGATTCAGAACTTTGATTCCATGTTATATTAACATTTTTTGCCCATACAGATGTTGATATCATTAATAACATTAAAATTAATAAAAAAATTTTTTTCATTTTTATTTCCTTTTCATTTAGCTTTAATTTTTCTAAACATTCCTGATTCATGTTTAATATAAAAATCTTTACCTTTATTTTTTTTACACCATTGTCCTATTGATGAATCACCATAATGTTTATTAAACCATTGTTTATTTTGTCTAGATTTTGTATGAAGAGACCAAAATTGTTCATCATTACAATTAAAATAAGGTATATTACCTGGCATAAACCCTGCTGGACCTGAAATATCTGGAATATTTGCAGCAGTAGTTGCTTCTTTAATCGATAACATTTTTTTTAAAATTCCAGTAACATAAGAGTAAAATTTATCTTTATCTGTTTCAGGTATATCACTTTCTTTAGCTATTGCTTTAGCTTTATTCCATAACTTTTCTACTTCTTTAACTGATTTACCAGATTTTTCAGCAAAAGATTTAATAATATTATTCGGCATATTTAATTCCTTAATGATAAAATTTATTTTTTATATTTATCATATCTGTTATTAAAGATTTAAACAAATTGGTCTTTCATTTTTAATTTTAGCAATAACACCATTTTTTAAACTAAAATGAAATGTACCACCTTTAGATATAAATTTATTCCAAACAATATCAAAATCATTATGTTTTACTGAAGATTTTATATATAAATCACAATTTTCATTACATTGCTCAACCGATTTTCTACACATATCAAAACATAAACAATCAGTTTTCATTATTTCTCCTTAAAATAACTCATCTAAATTATTTTGTTTTTTCTCAAACAAATCATAACCTAATTTAACAGTGATATTTTTTATTACATCAAAATAAACTTTTTGAAATTGAGTATGATAATCAACAAATTTTTCAACTAATTCTTTATCAGGAATTTTATTCGCAAATCCAAAAACATTTGAATTAAAAAAATTATTAGGAGTAATCATATATAAAAATTTAATTTTTTCTCCATCAGATATTTGTGGAAAATTTAAATTATATTTTTTTACATAATTATTAAAAATTATAGCTGATCTAACCGCAATAGGACATCCCTTTTTAAACATCTTTGATCTATCAGTATATTTTGCAACATCAGAAACAGATCTTGGAAAAGCTATATCTTCTGGACTCATTTCAAAAAACTTTTCTTTAACTTCAGAAATATACTGTTTAATTCCTGTTTCACCATCTATCATTATTTTTTTAAGACTTTCTTTTAAATATGGTTTAATGATATTTGGTGTTGATGATCTAACTACTTCGACTCCTGTGAAACCTAATTGTGGTTCATCATAACGAACTCCTTCATTATCCCATAATAAATAAGTATATCTTTTCTTTCCAATAATGAGAAACTTCTCCATTATTTTTTCACGTTCCATAACCATTTTATTTTCATTTACATTTAAATAATTAGCTAAATCATTAAATATATTATTTAATTCTGGTTCAATAAATTTAACAGAAAATTTATTTAAACTTTCAGTAATTTCTTTAGGATCTTTATTTTTAAGATTTTTTGTAACAAAATCAAAAGAGAAAAATAAAGAATTATGTAATAAAATATCATTACCAAAAAAATTATGACATTTATCAACCTCAATATCATAAACCCAATTTTCCTGTTCACCTAGATTTTCAACAACAAAATCATCAGTAAATTCTAAATGCATTTAATATCCTTATAAAGTTTCATAATTTGTTCATATATAATATTAACATTTTCTTCTTCATTCGTTAAGAAATCAGATTCCCAAATATAAAAACATCAAAATTTATTGATTGTTTTATACACATCTTTTTTTGGTAATCATATTCCCAAATTTATTTAATTTTAAATTTTTCATCTATTTGATTTAAAGATAAATTTAATTCAATTATATTTTTAATATAATCATTTAATTCACCATTATTACATTTTTCACAATCTTCCAAACAATGTATTTTTATTTCTTTCCAACTTTTAAATTCTTTATAACAAAAAGGACATGTCAACATATATATAATACCTTATCAGTTTTTTGAATTTCTCCAGGTTTTACACCTATTAATTTTTCATTTCGTAAAACTATAATTGAATGATCTGCAGTAACAATTACTTCTTTATTTTTAACTTTTATTTTATACATTCTCTTTTTTACTTTATGTTTCATAATATAATTTATATCTTCTAAAACTATTTCTTTTTCATCATTCACACCATATGCTTTTTTATTATTACATTCTTTTATAAAATTATTATTCAATTTATCATCAATAATCAATTTACCATTTATTTGTTTATATAAATCTTCAATTTTTATATCACCATTTTCTGTTTTAATAATAGTAGAACCTTCACAGCTATCGGTATCTCCGGCCAAACATTTATTTTCTTGAATATTAAATTTCTTTTCTAAAAATTTATTTAAATATTTTCTAGACCATTTTATTGCTAACTGACCTGAAAGAGTAATTGCTTTTGCTAATCTAATGTCAAAATATCTAAAATGATTATTAGCTTATTCAGGCTAAAGCGCCGTACACAGAATTTAGCAAAATCTTCATTGCTAATTGTTCATTATCTTGATGAAAAACTAGATAATTTATCTGTGTACGAAGCTTTAGCAGTTCCTCCGTACTCATTTTTGAATAATTCATTTATTTTTCTTTCAATTTACAATTATCAAAATGCCATCTAATCATATTGTTTTTATATCCTTCTTTACCACAATAAGGACATTTTATTTTTTGTCTACCTTTTTTCCAACTATTTTTTGCTGCTATTGACATTTTTTGTTTGGTTTCTTCACTAAATTTTTTTCCTTTATTTGTAATTACGATGCTTGGATTATTTTTTATTCTTTCTTTCTGTAAAATACTTTGTTTTTCTCTTTTTTCTTTTGACCAACCATCAGATCTTTTTTGTTTTTCTTTTTCACTTAATTTTTTTCCTTTAAGAATACTTTCATGTTTTTTATAATATTCTTTTAGAGAATTAGAAAGTTTTTCTTTACTTTCCTTTTTCCAACTACGATCAGTATTATATTCAATTGCTTTTTTAATATTTTCTCTACATGCTTTCTGAAATTTTTCTGAACTATAAGATTTATTTTTTTTATGACTCTCAATATTTTTTTTTCTAATTTCTAAATTTTTCATACAATTTTTTAATCCTAAAGAATTTACATAATCCCAACCTCCATAACCTCCTTCCTTTAAATTATAAGAAAATTTATTTGATTTGTCAACAAGTTCTTTTTCTAAGTTATATGCTTCATTTCTGTCATTAAATTCACATAAGATATATCTTTCAAAATTTTCAATACCATATTTTTCAATTGCTTTTTTAATAAGAATGCCAGAACCTAAATAATCATCATTTTCAATATTATTTGATTTATGTACTCCAATATAAAATTTTTTATTTATTTTATTAATTGTTTTATAAACATAATACATTTTAATCTCCTTTTATCATATTATGTTTATTTATCATATTATCAAAAATGATAATTTACAAAATTCCCCTTTTTTTTAATTCTTCATTAATTTCTTCATATTTCTGTTTATTTTTCAACATTTGTTTTTTAATTATTTTTCTTTCATTATAAAATTGTTCCATTAAAATAGGTAAAAAACCTCTTTTATCTTTTCTAAAATATTGACCCGAACCTGAAAGTATTAAATTTTTATCTATGTTAATTTCTTTATTTAAAAACCTTTTATCAATTTCTTTTTGATTAACATCTTCAGTTTTATTAACAATAGTTTCTGGTGAAATATTATATTGCATAATACAATGAGGATATAAACTTGCTAAATCAAATGTCATAACCCAATCATAAATACCAGGTGTTGGTTCTAAAACAAAAGCACCAGGATAATTTTCTTTTAGATTATATTTATGAGGAGGAATAATAATATTTTTTTCTTTTAATTCATTAAAAATAATAACATCCCATGTTTTTAAAGGACTAAATATATCTTCATAATTAATTTTTGCTTTATAAGCAATAGTTATTGCTAAAGAAATTAATCCTAATTTTTTTTCTAATAAATCAATTAATTCAACATCATATATATTATAATCTGTAGCATTCTGTGGATCATTTAAATAAAAATCTTTTAAGTTATCAAAATCTTGATATTTAATTTTTTCTTCACCTAATTCATATGAAGAAATAAAATTTAGAGAATAAGATTCTCTACCTGCTGGAATAAACTTTTTATATAACTCAATATAATCAAGAATTTGTAAACCTTTTATAACTGTTTTTGGTTCAATTTTTCCTGCTTTATTTTCATTAAATGAAACATCAACATAACCAACCGGAGATAATTTTTTAACAATATTTTCAGGAAGAATTTTTAACATTCTATGTATTAAATAAGAATCATCAAAATTCTTATTATACCAACCAAGTAAAATATCTGGTCTAAATTTTTCAAAAATTTTAATTGTTGCTATTAAGAGTTCTTCTTCTGTATTAAATTTTTTAAATTTTACATCACCATCTAATTCCAATTTAGTTTTCTTTGGATCATAATCAACTAAACTTAAAACCCAAATAGTTTTACTTTTTAAATCTTTAATTGTTATCCCAACAATAGGAACTTCAGCATTTTGAGGTTGAGGAAAACCTTTTAATTTACTATCATTATAAATGTTAATAACTTCTATATCATATAAAAATATTCTAATATCTGAAATATTAAATTTAATTTTTTTAGGAAATTTTTCATTAATAAATTGATAAATTGGAGATATATCTCCATAAAGATCTAATGTATCTTTATAATTCTTTTTATATTGATTATATTCTGAAATTGAATTAAAACCAATTGGTTCTAAATTTTCATTAAAAATATCTTTAAATCCTGTATTTTTATTTGTTAAAATATATAATTCAGGACAATAATTTTTTTTAATAAATTTCTTTTCACCATTTTCATAACTTGAACAACAAATTTTCCCGTTATGAATGAATACATCTGTATAAAATTTCATTTACATCCTTTTTAATTTAAATTCAATAATAGCTTTTAATCCTTTAAAAGTATTTTTAGTTATTATATTAAATATTTCCTCTTTTGTATAATCTTTAATAATAGCATCATTAATATCTTTAAAATTAATATTTTTTGGCCATATAACAATATTAAAATCTTTATTAATTAATTTTTCAATAAACTGTTTTGTTTGATAATTATTTTTATCATTATCAGGAATAACAACAATATTTTCTTTGATTGTATATTTTAATAATTCTTCCAAATTTGATAAAGAACCAGCAACAGCTAAACAATTATCAATAAATAAAGAATCTAAAGGTCCTTCAACCACATAAACAGTTTTTGAAAAATCTATTTTATCTAAGCCATATATTTTTTTTGAATCTTTATCAAATTTATATGTTAAATATTTTGGATCAATATTATCGATACTTCTTCCTTGAACCATAAATATTTTTTTACTTTTATTAAAAAAAGGAATTATAATCCTTCTATCTAAATCAGCTTGAAAATTAATTCCTCCCTTTTCTATTTTTTCATTAATCCATTTTGAAAAATTATCATCATAATAAAAGTTTTGATAATTTTGTTTTGGAATTTTTCTATCTTTTAAAAAATTAATTGCTTTATGATTTGAAGGAAGATCAATAATTTTTTGTAAATTTAAATTTTCATATTGATTTGAAAAAATATCATTGAAAGATTTTTTCTTTTTTTGTGTATAGATAGAAGAAAAATTTTCAAACTTTTCTTTCATATAATCTTGATAATATAAAGGGAAATAATTTTTTAAAAAATATTGAAAAGAACTTGAATAATCACAATTAAAACACTTTATCCATAATTTATTTTTGTATTCAGTTGCCCAGCATCTTTTTTTAATTTTAGATTTCCGGCTATCCCCACAGATAGGGCAACGGAAATTAAATTTCCTATTGCCCTTATCTGTAAAACCTTCTAGTGGTAAAAATTTAAGATACTTTAGTTCTACGTACATCTAAATATTTTCTTGAATAATTCTACCAACAATTTCATATTTAGGTAAAGTATAAATTTGATTTGAATTTGAAAGTTCTTTTTTAGGATTACTTAATTCACTAACAATTACTCTTTCTTTCATTACTGAAATAATTTCAACATAAATTTTCATTTCTTTAAGATACCAAACTTGACCATTTTTAATTATTGAATTCATCATAATCTCCTTTTTAATTATATAAATTATATGGAAATTTTATAACTACACTATTATTTATTATCCTACTATATTTAGATGGCGATATTTCTTCAATAGAAATATCGCCATAATGATTCTTTAACAAAAAATGTTGAATTTCTTCAACTAAATTTTCATTTTCAGAAACACCAAAAAATTTAACTCGTTGATGATTCTTACGACGATCTGAATAACTATCATAATTTTTAAAATAAACATTTTTACGAATCTGTCTAATAACCTCTTTATGTGATATCATCTTAAATCCTTTCAATTTGTTATTGTTTATAAACACATAATAACATAAAGAAAAGTTAAAGTCAAGATTTTTATTTAATTTTTTTAATCAATGGTTTTTTTATTTCAATATGATGAGATGGACATCTAATCATATTACATAATTCTTCATATTCTTCAGGTGTTAAAATTATTTCACGTCTAGGGTTAGGATAAAATATGATAACTCTATCTTCTTCTTTAATTATCATAATTCAACCTTTTCAAGTAAAATTTGTTTATTAAATTTAATATCAGTTATTCCATTTTGATAATTAAATTTTGTTCCACAAAGTAAACATTCATATTTTATTTTATTATTTTTTTTAAAAATTAATCTCAAACTATCACACATTGGACATTTAATCATTTTTTTTACCAATTTCAAAGTTAATTCATTTTATCTATATTCATGTAAGAAATTTTCAATAATTTCAGAATCTAATAGACTTTCATAAGCATTCATTTTTCTCATTTTCCAAGGTTTTTGTGTTTTAGCATATTGATATGCTGATTCACCATAGACATATCTTGCACCATATGAACCAAAACCACACTTAGGACAATGCCAATTATTATTTACAGCTTTAAAGATCCATTCACAAGAAGCGCAAACACGTAATACA
>Ga0164318_10003388_pt1 | contig 15073 bp, 13 predicted proteins | sample GuaBasSedimGuay9_FD_113734 | JGI IMG/M metagenome (GOLD analysis project Ga0164318, IMG submission 113734) | Subseafloor sediment microbial communities from Guaymas Basin, Gulf of California, Mexico - Guay9, Core 4571-4, 0-3 cm | ecosystem: Environmental > Aquatic > Marine > Hydrothermal vents...
CAAAACAAAATACAAATCCAGAATCGTGAGGGAAGTAATTTATCACTTGTTGAATTTCGGATGTTACGTCTAGTAATTGTTCTCTGGAATTTGTATTGACTGTTATAGTTTTCATTCTTGAAATAGAGCCTGAGCATATTCGTTTGGATTAAATTTTTGAAGGTCTTCAACACTTTCTCCAATTCCGATAAAATCAACAGGGACATTTAATTCTTCGGAAATTGCAATTAGCACGCCGCCCTTGGCGGTGCCGTCCAATTTAGTGATTATTAACCCGTCGCAACCAACAGCGTCTGTAAATACTTTTACCTGATTTAAAGCATTTTGACCGGTTGAACCGTCAATGATTAATTTGCTGTAAATTAGTGCATCGGGTGCTGCTTTTAAAACTACTCGTTTAATCTTTTTTAATTCTTCCATTAGATTAGATTTAGTATGCAATCTTCCGGCAGTATCTACTAATAGAATATCGATATTTCTGGCATTAGCGGATTTGGCGGCATCAAAAGCTACTGCCGCAGGGTCTGAGCCTTCTTGGGATTTGATAATACCTACATTTGATTTTTCTGCCCAGATAGTTATCTGGTCAATAGCTGCTGCACGGAATGTATCACAGGCGGCGATAGCAACCTTTTTCCCTTGGGATGTAAAATAGGTTGCAAGTTTTCCAATTGTTGTAGTTTTCCCAACACCATTTACTCCAACGATTAACCAAATTACAGTTTTTCCCACTGGGTTATCTGAATTTTCTGTTTTCTGTTTGGTGAGCATGTTAGTTATTTCATCTTTTAAAAGATTTAAGATATCCTCACCTTCAGTAAGCTTTTGTTCTTTTGCTTTTCGTTTTAGATTGTCAATGATTTTCATTGTAGCTTGAACGCCTATATCAGCCTCAATTAGAGTTTCTTCGATTTCCTCAAGCAAATCATCATCGATTTTTCTTTTTGAAACAATATTGGCAACCTTGCCTATAATATTATCTTTGGTCTTAGACAAGGCAGATTTTAATTTATCAAAAGCACCGAACATTATTATACTGTATTTTCGCTGTTATCTTCTTGCGTGTCAACAGTAGATGACAAACGATCAACCACCTGATTAGGCAGTTCAATATCTTTATCTATACTATTTTCATCAAGAGTATCATTATTTGAGGATGATGTTATTATAATATCTCCGGCTTCGTCATTTTCAATTTCGTTAAATTTCACGCCAACAAGTTTGGATATACCCGGTTGTGTCATAGTGACGCCATATAAATTATGTGCCGATTCCATTGTGATTTTATTATGTGTAATAATAATAAATTGCGTTTTATTAGAAAAAGTATCAAGCATATTCAAGAAGCGATGACAGTTGGCATCATCAAGGGGAGCATCAATCTCATCGAGAATACAATATGGGGATGGCTTAACAAGGTATAAGGCAAACAGAAGGGAGATAGCAGTCAATGCTCTTTCACCTCCGGACATCATCGTTATTGATAATAGCTTCTTTCCCCGAGGTCTGGCAATGATTTCAATGCCAGATTCTAATGGATTGGATGGGTCTTCCAGATGTAATGATGCCTCGCCGCCTGTAAATAATTCTACGAACAGTTTTTTAAAGTTTTCCTGAACTTGTTTGAATGTTTCGGTGAACATTTGTTTAGCCGTATTGTTGATTTTATTGATTGTTGTTTCCAGGTCATTTTTGGCAGTAGATAAATCAGTTAATTGTTCGTTTAAGAATTTTTCTCGCTTGTTTGCTTCTTCATATTCTTCCAATGCCAGCAGATTTACGGCACCGAATTTTTTGAGTTTTTCTTTTTGTTCTTGTAAAAAAGCAAGAGCTTGAGCATTGTCAAGGTTTTCATCTGGTCTTGGAGTTTCAATTGACCTAATGTCAAGATCATATTCTTCAAGAATTCTTTCAGATATTGTTTTAAGTTCAGAGTCAATCGTATTCATTCTAATGTCAAACTCATGGTGCTTTTTGTTGTTGTCATCTTTTTCCGACCGTAATCTTTTAAGAGTATCTTCTTTAGCCGAAGCGTATTGTGTTATTTCAGATTGTTTTGTTTTAAATGAGGTTTGTTCCGCAATATGTTTATCGCGAGTTTCAAAGGCGGCTTTTAAAGCAATCTCGAGTTCTTCAATTTGGTTTTTAGATGACTCAATATCCTGATGTGCTTCTCTGATTTCTTTATGTTTTATCTGGATTGTATTAGTAATGTCATTTTGGATTTCAAGCTGATATTTTATTTTGTTTTCGGTTTGATCGATTTTTCCTTGAGTCTCGACAAGTTTTATTTGCATTGCAGATACTTTAGCAGAAGATTCATTGGCGTGTTTTTCTAAATCTTCAAGTTTTACTCCGGCAATGGTCATATTGCTCAAAAGCAATTCTTTTTGGTCATTTAATTGGTTGTAATCAAGTCCGAGGTTGTATTGGCGGGAACGGATTTTTTCCAATTTTTCTTTATTGTTTTTGAGTTCCCTTTGGATTCTTAGTGATTCATTTTCAATAGTTCTCAATTGGTAGCCGGTTTCATCCGCATCTTTTTGCTTGTCTTTTATTTCTTCAATCAGACTTTCAATCAGTTCCGTGATTTTTCCGGATTCTGCCCTTGCTTCTGCAATGCGAGCATTGGTATTGTTCTTTTTAGTATGGGCAGTCTCTATTTGAGATGACATAGTTTCAATTTCTTTTTCCAGTTCCAATACTTTTTCTTTACGACGGAAAAGAGGCAGGCTGTCATCGGTGCCGCCTGATATAAAATTACTGGAATAAACATCGCCATCGGTTGATACTGCCTTAAATCCGTAAGGTAGATGCATCAATATGTCGTTGGGGGAGTGTCCGGCTTTGAATACAGCAATACGAGAGAGAATAGCTTTCATCAATGGTGCTAAATTATCAAGAGTATTGACGAAATTATCAAGCCAGCCCATAAATTCCGGCATATCTAATTCAGGGCGTTTGGTTGAAGGATTTATGGTGCCTGTATTTTCTACGAGGATACCGATTTTTCCTTTTTTCTCTTTTTTGAGATATTCAATAATCTGTTCAGCATTGTTTTTATTTTTACAAATTAGAAACCCTGAGATTTCTCCTAAAACTGCTTCCAGAGCAATTTCCATTCCTTTGTCAGGAATAAACATATCAGCAACAGTGCCTTCAATGCCGTCCCAGCGTTCTTTGACTTCCATTGTTGCTACGACACCTGATTGGTATCCTTCATAATGGAGAATCATTTCTTCAAGAAGAGTCTTGCGTGCCTGAGCCGCCTCGATTGAAGCGGTCAGGTTTGATAATTCATTAGAAAGTTCTTCGTTTAATTCAATAAGTTCTTCAAGCTCGGTTTTGAGTTGTTTCTGTTTTTCTTCTTGTTCCAGTTTGTTATTCTGTGAGATATGCAGGTTATTTTGTTTTTCTTTGAGGTCACTTCTCAGGTTCATCTGATGGCTTGAACCGGAATCCAGTTGGCTTGATAAATCTTTTATTAGCTCTTTGTATTCTGTCTCTTGTTGTTTAAGGTTGTCATCTTCGGTTTTCCCTGAAGATATTTTACCTTCCAGTACTATTAATCTTTTATTTTCAGCATCTTTTTGATTACGTCCTTGAAGTAGGTTGCGGTCTGCAATTTCTTGAATTTCTTCGGATTCCTTAAGTTCAGCATATATTTTAGAGTAACTATTTTTTAATTCTTCAAGTTCTTTGGTTGCATCTTGGGTCTGTTCTTTTAAGATAACATGTCTGTTGCTAAGAGCTTTAATGTCATCGTTGTCCCGTTCAATAAGAGTTTTTGCATTAGCTTTTTTTTCCTGAAGAATAGATATTTGTGTTTCTATATTGTGTGTTTTTTCAGTGGTTTCGTAAATGTTGTTGCCAATTCGATTCAGCTCATGTTCTAAATCTATCTGTTGTTTTCTTTCCGTTTCTAATTGAGCAGAAACTCTGTTAATACCGGATTCACGTTCAATGATAATATTAGATGATTCATCAAGTTTGGCTCTAATCTCTCGACGTTCTTTCTCAAGGTTTTTAATTTGCTGTGAAGTTAGATGCAGTTCCCATTTTTTTATTTCTTCTTTTACTATCTGATAACGTTCTGCTTTTTTGTATTGTCTATTAAGAGAGTTGACTCTTGTTTTAACTTCAGAGTAGATATCTTTTAATCTTAAAAGATCATAATCGGTAGCCTCAAGTTTTCTAAGGGCGGCTTTTTTACGCTGTTTGTATTTGGTTATTCCAGCCGCTTCTTCAAAGAGGAAACGACGTTCTTCGGCTTTATCGGAAATTACAGAATCGATCATGTCCTGTTGGATAACAGAATAAGAATGAGCTCCCAAGCCGGTATCGTAAAATAATTCTGTTATATCCTTGAGCCGACATGGGACCTTATTAAGTAGATATTCGGATTCACCACTTCGGAATAATCGTCTTGTTATCTGGATTTCGGTATATTCGGTAGGTAAAATATTTTTGTTGTTAATGAGAGTCAAAGTAACTTCTGCCATTCCTAATGGTTTTTGATCACGGGTGCCGTTAAAAATAACTTCTTCCATCTTGCTTCCGCGAAGAAGAGTAATTTTTTGTTCTCCCATTACCCATCGCAGTGCATCTAATATGTTAGTTTTGCCACATCCGTTAGGTCCTACAACAGCGGTGATTCCAGTAGAAAATTTTACAGATGTTTTATTTGCAAACGATTTAAAACCAAGTATATCAAGTCGTTTTAAATACACTATTCCTCCAAAAGATAATTTTGTTATGCTGTCTGGGCTTTATTGCCTTTTAATACAGACAGGGTGTCAAATATAGAACGATATATGTTGCGCTCGTCCCGTAAAAATTTTGTTTTAATTTCTAAATTATAAAAAGATTTTCCTAAATGATTGCCTTTGCCAACTCTAAGCGCATCAGGAAAGCTAAGGAGTATCCCTGATATGAAAGAAGATTCTTCAAAGTTTAAATCTAATATCATGTCAAACTTATTACTTTGTAAATTTGTAAGATAATTCTTTTTGGGCAGTCCCGCCCATGTGAGCTGGTCGGACGTGGGGGAGAGGATAATAAAACCTTTTCGAGGGTACATATCGCTTACTTTTATACCCGGGGTTGGTAGCAAAGTAATTTTAGCATTTTTAAACATTTCGGTTATGATTGGAAGAAATTCTTTTACGATTGTCAGTTCTCTGAGGCTACAAGGAAGGCATACCAGAATGTTTTTAGGGTTATCCAATGCTGAAGGGAAATTAAATACCGTCGTTTCTACTTTCTTTTTCATTCTTGAAATTCTGATGTTGGCAATTAAAGATTTTAAATTCAATTTAATTCCCTTCTTCTTTTTCATTTGTATTTTCTGTTTGGATTGATTGAACGATAGTGTCAATCAATGTATCAATGCTATCTTCAGAAGGTATATTTATACTATTAGTAGTAGTGTCAGTATTATTTTCAGAAGGTATATTTATACTATTAGGTTCAATTTTTTTCTCAATTTTGGATTCAAGAAAAGATTCAAGGTTTATTTGATTAATCTTAACTTTAGAAATTCTTCTTGTCTTAGGATTTACTAAATTTATTTTTGTACCGTTCAATTCAATTTCCACAAATCTTGGGATGCCGACTGAAATCTGTATGCGGTAATCAGCATTTATGATGTATTGTTTGTTTGGGACGAGACTTCTAAATAACGAAGTGTCACCATCTGCTAAAACTGTAGCCCAACTTTCCTTGGAAGCAGTTAGTTTAAGTTCTATAGGTTCAGGTGGGGTGTACTCGGAAGTGTTCCAATCATAAGTAGTGGCAATTTCCACGTCATTATTGTTATTGTTGGGTTGAGCATTTTCTATGTTGTCTGGTATATTAGAAGGTTGTGAATTTGGGGTGTCATTCTTAAAGAAGATAAAATAAATTAGCATGAATATAACGAATATGCCTATAATCCCACCTAACATATAAGCCAATTTTTTTAATTGCAATTTCTCATCTTTACCAGAATTATCTGAAGGATTTTTTGATTTTTCTTTAGATTTTGAATTGGCTGAATTCTTATTAGGGGGAGTAGTTTCGGAAAATTCCACTTTGATAGCATCTACCGTTCGTATAAAATCAATTCCTAATGCTTCACAGCAAGATTTTGCGAAAAGATTAAAATATAAATCTGAAGGAAGTTTACTAGAATCCCCCGATTCAATACTTTCAAGATTTGCAGAACTTATTTTTAGCTGTGTAGAGAAATCTTCCAGATTTATATTCTGGCGTTCTCTTTCAAGCTTTATAAGTTCTCCTAATTTGACATTGATTTCACTCATTTTTTACTTTTTACCAATCACTTACCTTTATTCAAAAATTACTTGCTAATCGCTCCAGCGATAAGCGTGGTAACCCTATGACATTATCTAAATTACCATCAATTCTGTCAACTAAAAAGCGACCCATTCCCTGGATTCCATAAGCCCCCGCTTTATCCATCGGTTCGCCAGTTTCAATATAGTCTAAAATTTGTTCTTTTGATACAATATTAAAATAAACTTTTGTGAGTTCATAAGTAGAACGAATTTTATTCGATGAATTTACTATCGCTATTGCGGTGCATACTTCATGATTTTCTCCTGAAAGTTGACTCAAAATTTGTAAAGCATCGTTTTTATCTTTTGGTTTCCCTAATATCTTTTGTTTTAGGATGACAATAGTATCACAACCGATTACCAGTGAGTTACTTTCGGTTTTATTTAATACATTGAGGGCTTTTTCTTTTGCCAATCTTTCAGCAAATTGATAAGGGTGCTCATTGTTAAAGTTTATTTCTTCAATTTCAGGAATTATTTGAGAAAATGGCAGTCCAATTTCTTCTAATAAAGAAACACGGCGAGGAGATTTTGAGCCAAGAATAATTTTATATCTATTGGCTAATTCTAAAAGTTTGCTATAATCCATGTTCTAAAAGAATTGTTACAGGTCCGTGGTTAATAAATTTTATGTCCATTTTTGCTCCGAATTGTCCGGTAGCTACTTTTAATTCAGATTCTTTGACAAGTTTTACGAATTGGTTATAAAGTTTTTTTGCTTTATCAGGATGCATTGCTTCTCCAAACGATGGGCGTCTTCCTTTTTTGGTATCAGCATATAAAGTAAATTGAGAAACAATCATGATTTCAGCTCCAATATCCAGAGCGGAAAGATTCATTTTGCCCTCGGAATCTTCAAAAATACGAAGGTTGACAGATTTATCAGCCAAAATTCCACAAGAATCATCTGAATCATCTATATGAGTTCCAAATAGTAACAATAGCCCTAATCTTATGTTGCTATATGTTTTACCATCAATCCGAACTTCACAATCTTTTACGCGTTGTAATAAAACTCTCATGTGACCTCTAAGTTAATTTTGAAATATAGGCTAATGTAATGTAAATTCAAGAGTCTTGTAGAAATAAAATGATTAATATATTAGTTATTTTGGGCGGAATTTGTTATTGTGATATTTATAACTAATAATTATACTGTTTTAAATAAGATTGAAATAGGAGAATTTTAGGGAACTGAATAGAAAGTTATTTGTTGAATATTTTTGATGAGAATAAATGAATAAATTTGGAGGATTTGATGAGTCAACCGATTAACATTACTGATGATACTTTTGAACAAGAAGTTATCCAGTCCAATATTCCTGTAGTTGTTGATTTTTGGGCTGCATGGTGTGGTCCTTGTAAAATGATTGCTCCTATTTTGGAAGAGATTGCTTCTGAATTTGACGGCAAAATAAAAATTACCAAACTTGATGTTGATTCTAACAATGGTACTGCTGGCAAGTATAATATTATGTCAATTCCTTCTCTTCTGTTTTTTAAAAATGGAGAGATAGTTGATCAAGTTGTGGGGGCAATGCCAAAAGCCCAATTAGCACAGAAAGTAGAAGCTGTAATCGGATAAATTACATTTACAGTTTATAAACCGGCTTTTATATTTTAAAAGCCGGTTTTTTTGAATTTTGACTTTTGTTGTCTATTGAATAAAATAGACGGAACATTTCAATTTTTTTAATTAAAACAATTGGAGAATTTATTGGGAATTGACAAGTTTATTTATTATTTTAGGATTAATTATGGATTTATATAATTTGTTGTCTTTGATCATTTTTGTGGCTATGTGGTTTTTTTTAGTCGTGAAGGTTTTTCCGAAATTTGGGGTAGGCGGCTGAGCTGTTCCGCCAAGTAATCTTCAGGTTGAAGATAACGAAAATATTGAAAAAAATGAATTAAATAAAAATAACAAATGTTAGTAGCTTTATAAACAATTTTAAATTCCGATATTAATAAAATGAGATTTAATAATTATTCAAATAATTCCCGCCTAAGTTTTGGTCCCGGTAGTTTACCTCCTTTTATCAAAATAATGCTAATAAGCAATTTAATTGTATTTGTCCTGCAAAGCTTCAATCCCTCACTTACCAAATATCTTGGATTAACTCCGGCGATATTTTTTACTGAATTTCCTAATTTCCTGTTTCAGCCTTTTACATATATGTTTCTACATGGTGGGTTTGGTCATATCTTTTTTAATTTATTTGCTCTTTGGATGTTTGGTACTGAAATTGAACGTACTTGGGGAAGTAAAGTTTTTGGGCGTTTTTATATTTTTTCCGGTTTGGCAGGAGCTTTTTTAACATTGATGGTCTATTCAACTCAGGCAATCCCTACTATTGGAGCATCAGCGGCAATATACGGCGTTCTTATAGCATATTGGATGATGTTTCCCAATCGCAAACTTTATATTTATTTTGTAGTTCCAGTCAAAGTGAAATGGGCTATTCCTGGAATGATGATAATCGGTTATTTTTTCTCAGGCGGTAATGTCGCCCATATGGCACATTTGGGTGGTGTGATATACGCATTTATTTATCTGAAATCAGATTTGAAGTTCAAATTTATTGGAGCTAAAATTAAAAACTTGCGATATAAAAGGAAACAGGTTAAGCTTGAGAAAAACCGTCAAAATGCCGAACAATTAATGAAGAGGGTCGATGCTATATTAGATAAGATTAATGATGTCGGCTTTGAGAATTTGACTAAAGAAGAAAAAAATATTCTTGATGATGCTTCATCAGAATTATCAAAAAGAGACTGATAGAAATAATGAATAAAAAAATTCTACTTGTAGAAGAGTCCGATACAACCCGTGGGGTGGCAGAAACAATATTAAGGCAAAATGGATACGAGGTTATATCAGTTTCATCTCCTGATAAAGCACTCGAGGTTATCCAATTTACTAAACCAAATATTATTGTAATGGGTGCTGGTCTGCAAGTAAACGGAAATACTCTTTTATTGGATAGATTTAACAGTGATCATAAAACAGCTTCAATTCCCAAACTCTTAATGGCAAATTCTTTACAAGCTCAAAATATCCCTGAGAATTTATTTGTTAGCTTGCCTCTTGACCCAAAGTTGTTTCTGGAAAAAATAAACAGAGTTTCTTCTGTCGAAACAAATACAGTAAATGATTCCAATCACTTGAATTCAGCTGATTTAGATGATGAATTTTTGGATGAAGCATTAGGTCTGGATAGAATTGAAGTTACTGATTCTGAGGTAATGGACAAAACAATTCATACCAAAAAACATCTAAGTAAGAATAAAGAAAAAATTATCGGAATGGATATTGACGCTGATACTGCAATCAATAATTCTGATTCTGGAAAAGTGGAATCAATTATGATTACTGAGGATTCATCGGAAATAATTAATAAGCCGGAACAAAAATATGAGAATAAGGGCTTGACAGGGAAAATAGATATTCTTTCAGATCAATTTGGGATGGAAAATAAGGATGTAATCCAACCGGAAACAGAATCATCTGATCATGATTATGAATGGTTTATAAATGAAATGAAAAATGAAGTTGAAGGTGTTGATCCTAATAATAATGAAATGAATAATCAATCTCATGGATTTAAAGTTGAAAAGAATTCATCATTTGTTGATCCGATAACTCCAAACCCTGTAAATGAACCTTCTAATATTACAGAACCATCCGATTCAGAAGATAATGTTGATGGATTTATCGAGGAGTTCAAAAAAGAGGTTGAGAAAATTCATACCGAAACACCAGATAGTATGGTTATCAATGATGATGAAGTTGTAAAAAAACAGGATTCGCCAAAAATGTCATGGGAAGAAAAATTAGAAAGTCTGACTCCTGACCAGCTTGGGTTATTTACAACACAATTTTCCAAAGATTTGGCAGGAAAGATTGCTGAAATGATTATCAATAAAATTGACGAAGATAAACTGCTGGCTCTTATAAAAAGCGAAATAATCACTCATTCCCAAAAAAAATAATTAAATTCTTTAAACATTTTTTACTTTTTTTTGTTAGAAGATTAAATGATAATCTTTGTGAAAATAAACTTTAATATGAGAATTATGAATGAAAATTATTAAAATAGCTATTATTGCTTCTTTTTTGTTTGCGATATTGATTTCATCTGTTTTCCCGCAGTTAGGTAATCAAAGTAAATTTAATGTTGATGATGAACTGGTTAGGGTGTCATCGGTTTTTTCCGTGACATCGGCAAAAGCCGGCAAAAGCTATCAGGCAGTACTTGTCGCAAACGTCTCACCGGGATGGCATATAAATTCTGCAACTCCTTATGAAAATTGGTTGATTGCCGCTACAATCGAATTTGATACTCTGGATGGAATTACTCCTCATTCTATTTTATATCCGAAACCGGAAGATGAAATTCTGCTTGATGAAAAATTTTCAGTTTATAGCGGAAAAACAATAATTCCATTTGAAATTAGTTTCTCTGAAAATCTGCCAAACGGCGAATATACTCTGCCGATAAAATTAAATTTTCAACCATGCAATAATAAAGAATGTCGAGCTCCTGAAACTAAAACAGCAAATTTGAAACTTATTGTTGGCGAAGAAGGAGTTTATGCAAACGAACAAATTTTTTCTAATCTTCAAATATCTGACAATTCTGATGGAGAAATAGAACCTTCACCTATTTCATCTGATAACGAAATTCAACGCTTAATTGATGAGTATGGTTTTTGGGGATATATAATTGCGTTAGGTCTTGCATTTATTACCGGGCTTCTTTTATCATTCTCACCTTGCACCTATCCTATGGTACCGATTACTGTTTCAATTTTTGCCGGTCAAAATCGTTCAATCGGCAAAGGATTTATAATGTCTCTGTTTTATGTAGGGTCGATGGCATTTGTATATGGTTTAATGGGAATGATTGTGTCGATGGTTGGTGGGGTTTTTGGAGCTTGGTTAGCCAGTCCGCCGGTTGTAATTGGAATTGTTGTAGTTTTTATAATTTTCTCGTTATCTATGTTTGGGATGTATGAATTAAATGTGCCGATGTCATTAAGGCAGAAGATGGGTACCAAAGCCGGTGGTGGAGGGATTTTGGGAGCTATTGTATTAGGTATAATAGCGGCTTTAGTTGTTTCACCGTGTGTCGGTCCGTTTGTTGCCGGAATTCTTTTATATGTTGCGACCAGCGGTTCGCCAATAATAGGTTTTCTGGTTTTATTTGTTTTTGCAATGGGGTTGGGAACGTTGTATATAATAATCGGCACGTTTTCGTCGGCAATCAATAAACTTCCCAATTCGGGTGAATGGATGGATACCGTTAAGAAGTTTTTCGGTTTTGTTTTGTTAATGATGGCGTTGTATTTTTTAAGTACAATTATATCAACAACTCTAACAGCTTTGTTAGCATCGATTCTTCTGTTGGCTTTTGGAATTTTTGGAGGCGGCTTGGATAGGCTTACTCCGGAATCTGGATTTTTCCTGAGATTGAAAAAATTTATCGGGTTCATATCATTGTTAATCGGTACTTATTTGATATTGGGTGTGATTGTGATTCAAGGACTTATTCTGCCTCCATTATCACAGTCTTTGCCTGCAATTAACGCAACCAGTTCAGAGCCAAAAGAACTTATTGAATGGGAGAGAGATTTGCATATCGGTTTAAGTAAAGCTTTAGATGAGAATAAGCCTGTGATTGTTGATACCTGGGCAACATGGTGTGCGAATTGTAAGGTGCTTGATAAAAAAACCTTTGGTAATCAAGAGGTTGCAAAAGAAGCAAAACGATTTATCTCAATTAAAGCTCAATTGGAAACAGCCGATTCACCTGCTACAAAAGAATTTATGAAAAGATTCGAGATGAAACATTACACATTGCCGACTACATTGCTTCTGGATTCAAAAGGGAATGTCAAAAAGATATTACAGGGAGTTATTGACCCTGACGATTTTGTGAAGGAGTTAAAAAAGATTTCATAACGAACTGATTTGAAATTTTTGATTAAAAAATAAAATTTATTTTCGAGCGTGCTTGACTCATATCAAGCACGCTTTTATATTGACTTGAAACAAGTAAACTTTTTGGAGATTTATGTCGCCTAAGAAAAATGAAAAAGATGTAATTGCTATTTGTATTCAGGAACCTTTTGAGGATGGTTCACAAATGGATTTTGGTGTAATCCAGGGAGCTGAATTAAAATTTCTGCATCAGGCATTTATTACCGATACTGTTAGCCATGCTTTTGGTGTTAGTGATGCTGATGTGCGACTGTATTATATCGATAGTGCGGAAAGAAAAAAATTAGTTAAGATTGTTACTGATTACTTAAAGAAAAAATTGTCAGGTGATAAAGCTAAAGCATTAAAAGGTAAATTTTCAACAATTGCTCAGGATAAAGAGCGTTGGGGAATTAGGATTGAAAAGATATTTGAAGACTGCTTTAAAGCCGGATATGAAAATATTCTTTTAGTTGGAAGCAGGACCCCAACTGTAAGTGCAGAAAAGATGACGCAAACTCTGAAGATGCTTCGTAAATCCGATGCTGTTTTTGGACCCACGCCTGAAGGAAGATATTATTTAATTGGCATGTCAGGCAATGACCGTATTAAAATGTCTAAATTTGACTGGAAATCTCCCAGTATATATTCTGAAGTTGGACAGGCTTTTACGGAAAAAAAACTTGCTTGGTCGGAAATGGAAATTTGGTATGCGGTAGAAACATCGGATGATTTGGAGATGATGGCAAGAGACATTAATCAATTCCGTTTTGAAGGGGATGATGAGACTTCCCATGAGACGGAGCTTGTTTTTGAAAGAATTCTTGAACGATTGGAGATATAATGGAACGTCAACTGCAAAAACTCCATTGGCAAAAAATTAAAGAGCTGGTTCCGGATAAAATTAATACTGTTATTCTTCCGGTTGGTACAATCGAAGGACACGGTTCTTCCTGTATAGGCACTGATAATTATATACCCGAAAATATCTCACTTGGTATTGCCGATAGAATCAATTCTATCGTGGCACCAATTCTGAATTATGGCATCACAAAATCTTTGTATCGTTATAATGGCGGTTTGACATTAAGTCCTGAGACTTATCAGGATGTTATTTCAGAAATACTTGAATCATTAACTGATGTCGGATTTGATAATATCATAGTAATGAACGGGCATGGGGGAAATAACACTGTTTTGAAACAGGTTGCATCTGATTTTCATCATGACAATTTATCTAATATTGCTGTAATTCACTGGTGGGAGTTATGCGGTGAAATGACCAAAGAATTTTTTGGCCATGTTGGCGGACATGCCGGAACCGATGAAACTGCTATGGTGCAGGCAATCGATGAGAACTTAGTTGATGAGAATGCTTATGATCCGGAGCTTGCTTATTATTTTAGGGCTGGTGCCGATGTCTATCCGGTGCCGGGGTCAATTCTTCTTTACAAAGAGGGCGAGGGCTATCCTAATTTTAATTTAGAGCAAGCCAAGCAGTATCGCCAAAAAGTTATTGATACTGTCGGTGATTTTGTTGAAATGGTCTTAAGCCGTTGGAAGAAATTTGGACTTTAATTTAAAAGCTGTCAATATAAGTTAATCTGATCTCTCGCGTGAAAGTTGAAGACTCTCTTCGATTAAGCAATAAATCTTTCAGCAAAGCTTCAATCTCCAACTTTTCGGTAAATATCCATTTAACAGACATATTTAAATAACCGCGTCCTTTGCCGGAATAAAACCCTGTCTTGTCATCATTAAGTCCTGCATCATATTCAAAAAGAAAAGCGAGATTATAATTAAAAGTAGCATCGAAACCTAAAAATATGTTAACAGCTTTGTCTGTATCAACATCATTCTCAAGTGAGTAATTTAAACCGCCATGCCAACCGGCGACCCATTGATTTAAATAGAAACTTCGACTTAAAACTCCATAAAACCCTCGGGACTTAAAAGTAAACCGGTCATTGTCGGCGTTCCACGCACCAAACCCTTGAGAGCTAAACCCAATTGAAAAGGCGGGGAAATAATCGACATCATCGATAAATCTAAATTTTAGATTAAACTCAATGCGTGGATTCCAGTCTGCGTCGGAATTGCTGATTATTTTGTCTGCCCCGTAGGAGAGGCCTAACATAAAACGGTTAGATAAACCAATATCGGTAAACCCGATAGTTCCGCCATCAGGATAAAATCTGAATCCTATTTGCCAGTGACCGCGAGGAAGAGTACCGGCGGTTGGAATATCGACTAACCATCTTGGGGCTAATTCATAAGCTGTGCTTGTCTCTTGGTCCAGATAGTCATCATATTCATCGTAGTCTTTAGCATTTGTTGTTATAGTTAATAAAAATATCGAACAAATTAGTAATAGTTTTTTCATTTCATCACCTGTTTGATTTATATGTTACATACATATAAATGTATGTAGAAGAAGCTTATTCAAGTCAATTAAAATATATTCAAATATTAATTGTCTCGCAATTAATAGAACCGAGAGGGTTTAAGCATAGAATATTGTGTTCAGAATGTCGAGATCAAGGCGGTGTTCTGAATTTTGTGTAAACAGATTTTTGTGACCTACCGCTCTTTAATTACAACTAATTAAGTGTCGGGTCACAATCCACCTTCGGTGAATCAGGACCCGACACAACTGAAATAAGACTTTTTCAACAAGCCCTTTCACAGGAATGACAGATTTGGTGTCGGGTGGCAACCTCAAACTTGTTTGGGGTTGAAAATCAAAATTGGA
>Ga0164318_10003389_pt1 | contig 15073 bp, 10 predicted proteins | sample GuaBasSedimGuay9_FD_113734 | JGI IMG/M metagenome (GOLD analysis project Ga0164318, IMG submission 113734) | Subseafloor sediment microbial communities from Guaymas Basin, Gulf of California, Mexico - Guay9, Core 4571-4, 0-3 cm | ecosystem: Environmental > Aquatic > Marine > Hydrothermal vents...
CTTTACGAAAAAGCTGGAATGCACGTCATGCGGCAATCCACCAACTACGAAAAGGAACTGCGTCCGGGCGAAGAATTGAGTACACAGTCGTTGGCGGAGTGAGGAAGCGAGAAGGCGAGGAAGCGAGAAAGCGAGAAGGCGAGAAAGCGAGGAAGCGAGAAAGCGACGGCCGATTCTTGATTCTTGATTCTCGATTCACTATTCTCTCTTCACCATTCACCAATCACCAATTACCGACCTGGAGTAACAAAACATGACTCGGAACACATTAGAACACAGACCGATGGGAAAAGATCTAAAGCGTCATTTTTCCAAACAGCTGTCTTTTGACCTGAAAAACACCGTGGCGCAGAATCGTCTGGTGGGCCTCTGGCGCATGATGACGGGTTTCCGCCGGATCTACTTGGGCGCGCTCATCAGCGTGGCGCTGGGCGTGGTGGCCCGCACGACGACCTATCTGCTGTTGCAAGAGGTGATAGATACGGCATTCACAAAGGGACAGCACCTGGAACGTCTGCCCTGGTTCGCCTTAGGTTTCGTCGGGCTGGCCGCAGTGGAAGGACTGTTCTCGTACCTGCGCGGTATCTGGACGGCCCGGACTGCCGAGGGGATCACCCTACGGTTGCGGAACTACCTCTACGACCACATTCAGCGACTCTCCTTCACGTACCACGACCACGCCAAGACCGGCGAGTTGATCCAGCGAGCCACATCGGACGTGGACGCGCTCCGCCGCTTCTACGCCGACCAGGCCATCGGCATTGGGCGGATCGTGTCGCTCTTCGGCATCAACTTCGCCATGATGCTGCGGCTGAACACTCGTTTGGCCTGGCTGGCAGTGGTGATCATGCCCGTCGTCATCGTCATGTCCTACTTCTTCTTCGGCAAGGTCTCCAAAGCCTACGAGCGTTACCAGGAGCAAGAGGCGAAACTTTCCACCACGCTCCAGGAGAACCTGACGGGCGTGCGGGTCGTCAAGGCTTTCGCGCGGCAGCGCCACGAGAGCAACAAATTCGAACGCGAGAACTACGAGAAGTACCGGCGTGGCAAGCGGTTGTTGATAATGCACTCGCTCTACTGGCCGGTTTCCGACATCCTCTGCTCCGCCCAGACGTTGTTGGTACTGGCTGCCGGCGCGCTCATGGCGATCCGGGGCGAGATCACCCTGGGGACTTACGTCGCCGCCAGCGGCATGGTGGTCTGGATCGTCTGGCCGATGCGGAACTTAGGCCGGCTAATCGTGCAGGTTTCGACGGGGTTGGTCTCCTATCGCCGGGTGGCCGACATCATCGCCGAGGAGCGTGAGGACATCAAGGCGGGCAACTCCGAGCTGGCTGAAACGCCTCTCCGGGGCAACATAGTCTTCGAGCGGGTCAACTTCGCCTACACTCCCACTCCGACGGAGGGAGAAAGTGCGCCGGAACCCGCTGCGGTGCTGCACGACATCTCCTTCCGGGCCGGGGCCGGGCAGACCATCGCGCTGGTCGGCTCGACGGGATCGGGCAAGACGAGCATCGTCAATCTGCTGTTGCGTTTCTACGATTACGATACCGGTCATATCCTGCTCGACGGCAGGGAATTGCGGGAGTATTCGCGGGCCGCGCTGCGACGGCAGATTGGCATCGTGGAACAGGAACCATTCCTTTTCTCGCGTTCCATCCGCGACAACATCGCCTACGGGGCGGGGCGCGAGGTGAGCGACGCGGAAGTCGAAGAGGCGGCACGGGCGGCAGCGATCCATGACGTTATCCTGACTTTCCCCGACGGTTACGACACGCTGGTGGGGGAGAAAGGGGTGACGCTCTCCGGCGGACAGCGACAGCGCGTCTCCATCGCCCGGACGCTGCTCAAGGATCCGCGCATCCTGATCATGGATGATGCCACCTCGTCGGTGGATACCGAAACAGAGATGCAGATCGAGGCGGCGTTGGAGCGGCTGATGGGGAACCGTACCAGTTTTGTCATCGCGCACCGCATTCAAACGGTGATGGATGCAGACTGGATACTGGTGTTGGACAAGGGTCGGATCGTCCAGCAAGGTGCGCACGAGACGCTGCTCGAGGAAGACGGGCTGTACCGCGAGATCTACGAGCTCCAGGCGCGCATCGAAGAAGAGGTGGAGCGGGAAGTAGTACTGGCGGCGTAATGCGTCTAGCTGTAGCTGACTGTGTCACTAGCTGTGGCCGGTCTCTGACCGAGCCACAGACGGGCACGGTCGGCGTAGTTTGGGGCGGAAGGTCCCAATGAGACCCTCGGGCTAATTGCCCTTAGGGCAATGCCGGCCCGAGCTTGGGCACTTGACGATTTCAGTAACACTTGGGGAGTAAATCTATGTCTTACGAAAGTTTTGAAGAGGAAGAATTTACCACGCAGTTCAACGGCCAGGTGGTGGCCCGCATCCTGAAGCAAGTGCGACCCTACTGGTACTGGGTCACGGGCTTCATGGTGATGATCGCAGCGACATCGTTCCTGGATGCTTACTTCACCTTTTTGGGCAAACGCATCATTGATGAAGGCATCGTCGCGCGCGATTTGGCGCAGCTGCGGCGCTTGTTCACGATCTACGGCGGGCTGGTGATCGTGCAGGCCATCTCGGTTTTGGGCTTCATCTACTTAGCAGGGGTGTTGGGCGAGCGCGTGCAGTATGATCTGCGCCGCAAGCTCTTCAATCACCTTCAGGAACTCTCCTTCTCCTATTTCGATAAAACGCCGGTGGGCTGGATCATGTCTCGTGTGACCTCCGACGCCGAGCGCATCGCCAATCTGGTAACGTGGGGGATGGTGGATAGCACCTGGGCCGCGCTCAACATCACCATGTCGTTGATCTTCATGGTGAAGATCAATTGGCGGCTGGCGCTGGTGGTGGCGGTGATCTTGCCCCTCATGGGTTTCATCACCATCTGGTTCAAGCAACGCATTCTGGCGGAGTATCGCCGGGTACGTAAGCTGAACTCGATCATCACCGGCGCGTACAACGAGAATATCTCCGGCGTGCGAGTGGTCAAGGCGCTGGTACGCGAGCGCAAGAACCTGGTGGAATTTGGCGAGAAGTCAGCGAATCTCTACCGCGCCGCTTACCGCGCGGCGTGGCTCTCGGCGCTGGTCCTGCCGCTGGTGCAGATCATCGGGGCTTGCGGGGTGGGGGCGGTCATCTGGTACGGCGGCCTGCAGACGCGCGGGGGCGGCATCACCATCGGCGGCATCCAGGCCTTCCTCGCCTACCTCACCTTCATGCTGTGGCCCATCCAGGACCTGGCGCGGGTCTACGCGGAAATGCAGCAGTGTGTGGCCTCGGCGGAGCGAGTCTTTGCGCTCATTGATGCGCAACCCGACGTGGTGGACCGTGAGGGAGCGTTCGATCCCGGCACGCTGCGCGGCGACATCACCTTCGAGCACGTGGGTTTTCACTACAAGGAAGGTGAAGAGGTGCTGGCGGATTTTAACCTGACTGTGAGACAGGGCGAGCACATCGCGCTGGTCGGCCCGACAGGCGGCGGCAAGTCCACCATCGTGAACCTGCTGTGCCGCTTCTACGAGCCGACGAGTGGCATCGTTCGCATCGCCGGACGCGACTACACCGAGCTGACGCAGCAAGCGATCCAATCGCGCGTCGGCATGGTTTTGCAGACGCCACACCTCTTCTCCGGCAGCATCCGCGAGAACATCCGTTACGGGCGACTGGACGCCACGGACGAGGAGGTAGAGCGCGCCGCGCAGCTCGCCCACGCCCACGATTTCATCGAGGAGCTGGAACACGGCTACGATGAGGAAGTCGGCGAGGGCGGCGGTCTGCTCTCGGTGGGCCAAAAACAGCTGCTTAGTCTGGCGCGCGCGGTGTTGGCCGACCCCGATCTCTTCATCATGGACGAGGCAACGAGCTCCGTGGACACGCTCACCGAAGCGCGGATCCAGCGGGGGATGGAGGCGGTCATGGCGGGGCGGACGAGCTTCGTCGTGGCGCACCGGCTCTCGACGATCAAGCGGGCGGATCGCATCTTAGTCATCCGGCAGGGGCAGATCGTGGAGCTGGGCACGCACGCGGAGCTGATCCGCGCCCGTGGGCACTACTACGACCTCTACACCCGCCAGTTCCGCCGCTCGTTGGAGACGGAGTACCGGGCGCAGCGCGCGGCGGCGGTGGCGGCATAGGGTATGCGCGGGGACCGCAGGTGTCCCCGCGCTACGCAGTCACGCCCACTGCAGCGGGCGCTGGTCAAGTACCCTGCGCCAGAGATTCACCATTCTGACCAAGGAGTCCAGTACGCAGCCACGACCTACACCCAGGTCCTGCAAACCGCCCAAGTCCAGATCAGCATGGCTGAACCGGGCGCAGCCTGGCAGAACGGCTACGCCGAGCGGCTCATCCGGACGATCAAGGAAGAGGAAGTTGACCTGTCTGAGTATCTCGACTATCATGATGCCTATCAGCAGCTCGGCAGCTTCTTGGATGACGTGTATATGCACAAGCGGATCCATTCTTCGCTGGGCTATCTCACCCCAGCCGAATTCGAGGCGCAGTGGCTCAAAGAGCACACTGTGACCCGCGAGGTTGAACTAAAAAACGCCTAAAATGTGTCCGACTTTTGGGGTTCACTTCAAAGTGCGCAAAGTTTTTCAAAGCCTATCTTCAAATTGTTTATGTTTTGGAGGAGATTTCGCAAGATTCTCAACCTTTCCCTTAATTTTTCTTGGCGTTCTTTGCGCCCTCGGCGGTTCAAGTAGTTTTTTCAGTAGACTCCTGAATAGTAATCGGAAAATGTAGAAACTTTTTAGCGAAAGAGGATTGTATGACTGAATATCCAGCCAGTTTGCGACCAGAATACTTGATGGAGTGTATGCAAGCTATATGTAAGGAAATTGGTTCCCGTCCTTCTACCGCAACCCAGGAACGACAGGCTGCCGACTATGTAGAAAAAACGTTACGGCAATCTGATGTTACCAATATCCAGAGACAATTATTCAAAAGTCCCAACTCGTCTGGCTGGGTTACAATCCCTTGTTTTGTGGCAGGGATTCTGGCTACTGTGATTGTTAGCGTGGCTGGTCAGTGGGGTAAATTGATCAGCAGCACCTTGCTTATAGGTAGTGCGTATACCTTCCGGCAGTTTTTATTCGTCAAACCCCCTTTCTTTCAGAAATTGATCGCTCGCGGGACAAGCCAAAACATTGTCGCTAAAATTCCGGCTACAAGCCAGGCAAAACAAACTATCTATCTTGTGGGGCATCTCGATAGTCAGAAACAGCGTTTTCAATTTCCGCCCTCGCAACCTGAGATCATGAAAGCCCAAACGAGTTTACCGATAGTCTTGGGTATGTTAGGCGGTTGTTTGTTGTTGGCAGATGTTTTACTAAGACGCAAGGGGTCTCCTCGGTGGTTGTGGCCGTGGGGCGCTGCATATCTGTGGGGTTTATCAGGCGCGCTATATGACGAAATGCAACCACACGTCGAGGGGGCCAACGATAACGCGACGGCAGTGAGCCTTCTGCTTGGCGTTGCTCAAGCATTGCAAGTCCAGCCCTTACAACATACTGATGTGATATTGCTATTCACTGGGTGCGAGGAGGTGGGCTGTGTCGGTATGGAGAATTACTTGCGGCAATTCTCACCGTCTACCGACAACACCTTTTGGATTGACATCGAAATGGTCGGCGCCGGTAATTTGTGCTATGTCACTAAACATGGCATTTCTTACTTGACCTCGTATACCCCTCATCCAGAGATGGTGGAGTTGGCCGAGCGGGTTGCTCGGAAACATCCCCAATTGGGGGTAAAAGGAAAAGATATGGTGATCCTTGAAGAAATCGCCAACCTCTGGCACCGAGGGTATAAGGCCATTTGTATTGCTGGATACAATGAAAAAGGCGTTTTGCCCAACTGGCACCGGTTATCTGACAATCTGGACAACATTGAGCCGGACACGTTGAGCCGAGCGGCTTGTTACACCTGGGAACTGTTGCAAGAGATAGACCACTTAGATTGATTTCTGTGGAAGGATGACGGCCTGATTAGTGGTTAGGCGCAGCAATCACCGAGCCGAGAAAGGCAGGGAAATACAGGAGTGACCATCATGCACCTCGGAACACCCATTGCCTTGGGCCGCACTGCCGAGATCTATGTTTGGAAAGATGGGTATATCATCAAACTGTTTCGGGATTGGATGACGGCTGCTTCGGTGGAGTACGAAGCCCAGGTCGCGCGTGTAGTTCACGCAGCGAGATTGCCCGTTCCCGCTGTTGGAGAAGTCGTTGAGGTCAATGGTCGTCTCGGATTGGTGTATGAGCGGGTGGAAGGGGTATCCATGCTGGAGACCCTTAGAACGAAGACTTGGACGCTCTTCCGCTTTGCTCGCCTGTTGGCCGAGCTGCACGCTGACATGCATGCTTGCACCGTGCCAGAGATGCCTTTCCAGCGGCAACGATTGGAGAATAGAATCAGGGGGACTGAGGCGTTGTCTGCTGACACGAAGAGAGCGGTCTTGACGATTCTGGACGAAATGCCCGATGGCGAGTGTTTGTGCCACGGAGATTTCCATCCGGACAACATCTTGATGACTGCCCAAGGGCCGGTCATCATTGACTGGATGGATGCGACACGGGGCAATCCCTTGTCGGATGTTGCCCGGACGTCCTTACTGTTCAGTGTGGCGGCTCTACCGCCTGGGACGCCTGTTCGGTGGTTGATAGAGGCCATGCGCCATTGGTTTCACGCGGCTTATTTGAAACGTTACTTTCAACTTCGTCCCGGCGACCGACAACAACTCGCCACTTGGCAACCTGTGATTGCAGCTGCGCGCTTGGGGGAAAACATCACCGAGGAGCAAGATCGGTTGATAGCTCTGGTCAAGGCCGGATTGTCACAGTATGGCTGAGTGCTGAACCACGCAAAGCCGGTCTATGCTGATAGCGGGCAGGCTGGGAACTGTTTGTAGTAGGCGCTTCAGCGCCGTTGTTCACGGCGCTGCCATGGCCCAGGGGGCTAACGGCCCACGGGAAGCGCCTACTACGAGCTTTTTTCCCCGAATACTGAAAAGATGCGCTATTCGCCGCTATTTATTGAGATGATACAACATTGAGGTATTAAACTATGCGAGTTAATATGATAAAACCGCAAAAGCTGCAACCGGGTGATAAAGTGGCGACAATTTCCCTGTCTTGGGGAGGCCCAGGAACTTTACCGCATCGCTATGAAGCCGGTAAACGACAATTACAAGCTGAATTTGGGCTGACAGTGATCGAAACACCTCACGCCTTGAGCGATGTTTCTTGGCTACAACGCAACCCCCAAGCCAGAGCTGCAGATTTGATGGCAGCATTTGCGGATCCAGCTATCAAGGCCATCATATCTACTATTGGCGGCGACGACTCTATTCGAATCTTGCCCTATTTAGACTTGGACGTCATACGTTCAAATCCCAAAATCTTGCTGGGATTTTCTGACACGACCATTACCCATCTGGCCTGTTTCAAAGCCGGATTGGTTTCATTTTATGGCCCAGCCATTATGGCGGGTTTTGCTGAGAATGGGGGGATGTTTCCCTATATGGTTGACTCGGTACGCAAGACGCTCTTTTCTGCGGCGACCATAGGGAACATTGAGCCAAACACGGATGGCTGGACTGTTGAAATACTTGACTGGGCAGATCCGGAAAATCAAACCCGCAAGCGCAAGCTCAAGCCATCGCCAGGGTGGAAGTTCATTCAGGGCAAGGGGGTTCGCCGGGGATATTTGATAGGCGGCTGTTTTGAAGTCCTGGATTGGTTACGCGGAACCGATTTTTGGCCCCAGCCCGATATGTGGCAGGATGCAATTTTGTTTCTGGAGACGTCCGAAGAGGCGCCTCCACCAAGTACCGTGCAGTATGGTTTACGAACCTACGCGGCGCTAGGAATTTTGAAGAGGCTTTCTGGCATTCTGTTTGCTCGACCAGGCGGTCAGATTGCGCCTGAACAATTCAACGAATACGACGAGGTGATTCGCCAAGTAGTAACTGAAGAAGAGGGGCTGGCAGATTTACCGATTATCACCCACATGGATTTTGGTCATACTGACCCGATGTTTGTATTGCCGTATGGTGTACAAGCCGAGATTGACTGTGATGCGCAACAGTTTGCAATTGTCGAAAATGCGGTTATTGATTGAAAACAGTGGGGGCAATGGGGGGGCGGCATAATCACCGCATGAACCCGCACGCGCAAATCGGCGGTCACACGCGCTTTGAGGTGTTGATTCCGATTGATTTGAGGCGAATTATCTTAACCTCTTACGTTAATACTATTGACAAAAGACAAGGATATGGATATAATAATCTTAGACCGCAAGCTTCGCAAAATCTGTAATCAGCAAAGTAAATTAGTTAAAAAATACGGGAGCCGTCAGGCAAAACTCATCAGACGGCGTTTGGACGAGCTGAGCGCCGCAGAGACCTTGATAACTATGCGCTATCTGCCACAAGCTAGATGTCATGAGCTCACGGGAAACAGAGCGGGACAGCTATCAGTAGATCTAGTCCATCCAGAACGCCTTATTTTCATTCCTGCTCATAATCCTGTTCCGAGTAAACCTGATGGCGGGCTAGATTGGAGTCGCGTTACAAAAATTGAAATTTTAGGGATAGAGGATACTCATGGATAAACAGGTAAAAAATCAATATAACCCGGATGTAGTTTCTCCCCCCGGAGAGACGCTATTAGAGCTATTACAGACGTTAGGGATAACCCAAGTTGAGCTATCCGAACGCATAGGCAAAACACCTAAACATATCAACAAAATCATCAAGGGGGAAGCTCCCATAGTACCGGAAACGGCCTTGCAATTGGAGCGTGCCTTACGAGTTCCCGCACAGTTTTGGAACAATCGTGAGCGACGTTATCGTGAGTTTATAGCGTGTAAAGAAGAACGCGAACAGATGCAAGAACAGGTTAAGTGGCTGGAACGCCTCCCTCTCCAAGCGCTACAGAAATGGGGCTGGATTGAAAAATTCGATGATGCTGTTGACCAGTTACGTGAAGTGTTATCATTTTTTGGCGTAGTTTCACCGGAGCAGTGGGAAGTGCTCTGGCTCCAACCAGAGGCGGCGTTTCGCCAATCCCCGGCTTTTGAGGCTGAACCTTATGCTGTGGCAGCGTGGTTACGCAAAGGGGAACTCGAAGCACAACAAGTGGATTGTGCTCCCTTCAATAAAAAGAAATTTAAGGCAGCTTTAAGAGAGATTCGCAGTCTGACCGGGAAATCCCCCCAATTATTCCAGAAGGAAATAGTGCGCCTATCTGCCGAAGCTGGCGTGGCGGTTGTGTTTGTGCCCGCGCTGGATAAGACGCGGGCCAGCGGCGCGACGCGCTGGCTTAAACCAGATAAAGCGTTGATACAGTTGAGCTTACGGTACAAAAGTGATGACCAATTCTGGTTCGCTTTTTTCCATGAAGCTGCACATATCTTACATCATGGCAAACGTGAGGTTTTTATTGACGTGGAAACAGTAGCTGATGATGAACGAGAGAGGGAAGCTAATAAATTCGCGGCAGATTTCCTAATTTCGCCAGAGGATTGGCGACATTTTACCCGTCAAGAGCATTATTATAGCCGGGAGGAGATTTTAAATTTCGCGGCAACGCTGGATGTCGCGCCAGGGATTGTGGTAGGGCGTTTGCAACATGAGGACTACTTGGATTATAAGTATCGTAACAGCTTGAAGCGCAAGTTGACTTGGCAGGTGGAAGAAGGCAGAGCGATCATCATCCCCGGCTAATTTGATGGGGCTTGACTTGTTACGTGACTAGCATTGAAACGCGAAAAAGAAAGAGTGCCCGACCAGCAAAGACTACTTGCTGATCGGGCTTTGCTATTTATGCAGCTCGATTCATCGGGCGTGACACATTACTTTCAGCTCCTCCTTTTGCCTTAATCCTGAAACGCACCCACCCCGGGAAATCGTAGCAGGTCTGAGGCCCTCTAAGGCTGCTGAGAGAGCCGCTTTGCGGTTTGGACAAATCATCAACCCCATCTTGTTGCAGCTGCAGGCCCTTAAAATGCCTCTCTGTGGTTCATTCTGCGTTTTTGACTTTCGACCTGCTACGAAAGCCCGTTTTCTTTCAAGGCAGGATGAGGAACAAATTGAGGCAAACTGGATTCAGATGGAGAAACCTGCCTAAGTCACAGTAGGGCGGCTCCTGCCGCCACTCCCGAACCGGACGTAAGACTCTCACCTTATCCAGCTCCTGAGTGACCGGGCCGTTGTCATCGGCACTACTGATGGGGATTACTCCCCGCGTTCGCCTGGTCTAGGCACTTTAATCTGCAGACTACACACGACCTTGCCGACCGGCCTCCGTCAAGTTTCGAGCGAACGGGTCGCCCCTGTCATCGGAGTCGCCCAGACTAGCGCAAGGCGAGGTTGCAGGAGAGGGATGTGAAAGCAAACCCGGCAAGGCGGTGGCTTCTTGCTGTTGGCTTGATAGCATATCTCTGTGGTAAGATGACTTTTTTCAGGAGAGCCTACTGAAGACCTCAGGGGTCTACCAAAAAACGCCGCCCCAATTGGGGCGGCGTTGCTGGTGTGTCGGGGAGGCTATTTTTCCCCTTCGAGCTCCATGACTTCCCGCATGGCGGGGACATAGTAGTTCTCAACGTACTCCTTCACCATGCGGCGAGTGGAGAACAGCGGGCCGACGGTACGGATGGACTCTTTCATCATCCTGACCCAGCCACGGGGCACGCCATCTTGATCCCGTTGGTAGTAGAGGGGCACGACTTCGTCCTCTAATAGCCGGTAGAGAGCCGCCGCATCCGCCTCGTCCTGTTCCCACTCGTTGGCAAACTCTTGCTGCTCGGCCTGGATTGCCCAGCCGTTGCGCCCATTGTAGGCTTCGGCCCACCACCCATCCAAAATGCTCAGGTTGAGGACGCCGTTGAAAGCCGCTTTCATGCCACTGGTGCCGCTGGCCTCCATCGGCTTGCGCGGTGTGTTCAGCCAGACATCCACGCCCTGCACCAGGTAGCGAGCCACGTGCATGTCGTAATCCTCCACGAAGGCGACCCGCCCGCCCATCTCCGGACTGCGCGCCCAATTGTAGATCTCCTGCATCAAGCGCTTGCCGGGGTCGTCGGCGGGGTGCGCTTTGCCAGCAAAGAGGAACTGAATAGGGCGGTAACGGTGATGTACCAGCCGCTTGAGCCGCTCAATGTCACGGAAAAGGAGCTCCGCTCGTTTGTAGGTCGCAAAGCGACGGGCGAAACCGATCACCAGAGCGTCGGGGGCCAGGAAGATGCCGGAGGCCAATAATTTATCCGGTAGGGCTTCTTGCGTGATGCGACACTGGCGCGCCCGTTCGCGCACCGTGGTAAACATTTTCCGCTTCAGGTGCGTATGCGCTTCCCATAGCAGCTTATCGGGCACCTCGTCAATGCGTTCCCAAAGCAAGGGGTCATCCTGCCGCTCCACCCAATCCGGGCTGAGATAATGGCGATAGATGCTGTGCATGGCTTCACCTGTCCAGGAAGGCAGATGGACGCCATTGGTCACGTGGCCGATAGGGATCTCCGTCTCTTTTTTGTGCGGCCAGAGACTTGCCCACATACGCCGGGAGACCTCTCCATGGAGACGGCTGACGCCATTGGAGCGGCCGGAAAGACGCAAAGCTAGCGCCGTCATGTTGAAAGCCACGCCATAACCGTTATCATAACTACCCAACCCCATAAATTCATTATGGCTGATCCCCAGGCGAGGCCAATAGTTATGAAAGTATTTTTCCATCGCGTTGAAAGAGAAGGTATCGTGTCCGGCCGGTACGGGAGTATGGGTTGTAAAAACCGTACCTGCATGCACGCGCTTGACCGCTTCATCGAAGGAGAGACCCAGCTCGACGTGCTCCCGCAGCCGTTCCAGCAACATGAAGGCGGCATGGCCTTCGTTGATGTGCCAGACGCGCGGCCTGATTCCCAGGGAGCGGAGTATCCGCACTCCACCGACCCCCAGCAGAATCTCCTGCTGGAGGCGCATCTCCCGGTCGCCGCCGTAGAGACGGGCCGTCAACTCACGGTCCCAGGGGGCATTGCTCTCGACGTTGGCATCCATCAGATAGAGATGCACGCGACCGACTAACACTTCCCAAACCTGCAGCTGGATCTGCCGGTCCCCCACGTTCATCGCGATCTCCACAGGAGTTCCATCCTCGCGGTGCGCGGAGCGAAGGGCTACCTCATTGGGGTTCAGTAAGGGGTAGATGGATTCCTGCCACCCGTTATGATCCAATCGCTGGCGGAAGTACCCCTGTTCGTAGAGAAATCCCACCCCTACGAAAGGGAGTCCCAGATCACTGGCCTCTTTGTTGTGATCCCCGGAAAGGATCCCCAGACCACCGGAGTAGATGGGGAGCGAGGTATGCACACCAAATTCGGCGGAGAAATAGGCGATGGAGGGGTGACAACAGAGTTCGGGGTACGTTTTCGGGTACCATAAGTGGCCGTTTTGCAAATCACGGTCCATTTCTAAGAGCACTGCGTCGTATTGGCGGAGGAAAGTTGGGTCTTTAGCCAACCGTTCCAATTGTTCGGAGGGAACCTCCCAAAGGATCCTCACGGGATTGTGGCGCGTGGTTGTCCAGAGCGTCCGGTTGACCATCTTGAAAAGGTCCCGCGCCGAGCGGTGCCAGGACCACCAAAAATTATAGGCCAGCTCCTCGAGCCGGGATAGGCGCGGCGGGAGTTTGTCCTGCAGCGTCGTAGTGGGACTAACTGTCATCGTTTACTCCTTCCATGATTTCTTGTCAAGTCAGGGTTTGAGGGTCAAGGTTAAAATAAAAACTATGAGGGCCAGAGAAGCGAATTCGATCAGGATATGCCTGGTCAATTTGCCTAACAGGTGTTGGTAGCTCACACCTACCTCCACATACAGGCCCAGGATCAGCAAAACGGCCGCAGTCCAGGCAGAGATCGGCCAATAGCCCAAGACCCAGACCAGTTCCCCCTCCAACAGAGCGATGCTGCCACTGAATAGCAGCACGGAGCGTGTGTTGGCGCCGCTCGCGCTGAGTAGGTCCAGGGACAGCAGGCCACTGAGGCTCATAATGATGGGGCCGGTCACTAATGCCCGCTCCGGCGTTTTCAGGGCGATGCCAAAAAGCACAAATCCCACCAGGTAGTCGGCGAGGTTGAGCAGGGTGCGCGCGCTAGCATACCCCTGTTGCTGGAGTGAGAAAACGCGGTAGGTCAGGTGAACCAACCCGCCGATCACCACTCCTCCCAACACGAGGCTCCCCAGCCAGATGGGCCAGGTCACGGCCCGGATCAATAACAGGGAGGTGAGGAGTGCACCCAGGGCGGGAGCAATCAGAGAGAAGCCTAAAGCGCGCTCTCGGGCTTCGGGATAGGGGTATGACCGCAGCAGAGAGAAAGTCCCACTGGCTACCAACCCGATCATCATAAAGGGCAATAACCAGTTACCACCCAGAGTGAATCCCAACGGTGAGCCTAAAATACGCCGCACGTTCCATGAAAAGGTCGGCAGCTCCACAAAGTGAAAGAGCGTCGCTCCCGTTAAGGTCACCGCCAGCAGGATACTGAAGCGACCACGTTCCAGCACCGGTAGTTTTCTCTGTGATTGAGCAAGCATTAAAGGGATTCTAATCCAGGAAGTGCGTTTGTCAACCGCAGCCCTGGGGCGAGCTAGCGCAGGTCCTTCGTCAGCTCGTCCAGGAATTGGCGGTTAGTGCGCGTGCGGCGCATCCGCTGTAAGAGTGCCTCCGTGGCGGCGGTGATGTCGTATCCTGCGCCGCCGGGTTTGGGGGCCATCATCTGGGAAACCATCCGCCGCAACAACCATACCTTGCGCAGCGTCTCCTTGTCCAGCAGCAGTTCCTCGCGGCGGGTGCCCGAACGCTCGACGTCGAGAGCGGGGAAGATGCGGCGTTCCTGTAGCTTGCGGTTCAGGTGGAGCTCCATGTTGCCGGTACCCTTGAATTCCTCATAGATGACGGCATCCATGCGGCTACCGGTATCTATGAGGCAGGTGGCTAAAATCGTCAGGCTGCCCCCTTCTTCGATCTTGCGCGCGGCTCCGAAGAATTTCTTGGGGGGGTAGAGGGCCGCCGGATCCAGGCCACCGGATAGGGTGCGTCCGCTGGGTTGTACTACCAGGTTGTAAGCGCGGGTCAGGCGGGTGATGCTATCAATCAAGATCACCACATCCCGCCCAATCTCGACCAACCGTTTGGCGCGTTGGAGGGCCATCTCGGCGACTTTCGCTTGCTGGACGACCGTCTCATCGAAGGTCGAACTGATGACTTCAGCATCTACGGAACGGTCCATATCGGTGACTTCCTCGGGGCGCTCCCCGATCAGGACGACCATCAAATGTACATCGGGATGGTTCGTGGAGATGCCGTTGGCGATGTGTTTGAGAACGGTGGTTTTACCGGCCTTCGGCGGTGAGACGATCAGACCGCGCTGGCCCTTCCCAATGGGCGAGATCAATTCTATCAGCCGCTGGGTGAAGTTACGTGGGGCTGCGACCAGGTGGAAAGGTTCTTCGGGGAAGATGGGGGTAAGTCGCTCAAAGACAGGACGTTTTTTCGCCATCTCCGGGTCCATCCCATTCAACGCCTCGACACGTAAGAGGCTATGATACTTCTCCGTCTCCTTGGGTGGGCGCACCTGCCCGACAACCATATCGCCGGTGCGCATACCGAAGCGCCGGATCTGACTTGGGGAGACATACGCATCGTCCGGCCCCGGCAAACACCTGGCCGAGCGCAAGAACCCGATGCCCTCGTTGGTGATCTCCAGGATGCCACCGCCGAAGGAAAAACCTTCATGCTCGGCCTTAGCTCGCAACAGCCGGAGGATCAGGTCTTCCTTCTTGAGGCGGCTGTACCCGGAGACATTGTAATGCCGTGCCATCTCGCGCAATTCTGGCAGGCGCATATCTTCCAATGCAGCCATGTCCAAGTGCCGCAGAGTATTCTCCTCTTTCCTCTGGGCCTTTTCGTCTGCGGGTTCCGGCTCGGCCTCGGCATCTCCGGCCTCGGCACCTCCGGCCTCGGCATCTCCGGCCTCGGCACCTCCGGCCTTGGCACCTCC
>Ga0164318_10003391_pt1 | contig 15072 bp, 15 predicted proteins | sample GuaBasSedimGuay9_FD_113734 | JGI IMG/M metagenome (GOLD analysis project Ga0164318, IMG submission 113734) | Subseafloor sediment microbial communities from Guaymas Basin, Gulf of California, Mexico - Guay9, Core 4571-4, 0-3 cm | ecosystem: Environmental > Aquatic > Marine > Hydrothermal vents...
AGTAAGAAGAGGAGATCTTCCTATATGACCTAGTATAGAAGATGGTCCTGCTTTGGATATAGACCAATCAGCAGGATTGACTTTTAACACTAATCCCCGAAGCCACCACCATGGACTACCTCCAAAATAAGCAACTAGATAATGATAAGGTTCTACTGGTGTCCTGGCTACATAAGGAGTATCTGGTAGATCTGCCTCAAACTGGAATTTAGATTTTCTCTGTATACTCCAATCAGGTTTAACCTCTAAAACTATAGACCATCCTTTTCCAGACTGATAGACTACCAAATAGTGCGAGGTATCAATTTTAGCAACATAAGGAGCCCAGCCATTCAGAGAACCACTCTCAAAAGTATAAATAGGTCCTGCTTTTGTTATTTGCCAAGACCCTCCACTGTATTTCACTTCAAGAACCACTGAGCGTCCCGTGTTGCCTGTACCCTTATAAACAATAAGATAATGAGTAGCATCAATCTTAATTACATCTGTTCCACCCACATGTAAAGGGTCAAATCTATACTCCGAGGTCACCCTCGAGATATTCCAATGAGAGTCAATTTCTAACACCGCTGCATAACCATCGTCTCCTGGTCCTGAATACACAACTAAATAGTGCTTGGAATCAATTTGGGCAAGAGAAGGAAGATACGCATCATCTGTAAACTTGAGCCGGTGCCCCGGTTCCTTTATGTTTCCTGCTGGATTAATCTCAAGAACAGTAGCATAACCATCATTGGTTGCGGGTTCTACGTAAGCAAGTAAATAATGAGCATTGTCTATCTTAGCAAGAGCAGGATAATTAGCATCAGGAGCAAACTCATAAGCATCTGAAGAAGTAGATAAAGCCCAAGGGAAAGTAGAAGTATCGACATTTATTACTTGAGCCTTGCCAGTATAAACTCCTCCACCTATATCTAGCAGATAAGCCACTAAATAACGATCATAGCCTATACGACATTGTGCATGTCTTTGCGGTTGTTGAGAAGTAAATATAAGTTCCTTAGAAGAAGTAGAAACAGAATAATCAGAGTAATGAACGCCCACAGTTGCTATAGCTGAATTTGAATAGCTCCATACATATTGTTTAGTCACATCGATCTCGACTGTCGCGGGAAGAGAATAATTCCTTCCATCATAAGCACGATAGGTAAAAGAATCTAGACCTGTGTATCCTGGATTAGGAGTGTAGGTGAAACTTCCATCCGAATTGAGCACTAAAGAACCATGTGAAGGGTCTGTATCCTTGACAGCAGTGAGTGGATCACCATCTGGATCACTATCATTGCCAAGAACTCCATCAGGAGGAACATTTAAAGGAGTATCTTGTGGTGTAGAATACGAGTCATTATTTGCTTGAGGAGGATTGTTGGGAGATGGAGATTCATTATCTACAATGATCACGGTAGCAGGATTTGTTCCAATATTGGCATTTTGAGGATTAAACAAGGTAACAGAAAAATCCTCATTTCCTTCATAATCACCATCGTCACAGATAGTAACAGTAAAGGTTTTGGAAGAACTATCTCCAACATTCCACGTTAGAGTGCTTGGATGAGACGTATAATCTGCTCCCGCTCCACATGCTCCTCCTGTAGCTGTACCATCGGAGGTAGAGATGTCTACAGAAGCAGGATTGGAGACAGGAGCAGAAGAGATGGTCACAGTAATAATCACAGAACCTTCATCCTCATTCACTGAATAGGATGATGGATCAAAAGAGATGGTAGGTAAAGAAGGTCCTCCTCCACCTCCTCCGCTTTCTCCGCCTGGCATAGCAAAACCTCCGGCAGAGGAGATAACAAATGGTGCTCTTGTTTCAAGGTTAGTACGGAGTGTATATCCTGACCCAGAGGAAGTAGATTCATATATATAAACAAATCCTCTATCAGGTTCATTTAAAGGATCGATGGGAAGTTCTTTAATATACTCGGGTACCAATTCTGACTCTAAATAAGGACAATAATGAGGATCTCCTGGCTGAGCTCCAATATAACATTCTGTTTCTGCATCAGTAGAACTAGGAAATCTTCCATGGTCTATATAATATAGTTGGAGAGCATCTCTGAGAGTATTGAGTTCAGATACTCTCCTCGCATCCCTAGCCTTAGCAGGCCCTCTTTGCTCTAGCTGAGTGTAGGCAACAATCCCAATAATTATAAGGATGAAAACGATAATAATTATCTCAATTAAAGTGAATGCTTTAAAAAACTTTTTTTGTTTTAGGAAACTGAATTTGCTGAGCATAATGTATTAATCAAATATATTCAAATATATTAAAGGACCTTTATTTTTATTCTCTTATATCTTGGAAAGAATGTCAATGATTCAAAAAATCCTCTCACAGTACTCTCTCTAATTAGCAAAAAGCAAATAGCACTTCTCTTTATTTGGCAGGAGAGAGAATAAGAAAGCTTTTCTTTGAACCAAGCTCATAAGAAGTATCTGTTTCAAGTTTTGCACAAATCTTGTAATCTGAACCGTTTTCTGTTGTTCTATAAAGATAAGAATAACCCTTTTTCTTAGGAAATAAAGGATCTTTCGGAATTTCAGGGAGATAAGATTTAATTTCTTTTGATAATGTATCACAATTTAATTCCAAAGAGCACCACTGCTTTTCAATCGGATAATGACCATTATCAAGATAATAAAACTGGAGAGCGCTTCTTAAATTGTTAAGATCAGTAATTCTTTTCATATCTCTGTCTTGCGCCTCATTTAAATTCTCCAAAAAGAAAGCAAGGAAAACAAGTATCGCTAATACAATCACTACCGCTATCGTTTCTAATGTTTTCTTTTTGAATTTTTTCATTTTAGATTATTGCTCCCTTAATTTTAACATTTAAAGCAGTCAAGAAAAAGAAAGGGGGCTCTTTAGATTTTTTCGCTTCTTCTCTTTTGGATAGATTTTGAATCTCTTTATCAGAAGTTTTTTGTTTATTTCTCTGCAGATTTTTTGAAGATATTAAGATGCTTTCTGGAAATAAATCCTCTTCCAAGATCTCCTCGCAATCCTAATAAAACAAACACACCGATCAATCCTAGTATTCCTACAGAAACAAAAACCGGCTCAAAGCCAAATTCAGTTACTGCCCATCCTCCCACAGCGCCTGAGATTCCTACTCCAAAGCCAAGAAAAGTAGCATCAAGCCCCCATTCAGTAGCCTCTTTGCCTTTATCAATATGTCGCGTAAAAATGGCTTGCCAACCAGAAAGGGTCATTGCCATGCCGATAGCATAAATAATCTGAAGGAAATATATATGCCAAGGAAGATAAGCTAATATGTATCCAAAAGGCACAAGAGAAGCAACAAAAAGACCTCCTACCAGGAAAAAATAATCATCCCTTTCAGTTGGTTGGCTATCTAAAAAGGCACCAATAGGAACCCTTAAAAGTGACTTAAGAATCCAATAAATCGCTGCAGCAACTCCTACTACAAACGGAGAACCTCCTTCAATTCGCTGAACCACAAAGATAGCAAACACAGGATTCATCAATCCCCAACCTGTCCAAAAAAGCACGTCACTAAGAATTAAGTACTTTACAACTCTGTTAATTTTTAACTTCATCATTTACCAATAATCTTCACAAAAATCTCGCGCTGGCGAGGCCGGTTGTCAAAGTCAAGAAAAACAATTTGTTGCCACGTACCCAAAAGTAATTTTCCATTCTCTATAGGAACAGTTAAAAATGGTTTTATTAGGGCCGAACGAATATGAGCATAACCATTACAATCTCCCCATTTTTTGCAATGCTGGTACTCTTCTGACATAGGGACCAATTTCTCAAGTATTCTTTTTAAATCCTCAATTGCTCCACTTTCATATTCGATTGTCGTAATAGCACACGTAGAACCAGGACAGGATATAACACAAAGCCCTTCTTTTTTTCCTGATTCTTCTACTATTTCCGAGACTCTATTAGTAATGTCAATTACATCATTAAACCCTTTGGTGCTAATTGAAAACCTCATATTAGTTCATTATATTTCTGTTTTGTGCAAAACAAAATAAAGAAAAATTACAAAAAATTGGCTCCGAGAAACTTTTTATCAGGCAATAAATAAAGAATTTCTATTAGAAATTACTTTATCAATAAACTCACCAATCTTTATCTTGATAAGCTTAATTCCGAATTTAATCAAAAGCAGAAATCCTATCATAGCACATAGAAGATCCATACTTCTTAACACAAAGGAAAAGGCAACACCCACATTTGCTCCCATTCCTATGCCAGAGAAAACTATACTTTCTGCAATCTCCAAGCTTCCAAGCATTGCTGGCACCGGAACCAAAGTAGCTAAATTAAAGAATCCATAAGCGGATAACGCTCTAAGTAGATGCCAACCACCTCCAAAAAAGAAGATAAGCATCACACATCTTATCAAGATCAGAAAATACTTTAATAAAGAAATAGCCAAACCTTTCCACATCCGTCCTTTCTTCAACCCAAAAAAGGAAAGTATTTCCTTCTCAGCTCCAAGCACCAATTCTCCTCCTTTTTGATTCTGCAATTTTTTCCTACTTAAACCAAAGAGTCGAAGAAACCATTCAAGGGTACTTTCTTTGCGGAAGGTTTTTATATAAAAGATAGCAAGAAGAAAGATAATAATTGCTGCTACAATTGATCCGGCAATAATCACCTTGGTTTTTGGAAATGTTCCTGCCAAAAGAGGAAAAGTAAATAATCCTATTACCAAGAAAGGAAAGAAAATAGTGGCATCCAATACTCTATGAATAAAAACTGCAGCAGAAGCTTTCTCCCACGGAACAGAAAATGCTTTTTTAAGACCATAGATCATAAAAATTTCTCCCCCAAAAATAGCAATCGGAGTGAAATAAGAAATAGTAAATCCACTAAACCAAATTTCTGCCACCTTCCAAAAAGAAAGATAATAACCCTGAGTTTTTAGAATAAATTTCAACCTCCAAATCCCTACCAGAACGATAAGAAAAGAAATAAACAAAATGATCACAAGCCCTTCAACAGGAAAAGAAGAAAAAGCCTTTGCAATCTCATCTATGCCTATGCTAGAAGTAACAAGCCCAAAGAGACTTAATCCTATCAGCAGTGAAACTAAAAAAAGAATAATTTTTCGCATATATTTGAATTATAGCTCAACCAAGACCAAAAGAAAATGTTAATTTCTTTGGCAGAGTTTTTGAAGCTCTTTTGCGTTCTCACAGGCATAACCATGAGCATCGTTATTGAAGTAACAATACACATCAAGTTTTTGTCTCAGACATTTCTTAATTTTGTGAGCAAGTTCTTTTAACTCTTTTTGAGAGTATTTAGAACTATATAGAGATCTCCCTCCATGCATACGAAAATAAGCAAATTCACCAAAAACCTTTTCCACAGAAGGCCAATAAGGAGAATCTGTTATACAAAAAGAGAGATTCTTTTGTTCCTCAAAAAACTTATAAACATCGTCTGAAAACCAACTTTTATGTCTAAATTCAAAGGCAAATCTAAAATCCTTACTTGTTTTTCTAAGCATCCCCACAAAATCTTTGAGTCTTGGCAGATTTTTATGCCAGCTGGCGGGAAACTGGAATAAAAAAGGACCAAGTTTTTCTTCAAGAAATGAAGCCCTTTTCAAAAACTCCTCCCATTCCTTCTTGCAATCTTTTAGTTTCTTTACATGAGTGATAAACCTACTTACTTTCACTGCAAATACAAAATTCTCAGGGGTCCTCTTGCGCCAACCCTGAAAAGTTTTTGCATTAGGAAGACGATAAAATGGACTATTGAGCTCTACCGTGTTGAACTGGCTCGCATAATATTGAAGATGGCGAGTACGTGAAAGATTCTTTGGATAAAAAACCCCATCTTCCCAATGAGAATAACTAAAACCAGAAGTACCGATAAATAGTTTAACCATAGATTAATTTTTATTTATAAAATTTCTTCTTACAAATATCCATAAATTCGAAATTCACTGGATTATCACTTGATTCAAATGCCCATTCCCAGAAAGTTTCTATAGGAAATTTTTTATTTCTTTCCCAATATTGAAGTGCTTGCAAAAGAACAACAAGTACTTCCATTTGCCCAAGAAAATATCCCTCCGGAGAACTCTTTGTCTTAAACTCCTCCCATAGCCGGATTATTTCGCTTCTTAAATATAGAGGAAGATCTGATGTAAGCTTCTCAAGCGCTTTTTTCTCTCTTCTGTATTCTCTAAGAAATCTTTCTTTTTTCTCTTTTCTAGAAAGACGAAACCACCTTTTTAAAATCTTTTCTTTTTCACTTTCACTTTTGTTCCTGAGCAAATAATCATAAGGGGTTCTTTGGCTTGAATACACAGTTGGCAAAAAAGATGTCAATGCCATTTTTAACATTCTTTCTTCGTTAATCTTCAGTTTTTTCTCGGAGTTTACAACAAAAGCCATCAGAGAAAGAAAGAAAGCATGGGAGGCAATTGTTTCTGGATTTTTTACCTTTCTAATTGTCCAGCATCTTCTTTGTATTTTCTTGAGCTTACCTATCTTGAGTACAAAATCCAAAACATTTGGCAACTTATCTTTTTTGTCTCTTTTTTTGTGATAAAATCTTTGCTGAATAGCTCCTAAAAACTCAAGAAGTAGAGGGTCTTCAACAATTTCTTCAGTCCCCTCCCACCAACTTGTTCCTCCTATCTCCTTTTTCGTACCAAAATACTCAATGGACTGAATTAAAGTTTCTATCCTATCTACTTGTTTCACAAACCTACCCTCTTTTGAAATCCTTTTCTCATAGTCTATCCATGCAGAAAAAATATCTCTTTTTGTCCAAGGACTAAGATCTCTTATTAACTTCATAAGAGATCGTTTTTCTTTTTCAAATTTCTTTTTTGCTCTTTTTATTTTCTCTTTTTGAGAAAGACGAACCCATCTCATCAAAACCGCTTTTTTCTCTTTCTTGTTCTTTGGCAACTGAAGATAGTAGCCAAAAGGGGTCATATCGCCTGCATAAACTTCACATAAATCATGAAAGAGAGCAATCTTAATTGCTCTCTTTGTGTCTATCTTCTTGATCTTGGCAAGTGCCCAGCTCAAGATAGCAACCCGGAAAGAATGCTCAGCTATCGTTTCTGGATTTTTTATGCCCATCAACCGCCATCCGGTGCGGGGCATTTTCTTGAGTTTTTCTGTTTCCAGAAGGAATTTTAAGATATTTTTCATAAACGAAAACCGAACTCATCCCAGTTTTTAAAACCCAAGATAGTTACAAATCAGAATATCTGACTTTTTTGATCTTATAGGTTATCTTTATGGGCGAAGTAATTACTACCGTATCTCCTACTTTTTTATTAAAGAGCGCTTTGCCTACCGGCGACTCAAAAGATATTTTTCCTTCACTTGGATTTGCTTCAAGAGTGCTTACAATCATAAACTCATTAATTTTTCCATCTGGTTCCTCAAGAGTAACCGTAGCCCCAAGATCAACTATATGTTGCCTTTCTTTAGGTGGCGCTTTTATTAATTTAGCATTTTTGAGGATAAATCTAAGCTCAGCAAGTCTGTCTTCCAAAAACCTCATATCCTCTTGAAATACAAGATAGTCTGGGTTTATCTCCTGAGAATGAAAAACCTCAGGGACGCCCCCCTTTGATTTAGCTTTCTTTATCTTCTTCAGCTCTTCCCATTCTTTTTTCAACCTCTCCAGGCCTTCTTTAGTTAAAAAAATTTTCTCTTTCTCCATATCGCTCACTCTATTTTCTGTCTACCAAAACGCTTTGTCAAGATCTTGAAAATTATCTAAAAGAGTGTTCTAATAAATTTAACTATGATAGAAATCGACGGTTCAATTGGCGAGGGAGGAGGACAAATTCTCAGAACTGCCTCTGCCCTCTCTGTCATTACAAATAAACCTCTACATGTTTTTAATATCAGAAAAGGAAGAAAGGAACCTGGTTTAAAAACCCAGCATCTTCTTGGACTCAGAGCTTTGGCTCAATTCTCTCAAGGGAGATTAGAAGGAGATTTTCTTGGCTCTAAAGAAATCAAGTTCTGGCCAAATCAGAATTTTAAAAGGAATATCTCTATAAATATTCCTACTGCTGGAAGTATAACTCTTTTACTTCAAACCCTTCTCTTGCCTGGCCTCTTATCACAAGAGGGACTTGAGATTCGTTTTAGAGGTGGAGCAACCGATACATTTTTTGCTCCTACTATAGATTATTTCAGACTCGTTTTTCTGAAAATTTTACAAAAGATATTGCCTGAAAGCAGTAAGATAGATATCCAAATTAAAAAAAGAGGATATTATCCAGAAGGCGGAGCAGAACTCGAGGTCAAAATTCCCCCCTTAAAAGGAAAATTAAACTCTCTTAATCTCCTAGATAGAGGAAACTTAAGGAAAATTTCTATATATTCTGGAGCTTCAGAACTTTTAAAAGAAAGAAAAGTAGCTGAGCGTCAAATTGCAGGAGTAAAGGAAATTTTAGGAAAATTAAAATTGCCAATAGAAGAATTTATTGAATATCACAAAACTCAATGTCCTGGAAGCAATATTTGCCTGGTGGCCGAATTTGAGAACACTGTAATTGGAACTGATAATTTAGGAAGGATAGGCAAGAAAGCGGAAGAAATAGGAAAAGAAGTAGCTTTGGATTTAATAAACCAAGAAAAATCAAAAGCCTGTTTAGATAAACACTTAGCTGACCAAATCTTGCCTTATTTGGCTTTAGCTGAAGGAAAATCACAGGTTACGGTTTCTGAAATTACAAATCATTGTAAAACAAATATTTGGGTAATTGAGAAGTTTATTAAAGGAAAATTTGAAATAAAAGAAAACTCAATTAGCTGGACAGGTGCTTGAATATTTTTTTCAAAGATAAAACCTACTTAAGCCGATTTTCTTGGCTAGTGCGAGCACATTTTCAAATTCTGCCTTGGTAATTCTTCTGGATAACTCTGGATATTGGAAAGCTTTATAGCATGGATAGTATTGATCCATTATGTTTAAAAAAGTATTTTTTGAAATCTCTTTTGCTAAAAATTCAAAAATTTTTTGGGAACCTGCTAAATTATTGGGCAAAACTAGATGTCGAACTAACAAACCTTTAACTGCTATTCCTTTCTGGTCGATTATTAAATCGCCAACTTGTCTGTGCATCTCTTTAATTGCCTTCTTCATTATCTCAAAGTAATTTGGAGCTGCTGAATATTTTTGGGCGATTTTGTTATCTGAATATTTTGCATCTGGCATATAAATATCCACAATCCCATCTAATAATTTTAAAGTCTCAACTGAATCATAACTTGAAGTGTTATAAACCAAAGGAATTTTTAATCCTTTTTCAATTGCAATTTGAAGCGATTTAATAATCTGAGGAATCTGGGGAGTAGGAGTAACTAAATTAATATTATGACAACCCTGATTTTGAAGTGAAATCATGATTTCAGCCAATTCTTCAAAAGAGACCTCTTTCCCAATCCTTAACTGAGAAATCTCATAATTTTGACAGTAGACACAAGATAAATTGCAGGAAGTAAAGAAAATTGTTCCTGAACCATGCTCTCCCACCAAAGGTGACTCTTCTCCAAAATGAGGATGAAATGCAGAAACCCGAGGAAGAAATCCCAAACCACAAAAACCAGTCTTTTCTTTCAACCTATTAATCCGACAATGACGAGGACAAATTTTGCATTGCTTTAACATTTCAAAAAGAGTTTCTACTCTTTTCCTAATTTCGGTATTGCCAAGTTTTAAATAACCGGGAACCATATTAATGTGAATCTCGCTTTTATTAAGCGAGATTTCAAAAACTATATTTAACAAGTTAAATGAAGCAGGGCAATAACCTTTTTCTTTTCTCTTGGGTTTTGAATTATTGTATTGAAGGCTTCTACTGCATCTTTGGTTTTGTTAATTATCAATTCGATTCCTTTCTCTCTAATAAAATTCTTACATCTCTCGGTTACTTGAGCCATGCCCCAATCTCCGGTTCCCAAAATTATTATGTCTGGATTTTGAGCAACTGCTCTTTTTACATCCTCCACATCAAAAATATGTCCTTCCTTTCGCCACCACTTAAGAACTTCCCCTGTCCACCGAACTTCTACATCATACCTATATTCTTTTCCATTAATAATTATTAATCCAAAAGCATATTTCTCAACCATAGCTAAAAAAGTGTTTTTTGTCTTGATAGTTCCTTTTTCTCTCCTTTAGAAAAAATTCTTATTTTTCCAAAGACTCCATCATAGCCGGGTTCAATATATACTTTTCCTTCCCTTGCTCTTATAATTCCCTCGGCAATCTCTGGCAAGGTAACCACCTCTAAGTCCTGACGCGATACATTAAGTAAAACATTAAATTCTGATCCAAACCGCCTAATAAGATTCTGGTATTCTGTATCTACTTCCTTTGTCTCAGAACCAAGCCCAAGGATTTCGGCTATAATTTCTTTCAAGGGAATTAAACTTCTAAAAGGTATAGCCCCTTGTGGTTTAAACCCTTCAGGTCTATCTGCTAATTCTTCTACCCTACTTAACACTCCAATAGTAAGAGGTTTACCACATACAGGACAAATATTGTTGTATTTTTTTGATTCTTGAGGAGAACAAGATATTCCACAATTCCGGTGGCCATCGTAATGATACTTTCCTTCTTGGGGATAGAATTCAATAGTATATAAAAACTTCTTGGGATTTTTCTTTTTAATAGTCTCGATGATAGAAAAATAGTTTAATTCTGTATCAAAAACATTTGCTTCTCTGCCAATTTTTTGAGGGGAGTGAGCATCGCTATTTGAGATTAGCGTTATATTATCTAAAGCCGAAAGTCGCCAATTCATCGCAGGGTCGCTGCTTAAACCAGTTTCTACTGCATAAATATATTTTGTATAATCCTCAAAACATTCCTCAATTGAATCAAAGCCAGAGCGTGAGCCAAACAAAGAATACCAAGGGGTCCAGACATGACAGGGGACAATCAAACAATCTTCAGAAATTTCCAAAACGATCTTGACCAACTCCTTAGCATCCAACCCTAAGGTTGGCCGACCATCAGCTTTTAAGTTTCCGATCCAGCCCAACTGAGTATTGATTTTTTCAACTGTTTCAAAATCTGGAGCAAAAATCAAAATGTGAATTTTCCGAACTCGACCCAATTTTGAATAAACACAACTTATTTCAGTAGTTAAGATAAATCTAGTTGGAGAATCTGAATCTTTTAATTTAAAAAGCCCGGTTTCAGCCGGTTCTAATTTTCCTTTCAAATTCCTAAACCATTCAGGATGCGTAAAATCTCCTGTTCCCAATACCGTGATTCCCTTAATCTTTGCCCACTTGTCAAGATTTTCCAGAACCATCTGGGAAGAAGTGGCACGGGAGTATTTGGAATGAAGATGGAAATCTCCAATGAACTCCATTTTAACAGCTCAAAGAAATAAAAAGAAAGGGTAGATATCTCAAACTTTCCTGGGCTTATAAGAAAAATCTTTTATATATTACCTTCTTTTTTGAAAAATCTTTTCTCAAGAAAACCAAAACCCACCAGAATAAAAACAGTAAACAAGGTAGCAAGAATTGCCAAAGAATAAAACCCTATTCCTACACCAACTCCCACAGCTCCTGCCACCCACAATCCTGCAGCAGTAGTCAGTCCCTCAATACGAGAAGGGCGTTGAAAAATTACACCTCCTCCAATGAAACCTATACCTATCGCTATTGCCTGAATTACACGCCCAGGATCGACAATTCCAAGATGAGAAACTGCTAAATGAAGAGCTATTATAGTAAAAATACATGCTCCTAAACTCACTAAGGTATATGTCCGAAGTCCTGCCTCTTTTTTTCTAAGTTCTCGTTCAATCCCTATAAAAGCACCTAATACAGCAGCTAGAGCCAATTGAAGAAAGATCTGAAAAAGATGATGAGAAGAGATTGCAATCTCCATTAAAAATTTAAAGTTTATAAACCTTATATCCCTCTCTTACCTTCTTTTTCACCTTTAGTCCAATTGACTGTTTAGCTTTAGCTGTTTTTATCTTTTTGTGTTCAATCTCCATTGACTCTACTTTCTGCTCAAAATCAGTACTCTCTCCACCAACAATCCGAATAGTATCTCCTACTTTTAGAGTTCCTTTTAATTTAATCACTGCTACCCCTATTTTACCAAAGTAATGAGTGACTTCACCTATTAATTTTCCTTCACCAGATGAGGCTTTTGGCATAGATGCATTTATTTTTGTGGCCGACCTTTATTGTTTTTTGTCTTTTTTAATAAGAGCAATGAGTTTTTTTACCAATTTAGCAGGATCTTTATCATATACTATTTTCATTTTTCCTCGAAAAGGTCTTTGAATCAAGCTCTTTATTTTATCTGCAGTGCCACCGGAACCTTCAAGAACACCTATTGGTTTCTGATCTTCAAACGCAATAGTAAATTCATTCAAAGTTCCCATCCGGCCACAAATAATTATTATTCCATCCGCCGCCCGAGTCATTAAAAGGTTTCTTCCTGAATAGTCAAACCCAGTATAAACAATAACATCAAAAACGTCTGTAGGAAGACGGTATGATTTAATATGAGCTCTCTCAGAAGCAGCAGGCGAAAAACCAATACTAACACCTCCTGCTTTTTTTGCTCCTCTGGCAGCAAAATAGGGGGCGCCGGTAGTAGCACCGGTAACTAAAATACATCCTTGCCTCACTATCTCTTTTCCTACTTCTTCGCTCAGTTTCTCTATATTTTTGCAACAATGCTTAGTATAAGCTGCACCTGAGACAGCGATTTTGAATTTCTTGTCCATATAATTAAATTTTAACAGATACTCTAAAAAAATAAATATTAAACTCTATGCCCCTGGCAGGAATCGAACCTGCATCTGAGACTCCGGAGGTCTCTGTTCTATCCATTGAACTACAGGGGCTTTTTATAATAAACCTTCTTTGTCCAAAGAAACAGAAGGTTTTTGGGCAATAATATAGAGATTTGCTTTTTTAAGTTTTCCGTGAGAAAGATATCCTGAATCTTTTATCACAAATCCCGATTTTTTAACCAAATCCTCGAGTTCTTTTTTCTTGAAACAATGAACATATCTATCAACCATCTTTTTGTTTCCCTTCTTCCAAGGATAAAAAACATCTCTCCAATCAAGTTTTGACTTTCCAATAATTTTTAAAATTGTATACTTTAATAACAATAATGGTTTGAGGTATCCAAGATTCCAGACAGTAAGAAATAACAGCCCTTTTGTTTTCAAAACTCTTTTTACTTCTTCTAAGAATTTGAGTCGAAACTCTAAAGAAGGAATGTGGTGCAAAACAGCAATACTAAAAACTTTATCAAAATAATTCTCAGGAAAAGGAAGATTAAGCGCTTCAACTACCAAAAATTTGGAATTAGCCACATCTTTGTATTTCTGAGAAGCAATCTCTATTAGTCTAGAAGAACTGTCTACCCCTATATAAGTTATATTCTTATCTTTCAGAGCAGAAAGAAGACGACCATTTCCGCAGCCAAGATCCAATATCCTTTCTCCTTCCTTTACATATCCAACAAAAGGCTTGAGTTCTTCCCATAAAAAAGCTCGGCTTTGAGAAAACTCCTCAGCGATTTTGTTATAATCACGGCGAGTTTTCACTAATAAATACTCAGCATATCTTTTATCCATGGATTTTTATCAATTTACAATCAAAGAATTAATAAAAAGAAGAGTAAAAAATTCTGAAGAACTAAACAGAATTAAGAGAGAGGTAGCCAAAAAGTTCAAGACATCTCCTCCTTCCAATGTGGAGCTTCTTAAAGCATATCATAAATTATTAAAGAAAAAAAGAATAAGCCAAAACAAACAACTAGAAAGTGTTCTGAGAAAAAGACCTGTAAGAACCCTTTCGGGAGTCGCGGTTGTTTCTTTATTCACGAAACCTTACCCTTGCCCAGGAAAGTGCATTTTCTGTCCTCAAGAAGAGGGAATACCAAAAAGCTATCTTAGAGGTGAACCCGCTCTAGAAAGAGCTCTAAAGCTAAAATTCGATCCGTTCTTGCAGGTCAAAAAAAGAATAGAAAGCTTAGAAAAACAAGGTCATCCTACAGACAAAATTGAGATAAGAGTAATCGGAGCAAGTTTCTCTTTCTATCCCAATGATTACAAAGTTTGGTTCTTTACCAATATATTTGCGGCAGCAAATCAAAGAAGAAAATCAAAAAAAGCAAATCTGGCTACATTAAAAAAAGAACAAAAAATAAACGAGAGGGCAAAACACAGAATTGTAGGAATCTCAATTGAAACACGACCAGACCTTATTGACACCAAAGAAATCCTGCTTATGAGGAAATTGGGAATAACTATGGTAGAGTTGGGAGTCCAAACAGTTTATGATGATATTTTGGAAAAAAACAAAAGGGGTCATGGTATAAAAGAAATCATTCAGGCAACAAAATTATTAAAAGATGCTGGCTTCAAAGTAATGTATCAAATGATGCCAAATCTCCTGGGTTCTGACCTAAAAAAAGATTTTTTAGCTTTCAAAGAAGTGTTTGAAAATCAATCTTATAAACCCGATTGGCTAAAGATTTACCCTTGTGTTGTATGCAAAAACACAGAACTATATCAGATATGGAAGAAAGGCAAATATCAACCATATTCTGACAAGGAACTTATTAATCTACTTATAAAGATAAAACAAATTGTGCCTTACTGGATAAGAATAGCCCGCCTTTTCAGAGATATCCCCGCTTCCCAGATTGAAGCCGGGTGTAAAATCTCTAACCTAAGAGAGGTAGTCCAAAAAGAAATGAAAGAAAGAAATCTTAAATGTAGATGTATAAGATGTCGAGAAGTAAGAGAAAAATACAACCCAAGAGAAAAAATATATTTGTTCTGTCAAGAATATGAAGCTTCTCAGGGAAAAGAAATATTCTTGAGTTTCGAAAACAAAAGGAGGACAAAACTCTATGCTTTCCTAAGGTTAAGAATTCCAGCCAGCCCTTTTATCAGTGTTTTAAAAAACTCAGCTATAATCAGAGAAATTCATACCTATGGCCCGATGGTTCCCTTAGGAAAGAGATCGCTAGCTCCTCAACACAGAGGACTGGGGAAAAGATTGATCAAAGAAGCCCAAAGAATAACCAAAAAA
>Ga0164318_10003392_pt1 | contig 15071 bp, 13 predicted proteins | sample GuaBasSedimGuay9_FD_113734 | JGI IMG/M metagenome (GOLD analysis project Ga0164318, IMG submission 113734) | Subseafloor sediment microbial communities from Guaymas Basin, Gulf of California, Mexico - Guay9, Core 4571-4, 0-3 cm | ecosystem: Environmental > Aquatic > Marine > Hydrothermal vents...
CCATCTCTGTCTCCTCATACGCCACCATAAAAACACAACCGCTATCCATGCCCTATGCCCACGAAGATGGCCGCGAGCAGACGCCCACGCCGAGCAGTAGGGCCGGACAGCGGAATGTGTGATAATACGTACGGAAAACCGTTTGGCGGTGGTGGTTACCCCCCCAATGCCCTCAAGCGAGCTTCCCACTTGGCATACAGGCGATTGTATGTCTCCTCGCTGATCTCTCCGGCAGCCAGTCGCATATCGAGGTTGTCCAGTGTGGCTTGGATCTCTGCCGCTGTCTTGGGAGTCGCCGGAGCGGCCGACGGGGCGGCTTGTTGTGGCTGAGCTGGCTGTTGGAAACTTTGCGCCATCATCTGAGCCATTGTCATTCCCATACCCAGACCGGCCCCCAATCCTACTCCCTCGCCAGCGCCGCCACCGCCGGGTTGTTGAGCGGCGTCCCGCATCGCCCGCGCGGCTTGGAACTGCATATAGGCCTGCATGTTGCCAATCGCTCCCATCGAAGCCCGCTCGTCAATCGCTTTGGCTGTCTCCTCCGTCGGACCAATGTACTCAACGTAAATGGAGGTCAATGTCACACCACGAGCAGCGAACTCCTCGGCCGCCTTGGCCCGCGCCGCCATCGTCAATTCCTCGGCCATCCCCGCTATCTCGATGACCGACTTGCCGAGTTCTCCCACCAGGTCCGTCAACTTAGTGATGATCATCGAACGGAAGAAGCCTTGAATGTCCCCCGTGCGGTAGATACCCTGCGTGCCTACGATCTTGTTGACGAACAGTTGGGGATCGGTCACCTGAATGGCATAGGAGCCGCGTGCCTGTACGCGGGCCATACCCAATTCGGGGTCTTTGATCGTGATCGGAGTCGGTGTGCCCCATTTGAGGTCAGTAAACTCCCGTAAACTAACGAAGAAGACCTCCGCTTTGAACGGCGTCTGGCCAGAGAATGCCTTGCCGACATAATTCACCAACAGCGGAATGTTAGCCGTCGCAATCGTATGTCGTCCTGGCCCAAACACATCCAGAGCGTTCCCATCTCGGAAGAAGACGGCCGCCTGGCTATCTCGAACGATCACCTGGGAACCGATCCGAAAATCGCCTGAGCCCCGTTCCGGGATTCGGTGGACAATCTCCGATCCGGATTCATCTACGAATTCCACAATATCGAAAACTCGCGCCATGGTTTTTTACCTCCCTGTCGGTGTAGTTACTGGCTGCCCAGAATCACGTGTTCGCGTTGGTCGAAGACAGCGTTAGCCTCACGGCAGATCTCCCGGATGATACGCACGACCTCGTCCAGCGCCTCTCCGGCCTGGATCGCGGAGCGCAGATGTTTAGTCGCCGTCTCTAGCCGCTCTACGTAGTCGAACAGCGCGGCATCGAAGTTGTACACCCGTTCCAGCTCCTCCTGGTTGATGCGTACCGCGTCGAACATACCGGAATATCCATAGCTGGCCGTACGTACGCGATCCATGAACGTCTGCAACTGTGTCACGGCACTGCCGATGTCGTCCACCCACTCGATCTTTCCGTGGTTGATTAACTCTTTCTGCGCCTCGTCCAGATTCCGTCGTTGGATAGCCAGCTTTTCGGCCAACGTTTGACGCAATACCTGGTCTGCTTTGCGCCGGTTCTGACGCTCCTGGTATCCTCCCCATCCGGGAATGACATCCAGTAGCTTTTCCAGCCCCGTTCGATCTCCTGTCACTTTTTCAAAAATGTCACCCATTCGTTCACCTCCTATTGAGTGAGTAAGGGTAGAAGGTCTGCTTCCATCACACTACCGCATCTCTTCATACGTATTTCCAGAGACTAAAGTTGCACCCCCAAGCCACTTCAACCGGTCAGGAAGATTTCGACCCCACAGTAGGGGCACTTGACCATTCCCTTACCGGCCAGTTCCACGCTGCCGCCACAATTAGGGCACTTGTCGCCCCGCAATTGGGCCGCATCCCGTGAGTAGAGCGTGCCTTCGTCCCAATTGGTATAGCCGGCAAACAACCCTTTGTCCACCAGGTCGTACACCCAGGCCTTGACCTGATCGCGGCCGACGTCCAACTCTAACGCGATGTCGGAGATACGGGCCTGTCCCTGGGCCTGGATCATCCCCAGGAGCCGGCGTTCCTTTTCGGCCTCGGCCATCTCGGCCGCCTCGCGTTGTCCCTTGATGAACAAAAAAGCGCCTACCCCCACCAAGGGAGCAGAGAGTACAAACGCAATCCCCATTCCCAGTACCGGCGCCGCCAGATTGGTGTATCGGCCAGAAACGTAGCCCGCGCCTACCCACAATGAAACCAGCAGGCAGATGCCGACGCCCACCACAGCCAGGATCAAGCCGATCGTTTTCCCTGTATTCATTGTCCCCCTTTCCCGAAAACTGACTCTCTACTAGCCAAATCCACCGCCCCCGCCCCCGCCGCCACCTCCACCGCCGCCCCCGCCGGAGAAGCCTCCGCTGCCCCCGGAGCTGGAGGGGGAACTGGACAATGTGTTACCCACGGAGTTCAACATCGAAGTCAAACCATCGGACATGCTTTGCAGTCCACCGGCCAGTCCATCGGACATACCTTGTAACGAGGGTGTTCCCTTCCCAGAGGCAGCCATCCCGGCCATATCCGGTCGGCGACCTACACCACCGACGTAGGTCGGGAGGTACCAGATAGGCACCGGCACATACACCTCTCCTGTGGCCTCCAGCCGCGAGAACTTGCGCACCCAACTGCGGTCCAGGCCGAAAGCGATAGCATACGGCAGATACTTTTCGAACTGGTCAGTGGCCTCTCGGAGGTCCACATAACGCTCGATCTCCTCCAGATAGCGCTTGAAGGCCCGCCACTTTGCGGCCGCCTCGGCCCCCCGGCGGCTCTTAGCCGGCATCACCTGCCCGATGACGATCATTGCCACAGCGGTCACCCCCAGAGCAATCGGCGGGCAGACGACTGCCCCGGCGTATTCAGTCAAAGCGATGCTCACACATATCCCGATCAATACACTGAGGAACAACAGACCGATCCCCCATCCGGTGTATCGCTGTCGCACCTTTTCGGGGCTGACCCGGAAATATCCACGCCGGACGATTTCATTGTAAAGTCCGCGCTGGATCTTGGGGATGTGTCTGTAAAATTTGTTTTTCAGATAGGACATCCGCCGCGACGAAGCACCTCCCAAAAGCCTCCTGAGCAAATCGCGCTCATATGGCAACAAGCCCTTTTCCCCCTTGCTGGTACGGCGAAAAACGAAATCGAAATCGGAAGTACCAAACAGACCGCGCTCTCGTTTTTCCTCAATGACCAGGTAGCCACGCCGGGCCAGGTCCACCAAGGTGGCGATGATGTCCTGCATGTCAGCTTTTTCATCCACCAATGTACCGGCCACGCCGGGCGGATCGTCGGAAGGTGGCGCTGTCAGGTAGGATGCCGGCAGGGTCACCTGGGGATCGCGCCCCCGTAGATACCACAAAAGCAACAGCAGCAATGGCCCGCCGATCAGGATCAGCCCCCCCAACAAACCCATTATCAGATTGACGATAGGTTCGTAGACCTCTTCCCACTCCGCTCGCCGGTCGTACTCCGCCTGCCACGACGGCGGTGCTCCCTGGACAATGCCATGGGGAAACTGGACCCGTACCTCGAACTCCTGACCGGCATCTACTCTTTCGCTGGCGGTGAAGATTACCGTATTGCTCCCCTCACCTTGAATGGATGCCTCGGTACTGTACACTGCGACCGGGCCGGCTACAGCACCGGCAGGAAGGCGAACGGTAACGGTCGAAGCATAGACCGGATAATCACGATCAGCGTAGACGGCTTTCCAAAAGAGCTGGTCTCCGTCCTCGTAGTACCGCAAGCCGCCCTGTACGGTATAACGCAGAATGAAGGTGTGCGCCGAATTCGATGTGTAAGGGAAATACCACCGAATAGACAGTTCATTGTCATCCCTGTTGTTACCTGTAGCGAAGGTATAGTCACCACCAGAGGAACTGTGTGTGTATTGGCGATCCCCCTCCCACACTTGAACATCGGTAATGTTCTCCACATAGTCCAGGGGAATACGACGAAATCCAAAATGGAACTCACCGCTGGTAAACTGGATCTCCTGAACCTCCTCTACGATGAAATCTCCATTTGGTAGGACAGTGATGTTGACATCGAACCGCTTCCAGTACAGGGACTTGCTCTGTGCGTGTCCCACTGGGACAAAGATGAAGCCGATCCCCAGGCTAAGCAGAAACAGGGCAATAACCAGGATACGCGGCATACGGTTCATAAGTTGACTCCCTTTTCCTTCATTGGACGTTACTCCTCAGGCCAACGGTTGAAACCTAACGTTGGGCGAGGTCTCCTGACCAAGCCACTTTGGGGCTAAAACAGGGCTGTTCCGCCTCGGTCAGGAGACCTCCGGCGAACAAAGAGGTCAATGTGACATTGTCGAACTACTCAGGCCAACGGTTGAAACCGCGCCTCGCCTCGCCTGAGGAGCTAAAGCTGGCTGTCCCCCTGCGTGGACAGGCGCGCCCACGCAGGGGGACGCTTGGCTGCCAGACCTCCAGAGGCGATTTCAATCGCTAACAGAAGTAGCCTGAGCGGTTACCATTGGACTTTAGAGCTTGTCTGAAAAATCGCTCCCCTGGCCGCGCATCTCTTGCGCAGCGGACGGCATAGGGATGCCGTCCTACTCCTCGGATAGGCCGAGAAATCGCTCCCTTTCTGGCTCGTAACCGAGTACAGCGGCATAGGCGTCCCGCAAAGGATTCGGGTGCGTTTCATTTCAGTTGGAAAGTGGACAACCCTCCCGCAGGTTGCCATTTTTCGAGCCAAAACACTCGGTTTTTGAAGGCAAATCCGCGCATGCTGAGTGTATGTATTTTCCACCGAAATGGGAAAATTGTCAACAAACAAATGTGAACTGCTCACCCGCCGCAACGCACGGTTTCCCGGTCAGGCGTACACGCCTCGATATTCCTCCGGGAGCAGTTCAGCGATCCGGCGCATAATGAGATCGGTGTACTCGTCCAGCTTTGGGCCGCGCACCCGCCCCGTTTCTGGCAGTTGGAATGGCTGCCCCACTACGACTCGCACGTGTGCACGGCGCAGACGAGGTAACTCCTGCTTGATCTTCTCGGATCCAGCAATGCCGACCGGCACAATCGTAACGCCGGTCCGGGTTGCCAGGTAAGCCGCACCCACTTTGGCCCGCTGGAGGGCATACGGACCACGAGCGCGTGTTCCCTCTGGGGCCATACCGAGGACTTCTCCCCGTTTCAACACCTCCACAGCCCGCTTCAAGGCCTGCCGGTCAACTTCCCCGCGCCGCACCCAAATGGATCCCATCATCGTTAACAGAAAAGCGTAGAATGGGTTGCGTTTATGCTTGGAGGCTGCAAAGGCCCGGATAATGTGAGGACAGGTAACCAGGATAAGAGGGGAATCGTAGGCCGACAAATGGTTAGTGACCATCAAGTAAGGGGGCTGAGAGGGGATGTTTTCCAGACCGATGTACTCTACACGAACCAACAAGGATAGCAACCAACGAACCAGGAGACGAATGAAGCGATAGAACATCCGGCGTTCTCCCTCGATAAAATGACGTATCTACTCCGTCCCGACCCGACCAACAGCAAGAACGGCATAGTCCGCCGGCGAAAAGCCGTAAAAACTGAGCAATATGTCGAAAGGTATACTCGCCCCAGGGGAAAGGTCAGCTTCCAGAGGAAGAAGTTGGGTTCGGAACCCGGAAACCTTGCCCTGGGCATCGTATATGGTGGCCACGACGTAAACACGGGCGGCTGCCCGCTCCGGGGCGACGTTGTGCACGGTTCCGGTGATGCGGAACTGATTATCCACCAGTTGACCGTCGCTCTCGTCTATGGACAGAGGGACATACAGATCACTCAGATCCCCGATGACGTCGCCGCGAATAGGATGAACCTGGAAATTCGTCCACCCTTCGGGGGGGGTATCGAACAGCACGCCAAAGGGGATGCTCTTCCCGGCCGGAAGTAAGTCTGCAGCCGCGAACGCCGTCTTATCAGCTGCCAGGGCACCGGAGGTATCGAAGATCGCTACCCATACTTCCAGGTTGGTCAGCGCTTGATCATTAGGGTTGAAAAGCTCCCCCAAGCACCATAAGCTGCCGACCGGCGTTTCATAGAGCGCGATTCCTCGGACTTTCAACGGCATCGGCGTCGAGGTGGGCAACAACAAGCCTGTGATGGTTTCCGCGTCCCGCTCCCCAGCAGGGATGACCAGTGCTTGCCCGATCTGGAGATAACGGGGGTCCTCGATTCCATTGGCCGCCTGAATGGCTTCCACACTGACCCCATACTGGTAAGCAATTACCCCCAGTACCTCCCCCTCTTGAACGATGTGGATCAGGGGCGTGGGTGTCAACGTAGGAGTGGCAGTCGCTGCCGGAGGAAGCATCGGGCCGCCCGTGGTGGTTTGAAGCAAACCCGGCGGTGGCGTGGCAGTTGCGGTGACGTTCGCTCGCGGCGTAGCGGTCGGTTCCGGGGTGATGATCGCCACGGTGCAACCGGTACAGCACGCGAACAGGATGATAAGCACCACACTCCAGATGATTGCCCGCTTCTGTTTTCCCACGTTAACCATACTCCTCACGAATCTCGCAAGAGAACCGGCAGGTAACAAAACGTCACAGTGCGGATACGGGATGTGGCAGCTCCTCGATACCCATCGTCGGTCATAGCTGTTACCTGATTGACCAACCAACCCTCGTAATCCTCCTCCACGGTGACAACGACGGTCTCCGTCCACTCGGATTCCGATACCACCACCCGCCAAGTCAACACCCCGGTCGGTGAAACATGCATCGGCAACGTATCGGTCACCACAGCGTGCAAAGGTAAAGCCTCCAGTCGAGATACTTGAATAACGTAGGTCACCTTTTCACCAGGCCAGACTGATTCAGGAGAGGCTTGCAAAATGACCTGTAACACATCCGGAAACTCATCCGCTCCAACGTCATACCCACTTCCTCGAGGACGGTCGTCACCGTCTATGTCCTTGCTCACACCGACATCCACGCCATTGTCCCGCGCAGTCGAATCGGCTTGAATGTGATAATCCCCATTGTTCGCGTCCACGAAGGCCGCATCACCGATCAGGTCATTCTGATGAGTCACGTTCCCCTGAAAATTCTCCGTATTTCCCTGCCAGAGCGTTGTATCCAGCGTAGCATAACAGCCGGTCGTCGTGCTGACCCCCACTGTGTGGCTGGCAACGATCGTGTTAGCCATTGCGAGCTGTGAATCCTCTGTGAGATACACGCCAATGACATCGTTATCCACCAGCGTGTTATGGGCCATATCTGGAGATGAATTGTAGAGATACACCCCGCCGACCATCGTACCCCGATTATCGGCGATCACGTTGTTCTGCAATACCACATCACTGCGGTTGAGATACAGACCGCCGCCATCCGGGGCTATGTTATCCATAACGATATTGCGCTCAATGACGACGGAATCGCTTTGAAATATCACTCCGCCGCCTCCCTGCGTAATGGCCGTATTGGCTGTGATGTTGTTCTGAGCTATGGTCATCTGAGCATAGTTCACGAACAACGCGCCGCCAAACCCGGCTGTGTTGGCCGTCAGCGTGCTCTGGCGCAAGTCAGCCGTGCTGTCCATGAAATACACTCCCCCGCCGTATACGGCTGTATTGGTCATCATCGTGTTCTGGCACAGGTCCGCCGCGCCGCTAATGATGTATATCCCGCCCCCATACACCGCTGTGTTTCCGTGAATGACTGTATCTTCAAGGGTCAGAGAAGCATCCTGAACATAGATACTCCCCCCCTTACCGTAGCTCCCGCCCACTGCCTCGGTAGCATCGCCCCGCTCGGCGTCCCCCCCGGTCATATAAAGGCCCTTCAGCGTCATGGTACCGCCGTTCACGTAAAACGCGCGTCCCTGCCCGCGACCGTCCAGGATCGTCTGATTACCCACCGGATCGTATGTGCTCCAATCGGTGGAGGTGTACCCCCCCTGGATTGTGAGCACCTTGCCATCCAGATACACGATCTGGGTAATGGGGTGACCAGGGGGAACGATCTGCGAGACCAGATCGTCATACACACCGGCCGCTACTTTGATGAGATCACCCGACTGGGCAGCGTTCACTGCGGCCTGGATGGTCGTGTATTCACAGCCTATTTGACAGACATGAAGCTCAGTGGCCGGTGCAGCGAGACGCTCAACGGCTAACGCGGTCCCATCACCGGGAGTGAACATAGTCAACCACACGGCCAGGCATACCCCGGCCGACAACAAACCCCACAGGAGCAACCCCTTCTGGTTCATCGTTCTTCACTCCGAAAGTCTCACCGGGCAGCCGAGGACAATACCCCCGGCCGCTTTTGTCTTACCCCCTGCCCCTCTCCTGCAAGCGAGAGAGTGGAAAGCCGTCGTAGGCAGCGGTGGTGGAGAAGGGGGGATTTTCGTCCCTGGCGATGTGCCAGGGCACATGTTAATTATCCATCTGCCGAGAGAGCGCGTAGACATACAGGATGCGTTGTCCGACCGTCAAGAGCGACAAGCCGGCCAACACCCAGGCCATCACCTCCGGCCATCCCAGGGCACACAACGCAGCGATGAGTACGACACGCTCCAACCGCGAAAGAACCCCAATCTTACAGGGAAATCCCAGCGATTCAGCCCGTGCCCGTGTATAACTCACCAACATAGCAGCCACCAGCGAAATGAGCAACAGCTCCACCATAACGAAGTGCCCGGCCCGCAGATAGGGAACGGTCAACCCCAGGATCAACACAGCATCGGCGACCCGGTCCAAGGTGGAATCAAGAAAAGCGCCAAAGCGACTTTGCTTTCGAGAGACACGTGCCAGAGCGCCATCCAGAGCATCCATCGGCGCTACGACCAACAAGAGCCATCCCCCTGCCCGGATATAGCCAGCCGCAAACACCGCTCCAACACCCAATTGTAAGAGCAATCCAATCATAGTGATGGTATTGGGATGAATTCCCAGCCGGCTCAGGAAACGAGCAATGGGAACCGTGATGATGGCGGCGCGTTCTCTGGCCCAATCCGTGAGCGAATCCCAGCGACCGACTGGCTTGTCACATACTTCTCGTTGCTCCGTCTGCGCAAGGCTTTCTGCAGTGGAAGTTGACTGTGCCTGGTTCTCATCGGTGCGCATAGCACGCTTAGGAGACCGGGTATAGCCAACTCCTTTCCTCCTCAGGTGAGCGCTTCTGAGTTGCGGATCACTCATCGCCCATCATTCCCTTTCGCCTTCCGTTCCGGTCTCTCCAGCAATGAAGGCCTCCAGCTTCCGTCGGGCCTCATCGTCGGTAAACTGGACCGGCGGAGACTTCATAAAGTAAGCGGCCGGCTCAATGATGGGGCCTTTCAGTCCCCGCTCCATCGCCAACTTACAACAACGAACGGCGTCAATAACCACACCGGCCGAATTCGGGCTATCCCATACCTCCAATTTCAATTCCAGCTTGAGAGGAATTTCCCCAAAGGTCGTTCCTTCCATCTGAATGTAGCAGAACTTGCGATCCGTCAGCCAGGGTACATAGTCCGAGGGGCCAACGTGGATGTCGTCCGCCGATATGGGGAATCCCAACTGGCTGGTCACGGCATTAGTTTTGGAGATCTTCTTCGATTCCAATCGCTCCCGTTCGAGCATATTGTAGAAATCCATATTGCCGCCGAAATTGAGCTGGTACGTTCGGTCAAGTCGCACTCCACGCTCTTGAAACAAGCGCGTCAGCACACGGTGCGTGATTGTTGCTCCCACCTGACTCTTGATATCGTCGCCGATGACCGGTAGCCCGCGGTCGGCGAAACGCTTTTGCCAATACGCTTCCCGCGCAATGAAGACCGGCACACAGTTCACAAAACCACAGCCGGCGTCGAGAATCTGCTCCACGTACCATTTGGTCGCCATTTCGCTGCCGACCGGCAAAAAACTGACCACCACATCGGTCTGCGTCTCTTTGAGGATGTGCACGATGTCGGCCGTTGGGCCAGGGGCCTTCTCGATGACCTGCGACAAGTACTTCCCCAATCCATCGTGGGTCATCCCCCGGCTGACCGTCACGCCTAAGCGAGGCACGTCGGCAAACTTGATGGTATTGTTGGGCGGTTGCCAGATCGCTTCCCCCAAATCCAGGCCCACTTTGTTCCGGTCTACGTCGAAGGCGGCAGTGAATTCGATATCCCGAATATGATACCCACCCAGGTTCACGTGCATCAACCCGGGAACGAAGGCATCGTCCGGTGCATCTCGATAGAAGTGTACCCCTTGCACCAATGCAGAAGCACAATTCCCAATTCCAATGATCGCAACCCGCACTTTCCTGTGTTCTGTCATCGTCTGTCCAATTCCTCCTGTTGATTTTAGTAAAAAGAAACACCGCGCCCCTGTTGCCCCCGTTAAGATCCCTCCGTCAACGTTGAGTAACGTTGAGATTGACATTCACTCGGTATCCGCGTGCACTTTTCCTTTGCTCCTTTCTTTATGCTAAGCGGCCACAGGGCGCTTGACTCCTCAGATTATGGTTCCGCCTCCAGCAGAGCGATGAACATCTCATGCCGCCGGCGGACCTCTTCTAAATCTGCCGAACAACGCACCTCTCGTCCTTCTCGACGCACCGTCACCAACCCTACGTTTCGAAGAGGGCGCAAATGGAACGAAACCAGCGGTTGACTGACTCGCAAAGCACGCGCCAACTCAGTCACTGTCATTGCTCCAGAGTGAGTCAAGATCACCAGAATGCGCAAGCGCAAGATATCTTTCAAAGCATAAAAATACCGGGACAACTCCCGCAAATCACCATCGAGCGCGTCCCGCTCCAAGGCAATCATACCCTTCCCCCAAAATTCATAAAAGTCCATTTTATAAAAAGGTTTTTATATGTTATCTCAAGATAAAAGGAATGTCAAGTTGAAGAGTGTTTGCGAGTTGGTTTTCTCTGCTCTTTGATCTCCTTGACTTTTTCGGCTATCTGCCTATAATATGACCCTGGTCATTTTTGACCCGTGGTCACTAAAAGAGGTACCGGATTGGCCCATGATTGAATCGCCCAATCTATGAGAAACGATTACTATTCAGGCCGACGGTTGAAATCGCGCCTGAGGAGCTAAAGCTGGCGGTCCACCTGCGTGGACAGGCGCTCCCATGCAGGTGGACGCTTGGCTGTCAGCCCTCCAGAGGCGATTCCAATCGCTAACAGAAGTAGCCTGAGCAGTTACAAGAAACGAAACGCCAGAGGTTTACCGACTATGAAGGAAAGAACACGTTCCATTGCTCGTTATGTAATCCCAGGGGCGATCATCGTCCTGGTCGTTATCGTCACCATATGGTGGTTTTCCTCGCCTTCCCGTTCCATTGCCCGCTCACCGCAACAGGACGTTCGTTCCACAACCGTCAGCCGAGGTACAATGCAGGTGACCGTCTCGGTCAGCGGGCATCTCGAACCCAGGTCAAGTGTTGATCTGACGTTCGAGTCTCCCGGTGAGGTTGCCGAGGTAGCCGTGGATGTCGGGGAGCGGGTTTCAGCCGGGGAGCCACTGGCGCGGTTGGACACCCGCCAACTGGCAGTCCAGGTTCATCAAGCGGAGGCTGCCCTGGAAATGATAGAAGCCCAACTGGCACAAGCCAAGGCCGGCCCTCGCCCTCAGGAGGTCGCCTCAGCGGAGGCTAATCTGCGGGCGGCGGAGGCCCAGGTCAACCGCGCCGCAGCAGACCTGGCCCAGGTGACCCGTGGGGCCAGCGAAGCGCAGATCGCCGCCGCCGAAGCACAGGTAGCGGCGGCCGAGTTACAGTATCGGGTCACCCTGATCGCCCACGACCGCGTGATGCAGCAGACGGAGGATAGCACACGCCGTGAGCAAGCCCGCAATGATCTGTACGCCGCCGAGAAGGCCCTGGCAGCCGCCCAGGCCCAGTTGGACGAATTGCTGGCCGGCGCCGATGCCGAATCCATCCAGGCGATGCGGGCCAACCTGGCCGCTGCCCAGGCCCAGCGGGATGCCGCGCAGGCGCAGCTCGACCTATTGAAGGCCGGTGCAACGCCTAAGCAGATCGAGGAACTAGAGGGACAGGTCGCCCAGGCTCAAGCTTCACTGGCAATGGCCGAACTGGCCCTGGAACGGGCCACCCTGCGGGCACCCTTCGACGGGATCGTAGCTGCTATTTACATCACCCCTGGCGAGATGACCCCTGTCGGCCTGCCGGCCATCACCCTGCTGGACGATTCCGCCTTTCGCCTGGTAGCACAGGCGGACGAGATGGACGTTGGCCAGTTGATTCCCGGTCAGTCGACGCAAGTCACCATGGAAGCGTTCCCCGACGTGACCCTCACCGGCAGGTTGGAGCACATTGCCCCGGCAGCAACGATGGAAGGCGGCGTCGTCTATTACGAACTCACGATCGTGCTCGACCCCACCGATCTCCCCCTGCGGGCCGATATGACGGCCAACGCCACCATCCTGGTAGACGAACTGGAGGACGTATTGCTGCTCCCCACCTGGGTAGTGCGTGTGGACCACGACACTGGCCAGACCTACGTCAATCAGCGGGTGGACGGCCAAGTCGTGCGCACGGACATCACCGTAGGGGTGCGTCACGACGGCTCCGTTCAGATCCTCTCCGGTCTCTCTGAAGGGGAAGAAGTCATCTGGGTCAATGAATCTGGCTTCGGATTCGGCGGAAGCGGTGGGGAATGAAGCCGCGGGCAATGTGCAGGATCAGGAGGACAAAATGAAACCCTCAGTACGTTACATTATCATCGCGATACTCTCTGTAGCGGTCATCGTCGCCATCGGTGGATACGCGTTCGTGTGGCGACCGCGTCAAGCGGCCACGGCCAACGCGGAAGATACCCGCTCCGCCGTGGTCACCCGGGGCACGATGGAGATTGCCGTCTTGACCAGCGGGCAGATCAAATCGGAGGAGCGAGTGGACCTGACATTCCCCACCCCAGGCCGGGTGGTCGAAGTCACCGTCGAAGTGGGTGATCGTGTCGAGGCCGGGGCAGTATTGGCCCGCTTGGATACGGAACAGTTACAACTTCAGCGCGATCAGGCCCAGGCCGCCTTGAACTCCGCCCAGGCCCACCTGGACCAATTGCGCAGCCCGGCCAGGGCCGAGGAGATCGCCTCAGCGGAAGCCAATCTGCGAGCGGCGGAAGCCCAGGTCAACGCAGCCGCCGCCGATCTGGCCCGCCTCACCTCCGGCGCGACAGATGCGCAGATCGCCGCAGCCGAGGCCGATTTCGCCTCAGCATGGGTCCAAAAGCAGGCCGCCGAAGAAGCACACGAGGCAACCATGAAATGTTTCACCGTCAAATTGCCCTACGGTCAGGGGGAAAAGAAAATCTGCCCAGCCCTGGGTGCACCGGAGGAGCAAGCCCGCTACAATCTCAATGCGGCCGAGAAGGCCCTGGCGGCTGCTCAGGCCCAGTTGGATGAGTTATTGGCCGGTGGGGATGCTGAATCCATCCAGGCGGCGCGGGCCAACCTGGCCGCCGCCCAGGCCCAGCGGGATGCTGCGCAGGCGCAGCTCGACCTGCTAAAGGCCGGCACAGCCCCAGAACAGATCACCGCCGCCGAGGCTCAGGTGGCTCAGGCGGAGGCCGGTCTGGAGGCCGTTGAGTTGACCCTGGAACAAGCCACCCTGCGAGCGCCCTTCGATGGCGTCGTGGCCGCCGTTCACATCACCCCTGGCGAGATGCCTCCTACCGGTCTGCCGGCCATCACACTGCTGGACGATTCCGCCTTCCGCCTGGTAGCACAGGCGGACGAGATGGACGTTGGTCAGTTGATTCCCGGTCAGTCGGCGCAAGTAACTGTGGAAGCGTTTCCCGACGTAACCATCCCCGGCACATTGCAACGGATCGCCCCGGCAGCGACGATGGAGGGCGGCGTCGTCTATTACGAACTCACGATCATGCTCGACCCTACCGATCTCCCCCTGCGGGCCGATATGACGGCCAACGCCACCATCCTGGTAGACGAACTGGAGGACGTATTGCTGCTCCCCACCTGGGTAGTGCGCGTAGACCGTAACACCGGCCAGACCTACGTCAATCAGCGGGTAAATGGCCAGGTCGTGCGCACGGACATTACCGTAGGGGTGCGTCACGACGGCTTCGTTCAGATCCTCTCCGGTCTCTCCGAAGGGGAAGAAGTCATCTGGGTCAATGAATCTGGCTTCGGATTCGGCTTGTAGGCTGTGATGGCAATGAGTGAGATGATCGCGAGTGAAACAGGGGAAACCGACAGGGGAAACCGAATGACGACATCAATAATCGAACTGCAGGAGATCACCAAGGTTTATCGCATGGGGAAAATAAACGTCCATGCCCTGCGCGGGGTTTCTCTCCAGATCGCTAAAGGGGAGATGGTCGCCATTATGGGGCCGTCCGGCTCCGGCAAGTCCACGCTGATGAACATCCTGGGGTGTCTCGACCAGCCCACGAATGGACGATACTCCCTGGATGGCAAGGACGTCAGTCACCTGACGGACGATCAGTTGGCCGAGGTGCGCAACCGGCAAATCGGCTTCGTGTTCCAAACTTTCAACTTGTTGGCACGCACATCGGCCCTGGAAAATGTGATGTTGCCGTTGGTCTATGCCGGTGTGGGTGGGGCGAAGCGGCGAGAATTAGCCCAAAAAGCATTGGAATCAGTGGGCCTGGCGCATCGGATTCACCACTCCCCGAACGAACTTTCGGGAGGACAACAGCAACGTGTGGCGATTGCTCGCGCTTTGGTCAACAATCCATCCATCATCCTGGCGGACGAGCCAACGGGGAACCTGGACAGCAAATCGGGCGTCGAAGTGATGGCCATCCTCCAGTGGCTGAACCGCTATCAAGGTATCACAGTGTTGCTAGTGACCCACGACCCAACCATTGCGCAACATGCCGGTCGCATCGTTCATCTTTACGACGGACGCATCACCCGTGAGGAAAGCGTTCCCACGCCCCGGGTGGCCCGACCAGAGAACGGGAACGGCGCCGACGCGGATCAGCCCTGGAACGAAATGGATGAGGGAGGACAGTAAAGTGAA
>Ga0164318_10003393_pt1 | contig 15067 bp, 11 predicted proteins | sample GuaBasSedimGuay9_FD_113734 | JGI IMG/M metagenome (GOLD analysis project Ga0164318, IMG submission 113734) | Subseafloor sediment microbial communities from Guaymas Basin, Gulf of California, Mexico - Guay9, Core 4571-4, 0-3 cm | ecosystem: Environmental > Aquatic > Marine > Hydrothermal vents...
AGGGCTTGCTCATGTGGGAGTTTTAAAAGTACTTGAACGAGAAGGAATTCATATTGATTATATTGGAGGAACTAGTATGGGTGGATTAGTTGGAGGCTTATATGCTGCTGGTTATTCTCCTGATCAATTAGATGAAATATGCAATGAATTAGATTGGAGTAAACTTCTTTCTGATGAGGAAGAAAGAAGAGATCTGCCACTTCAAGAGAAATTGAATTACGATAGTTATATGCTTAGTTTACCCATGATTGGTTACAAGCCAGGTTTGCCTAAAGGTCTTAAAGAGGGGCAATTAATTGTAAATGTATTAAATAAGTTAACGTGGGAGGTTAATGATATTAAAAATTTTAAAGATTTACCTACACCATTTTTCTGTGTGGCAACTAATTTGGAAACTGGCGATACTGTTTTATTAGAGAATGGTGATTTGTCAATGGCATTACGTGCAACTATGTCTATTCCTTCGGTATTTGCACCTGTTGTATATAATGGAAAAACTGTAGTTGATGGAATGATTGTGAATAATTTCCCCGTTGATATAATGCTTACTCAGGGTATAGATTATGTTATTGGCGTTGATGTAGGATCAGAATTATATAAAAGTGATGAGATAGAAAGTGTGTTAGATATATTGGATCAGATTTCTAGTTTTCATCAAATAAAAAGATATAAGGATAATATTTTTCTTACAGATATGTATATCAAGCCAGACCTTACTAATATTGGAGTAATGAGTTTTGGAGATATAAATGAGATTATTAAAAGGGGAGAGGATGCTGCAATGGCTAGTATTAAAGAAATTAGACAGTTGGCTAAAGATTTAGGAGGTAAAAAGAAGAATACAAGATTAGTAAAACTAAATATGAGTGATACTATATTTATAAGTAGAATGGAAGTGTCAGGTCTTGAGAGAGTTGCTTATAGTATGGTTGTTGGTCGTTTGGATATTAACTTACCAGGTGTAAATTCTGTATCAAGTATTAATGCTGCTATAGATAGGCTTTATTCAAGTAATTTTTTTAAGTTTATTAATTATAAACTGATTAAAGTTGAAGAAGGCTATGTTTTGAAAATAAATGTAGAGGAAAACTCAAATAGCTTTTTTTATGTTGGTGGTAGATATGATACTGATTTGGGAGCATCTTTACTATTGGATATTGAGTTAATTAATAAAGTATTTCCAGGATCTAGACTGGACTTTAATTTAAAAGTTGGATCAAATCCATCAGGGGGAATCCGTTATATAATTGATAGAGGACATAATGTTGGTTTCGGTGCTAATATTCATTATAATTCAAATTCTATAAAAGTTTATTCTTTAGATTTTAATTCTATTGATCGTTCATATTTTATGAGTTTTTCATCAATGGATATGTTTTTATTTTCTAATTATTCAAATAGTAACTCTTTTATTTTAGGTGCTACTTTAGAGTATATGAATATTTCTACAGTAGTTAGCCCAATTCCAGTAAATATTGATGGAATACCTTATTTTAATCTTTTTGCGGAATATTTATTAGACTCTTATGATAATAAGTATTATCCGACTAAGGGTAATGTTTTTAGAATTCGACCTACATTTATTTCTGAGGTAAATAGTCCAAGTGTTTTTTATGTTAATACGGAAGTGTCTACAGTTATTAATTTTAATGATAGATTTACATTACTTCCTTCTGCTTTTCTAGGTGTTTCATGGGGAGGTTTAACAAATACAGCTTATTTTTATATGCTAGGAGGAGCTGGTAATAATAAATTTTATAATATGAGGAGCTTTGTTGGAATGCCAATTACAGCTAGTTATTCAAATAATTTATTGTATAGTAGAGTGGACTTAAGGTATCAGTTGCTTCCAAAACATTATATAGTATTAAAAGCAAATGCAGCTTTAGAAAGTGATATATTTGAAAAATTATTCTTTGAGTCAATGTTTTCTTATGGGGGAGGGATAGCATATAGCTTAAACTCATTGATTGGTCCTATTGAGTTAGGTGTAAATGTTTCAAATCGTTTATATACACCTAAATTATTTTTAAGTTTAGGGTTCTATTTTTAATAATATTTTTACAGAGGATATGTAAATGAAAGTCCTGTAAAATTTGAGCTAATAATAGGAATGGTTGTTAGTTTGCAATGATTACGATTTCCAACATATGTTCCTATTGCATATCCCAAAGCACCTCCTATTAAAACGTCGGTACTCCAATGCTTGTCATCATACATTCTTGCCAAACCTTCCATAGTTGCCAATGAGTAGACTGTAATTGGTACCCATAATTTATCTTTGTAATGTGTAGCAACTACAGCTGCAAATGTAAAAGTCATAATGGTATGACCAGAAGGAAAGCTTGTGTGACTCCAATCATCAGTAACGGGACCATCCCATAAATATGGATTATGTGGCACTGTCTGAAATGGGCGATGCCTATGTGCAATATGCTTCATTACAGTAACAATTACACCAGAATATAAACTTGCTTGCACAAAGTCCATTGCTACTCTTTTGGGTTTATTATTATTTGTTGTTGCTCCATAAATATAGAAAGCTCCCATCAGTGGCAATGTAAAATACATTTTACCAAAAGGGTCGAAAAAATATTTGTTTGCATTATCTAAGGCATCAGTACGGTTGCTTTGCCAAAAGTCAGCAATTGTTTTGTCCTGTGTATAAAGTATTGCAGCACTTCCAAGAACTGTTCCAGCTCCAATCCATTCTCCTTTACTCCAATGAATGGGACTAATAATTAATGGTGTAAAATCAGTAGCTAAACTCTTAATAAATACTTTATCAACTTTACAATTATTACTATCAATAGGCATGGTTTGTCCCCATGCATTATTTATATTTATAGTAATAAGTAGAATTAATAATAGTTTTCTCATAAATTAAATATGTGGCGTTTTTAGATTGTTAATTCTCTAGTTTTTTGGCTTCTTCCCAATAAACATCCATTTCTGTAAGACTCATCTCATCTAAAGATTTGCCTATTTTATTAGTTTCTTCTTCAAGATAATTAAATCGCTTTATAAATTTTCGATTGGTTTTTTCGATGGCTTCATCTGGGTTAACATTAATAAACCTTGCATAATTAACTAGTGAGAATAGTAAATCACCAAATTCACCTTCTATTTTCTTTTGAGAAGAGCCCTGCTTTACTTCATCTTGAAGTTCATTCATTTCTTCAACTACCTTCTCCCAAACTTGTTCAGGTTTTTCCCAATCAAATCCAGCCCCTTTAACTTTTTCTTGAATTCTAATAGCCTTAATAAGTGGTGCCATGGATTCTGGAACTCCACCTAGAACAGTTTTCTTTCCTTCACCAAGCTTTATTTTTTCCCAATTACGTTTAACCTCTTCTTCATCTACAACTTCCAATCCTCCATAAATATGTGGGTGTCGACGAATAAGTTTTTCACTTATTCCTTCTAAAACATCAGTAATATCAAAAGCATTCTTTTCTTTGCCTATTTTAGCATAGAAAACCAAATGCAACATTAAATCGCCAAGTTCCTCACGTACTCCGTCAAGGTCATTTTTAAGTATGGCGTCAGAAAGTTCATAAGTCTCTTCAATAGTTAAGTATCTTAGACTTTCTATGGTTTGTTTCATATCCCATGGGCAACCTTTGCGTAGGTCATCCATTATATTCAATAATCTTTCAAATGCTGTTAACCTTGGATCCATTATATAAAATGCTAAATTGTTAAATGCTAAAATGCTAAAACGTTAGTTTTCTTTACGATTTTAATTATTAGTGTTTAAAGAATATCTTAATTTATATAAGGTGTATAAGAAACGCCAAGGTTGAGGCGGATTAAAAATTATATTCAGGAGTTTACTAATGTAAATGACTGAATATAATTTTTAATTCAACGAAAAGATTGGAGTTTCTTATAGCCGTTAGTCTAATAAGCTTTAGCAAAAACAACTCTACCTTTAGAAGGCTTTCCAGAATAAACACAAACTCCCTCTTCAGAATCCTCATAATCCAAAGGAATGCTTCTGATAGTTGCTTTAGTTTCCTCTTTAATTTTATCTTCGGTTTCATTTGTACCATCCCAATGAGCCAAAATAAATCCACCCTTGTTTTCCAGTACTTTTTTAAACTCATCCCAAGAATTAACCTCTGTTGTATGCTCTGTCCTAAAATCTAAAGCTTTAGTAAATAAGTTATTTTGAATTTCATCTAATAAATCAAGGACTTTGTCTCTTAGTCCATCCATTTCAGTAAAAGATTTGCTTAATGTATCTCTACGAGCAAGTTCTACTGTATTATTTTTTAAGTCACGAGGACCAATTGCAATACGTAATGGAACTCCTTTAAATTCCCATTCAGCAAATTTATAACCTGGTTTTTGGGTGTCTCTATCATCATGCTTCACTCTAATACCAACTCTTTCAAGTTCAGCTTTAATCTCTTCTCCTTTTTTCAGAACAGCAATTCTTTCTTCATCTTTCCTATAAATAGGAACAATTACCACTTGAAAAGGTGCTAATTTTGGAGGTAATACTAATCCATTATCATCAGAGTGAGTCATAATAAGACCACCAATTAATCTTGTGGAAACACCCCAAGAAGTAGCCCAAACATGCTCTAATTTATTTTCTTTACTTAAGAATTTAACATCAAAAGCTTTAGCGAAATTCTGTCCTAAGAAATGAGAAGTTCCAGCTTGTAGTGCTTTTCCGTCTTGCATAAGAGCTTCAATACAATAAGTCTCAAGAGCCCCGCCAAATCTTTCGTTCTCGGTTTTTACGCCTTGAAAAACAGGCATTGCCATAAATTCTTCAGCAAATTTTGTATATACTTTAAGCATTTTTTTAGCTTCCACTTCAGCTTCTAACTTAGTAGCATGTGCAGTATGGCCTTCTTGCCATAAGAACTCAGCTGTACGTAAAAACAATCTAGTCCTCATTTCCCAACGAACAACATTTGCCCATTGGTTTACAAGAATTGGTAAATCTCTCCACGATTGAACCCACTTACGGTAAGTGTCCCAAATAATAGTTTCGCTAGTAGGACGAACAATTAATTCCTCTTCTAATTTTGCAGCAGGGTCTACCATTACTCCTCCTTTACCGTCGTTTTTTAAACGATAGTGGGTGACAACAGCACATTCTTTTGCAAAACCCTCTACATGTTTAGCCTCTCTACTAAAGAATGATTTTGGAATAAATAATGGAAAATATGCATTTACGTGACCAGTGTCTTTAAACATTTTGTCTAATGCAGCTTGCATCATCTCCCATATAGCATAACCATATGGTTTAATAACCATGCTGCCTCTTACTGCAGAATTCTCTGCTAAGTCAGCTTTTAATACGAGGTCGTTATACCATTTTGAATAATCCTCTTTTCTTGTTGTAAAATCTTTAGCCATATGTTTCTTTGGTATAGTATTTGTATATTTCTTCGTAATTAAATAATATTGCAAAAGTAAATAATATTAAATAGCTTTTTATAGCTATTTTAAAATAAATAGGAGGGAAGTCTTATGAGATATTTAATGAGTTTTTTAAGTTTTATAGTTTTCAGTATAATATTGTCTTCATGTAGTGCATCTTATGATGCTGCTGCTTATGAAGATGATGCTTTTTATAATCCTTATCGTGAGAAAAACTTAAAAAAGAAGGAGCAAAAACTAGAACAAAAGCTGGCAAAAACAAAGGCTTCATCGCAGTCATACGACGATGTCACTAACTCATCAAAGTCTGCTGCAAAAGAAGTTGCAGCTACTTCACAAGTTTATTCTGATGAAAATGGAGATTATTATATAATGGATGATGATAGCTCTGCTAATGATTACTATGATTATGAATATACTCAACGTATTAAGAGATTTCATTCTGATGAAAATACTGGTAAATCTTATTATGACAATTCCTATTATGATGAAAGTCCCTATGGTGGAAATATGTATGTAAATAATATGTATAGCCCTTTTTATGGTGGTATGAATTATGGTATTTCATATTCATTTGGTTATGGTTGGGGACTAAACTTTGGATTTGGTTATCCAAGTTACGGATATCCTTATTATGGATATGGCAGTTACCCATATTATGGATATGGTAGTTACCCATATTATGGTGGTGGAAGTTATTGGGCTGGTTATAATGATGGATATTGGAATGGATATTATAATGGTGGTGGATATTGGGGTGATGATGATTATTATACTGGAGGTAATTCATATTATGGACATAGAGGTGGTAATAGTACAAATGGTTCAACAGGGAATAGAACTACAAGTTCTAATTCTGATACGGCTCCAGGACATAGAATGAAAGTTACTAATCAAGCAATGCCTAATGGTGGTAGTATTAAATCAAATAGAACAGGAGTAAAGACAAATAGTGGAAGTACGAGAAGCGCATATACCAAGAGGAGTACTAAAACAAATGCAACTAGGGCAAATACATCATACAATAGTAATTATAGTAAAGGGAATGTTAATACTTCGAATATTAATAAAAAACCAGCTACAGTAACAGGTGTAGTTGGAAAAACAAGCACAAGTAGTGTTTCTAGAAATGCAAATTCTAATCATGTAAGTACAAGGTCGCAAAGTTATTCTGCTAAGTCGAGATCTAATCCTACTTATCGTAAAACATATTCTAAACCTAAATATTATAATACACGACATAAAACATCTTCTAGAACTGCATCTAGTTCAAGAAGTTCGGTTAATGTAAATGGATCATCTAATACGAAAAATAACACTAGTTCTAGAGGATATACTCCTGCAAGGTCAAATTCTAGAAATACATATTCACCATCAAGGTCATCTAGCAATTCAAGGAGTTATTCTCCAGCTTCAAGTAATACAAGGAGTTATACCCCTTCTAGAAGCAGTTCTAGTACTAGAAAATCTACTTCATATTCTTCACCTAAATCATCTAGTAAGAGCTATAGTTCACCTAGTCGTTCATCATCTTCCTCAAGCTCTACTAGGTCATCATCATCTAGTCGTTCATCATCTAGTCGCTCTTTTAAACCAGGTAGAAGGTAATAGCATTGAAAAAATTACCATACAATATTATTAAAATAATACTATCATGAAAAAAGCTATATACATATATTTTTTAATGTTTATTTCTATGAGTATCAGCGCTCAAAACGATGTTGATGTGCTGAGGTATTCCCAAACTATGGTTGGAGGAACGGCAAGATCAATTGGGTTTGGAGGAGCTGTCGGTTCAATGGGTGCAGATTTTTCTTCACTAAATGTAAATCCTGCAGGAATTGGTTTATATAAGAAGTCAGAGTTTAATATTACACCAACATTATATGTTTCTAAATTGAAAACCTCTTTAAATGGGTTTGATAATTCTGCAAATAAGGATAATTTCAACCTTAATAGTTATGGGCTAGTTAGTGTTCATGATTTGAAAGCGAAAAAGGGATTAAAATATATACAATTTGGAATTGGAGTTAACAGAACAAACAATTTTAATAATAATTATCATATTACTAATGAAAATACAAGTAGTTCGTTAATGACTGATTATCAAATTCAGGCTTATGGCGTTAGTCCAAGCGATTTAGATAGGTTTTCAACATATTTGGCTTGGGATAATTATTTGATTGATACTACAAAAGTAAATAATGGAACATGGCGATATACAAGTCCTTTGACTAATGGGGGAGTTTCACAAGAATTGAAGAGTACTACTTGGGGCTCAATGAATGAAATGAATATTACTGTTGGTTCTTCATTTAGCGATATTCTTTATTTAGGAGGTTCTGTTGGCTTTCCTTTTGTTAGATATTTTGAAGAGTATGAATATACTGAGCGTGATATTGCTGATACAATTCCTGAATTTGATAAATTTATTCTTGATAAAAATTTAGAGACTCATGGTAGTGGTATTAATTTTAAATTAGGAATGATATTTAGACCAACAGGGTTTTTAAGATTTGGTATTGCTTTTCATTCCCCAACTTGGTTAAATTTGAATGATGATTATTCATCGCAGATAACTCGCTTTTGGGATGATGGAAATAAAACAAAAATGTCTTCACCTGATGGACATTATAGTTATGAAATATCTACTCCTATGAAACTTATTGGAAGTGCGACATTTACACTAGCTCGATTTGTTATGCTAAGTGGTGATGTAGAATATATCAATTATTCTGATGGAAGACTTAATTCTCATGATTATGGTTTTTATGATGAAAATGCTGAAGTAAGGGATAAATATCAATCTACATTAAATATTAGAACGGGAGCAGAAATTAGGTTAAGACCAATGTCTTTTAGAGCAGGTTTAGCACATTATGGTAGTCCATTTTCTAATGACTTAAATGATGGAAGTTTTTGGGTAGCATCTGCTGGTCTAGGGTATCGTGATAGAATAGTTTTTGTGGATTTGGGGGTTTCTTATACCTATAAAAATGAAGATTATTATTTGTATAATCCAGAGTTAATAGATGCCGCTTCTGTGGAGTATCATAGTGTGCGTATTGCGTTGACTATGGGATATAAATTCTAGTTTATTAATATTTTTAACTAATTAAGTAAAATACATTATTATGAAAAACATTGTACTATTATTTATTTTTGGGATATCCTTTCTTACCTCTTGTGATAAGAAAGGAGGACAAGATGGAATATGGGATGATATCATTGAATTATCAATTAAAGATGTTGAGTTTGGAGTAAAGGCTGATTCTGTATTAATATCTACAAAAGGAGATTGGTGGTGGGTATGTGAAATTACTTTCAATGATAGTATAAATGCCATTGATAGTACTATTAATCTTGAGGCTAACTCATATTCTATTATTGGAGATAATTATGTTATTGAACGTCGCAATAAAAACAGTTTGTTTGTTAAGTTAGATGAGAATAAAACAGGTAAAGAACGTGTTCTACTTATTGGTTTAGAGGCTGGAGATTATTTCGATCATGTTAAAATTACGCAATTGGCTAATTGATAAAATATGAAGTGGTATAAATTCTAAAAGAATTATTATTCGTATAACAATACAAAAGCTCCATAAATCATTTGTTTATGGAGCTTTTTGAAGTTTATATTTTGTTCTATGATTATTAAAGGTGTATAAAAAACGTCAAGGTCGAGGCGGATATTAATTTAGAGATCAGGAGTTTACTTTGGTAAATGACTGATTAATAAATTAAATCCAACGATGAGATTGTCGTTTTATATAGCCGAATTAAATATAGTTTTACCTTCCGTGGCACTGCTTATACTTCTTGCCACTACCACAAGGGCAAGGGTCGTTTCTTCCTACTTTCTTCTCTTTAACAATAGGCTGAGTTACTTGCTGTTCTTGAGTTTTATGACCAAATTTATTTGGGTCTTTACTAGAGTTGCTTCCAATCTCTGTTCTGCCTGTTTGTAATTTACTAGGGTCGAAACTAGCAGGTTTAAGGTCAGACTGCATTTCAATCTCCTTATTAGCTGTTAAATCGCATTTAGTAAGGAATGATACAATATCTCTATTAACCTTGTTAATCATTTGTTTAAATAGTTCAAATGACTCAAACTTATATATTAATAAGGGGTCTTTTTGTTCGTAAGAAGCATTCTGAACTGACTGTTTCAAATCGTCCATTTCTCTTAAATGCTCTTTCCAAGAATCGTCAATAACCTTTAAACTTACAATCTTCTCAATAGCAAGCACCACTTCTCTACCTTGAGATTCGTAGCCTCTTTCAAGGTTTACTATTATATCCATTCCTTTAACACCATCTGTCATTGGAATTGCTATATTTCTGTATTGCTGTCCTTGATTCTTATATACATCAGTTATTACAGGAAGAGTTTCTTTGCTGATTCTTTCTGATTTTAGTTTATAATTCTTATAAGCTTCTTCAAAAATCTTCTGAACAATAATATCTCCTTTTATAGAGAAGAATTCTTTCTCATTAAAAGGGGATTCTATTGAAAGATTTCTAATCAATTCCATTTTGAAATTCTCAAAATCTCGATTATCTTGATTATCGAAAACAATAGATTCTGATAAATCATAAATCATATTAGAAATATCAAGGGCAAGTCTTTCTCCATTAAGAGCATGATGCCTTTTCTTATAAATTACATCACGCTGAGAATTCATTACATCGTCATACTCCAATAATCTTTTACGAATACCAAAGTTATTCTCTTCAACTTTCTTTTGAGCTCTTTCTATAGATTTAGAAATCATAGAATGTTGAATTACTTCACCATCTTCAAGTCCTAATTTATCCATAATAGAAGCAATACGTTCAGAGCCAAAAAGTCTCAAGATTGTCTTCCAAGGAAACAAAGAATTGAGAAGATCCTGGATCTCCTTGACGACCAGCACGACCTCTCAGCTGACGGTCAACACGACGAGATTCATGTCGTTCAGTACCAACAATAGCTAAACCTCCTGCTTCTTTTACTCCTTTGCCAAGTTTAATATCGGTACCACGACCAGCCATATTTGTTGCAATAGTAACGGCTCCTGGCTCACCTGCTTCGGCAACAATATCAGCTTCCTTCTGGTGTAGTTTTGCATTAAGTACATTATGCTTAACGCCTTGTCGGCTTAGCATTCTACTAAGTAATTCAGAGATTTCTACCGAAGTAGTACCAATAAGAACAGGACGACCTCCTTTTACAAGTCTGTCTGTTTCCTTTATTACGGCATTATATTTTTCTCTAACAGTTTTATAAACAAAATCTTCAGAATCATCACGTTGAATAGGCCTGTTAGTAGGAATTACGGTTACATCAAGTTTGTAAATATCCCAAAGTTCACCCGCTTCTGTTTCTGCTGTACCTGTCATACCAGCAAGCTTATTATACATTCGGAAATAGTTCTGAAGTGTAATAGTAGCATATGTTTGAGTAGCAGCCTCAACTTTTACATTCTCCTTTGCCTCAATTGCTTGGTGTAATCCGTCAGAATATCTACGACCTTCCATTATACGTCCAGTCTGCTCATCAACAATTTTAATCTTGTTTTCTATGATTACATATTCTGTATTCAATTCAAAAAGAGCATAAGCTTTAAAGAGCTGATTCATTGAATGTACTCTTTCGGTCTTCATACTATAATCTTGAAGTAATTTGCTTTTTTTCTCAGCTTTTTCTGCATCACTTATATCTGCAGTCTCAATGTCATTTAATACTATAGACATATCAGGGAGAATATAGAAATCTGGGTCTCCAGTCATTTCTGTAACCAAGTCAAGACCTTTATCTGTTAAGTCTATGGAATTACTTTTCTCTTCAATTACAAAATAAAGCTCATCATCAATAATGTGCATATGCTTATTTTGCTCAGCCATATAGAAATTCTCAGTCTTCTGCATACCAGTTCTAATGCCTGGTTCAGAAAGATATTTAATTAAGGCTTTATTCTTTGGAAGACCTCTATACGCTCTAAAAAGCCTAATAAATCCTTCTTTTTGTTTTTCCTTATCGTCAGTTGCTATCATTTTTTTAGCATCAGACAATAAGTGAGTTACTATTTGCTTTTGTACACTATACAGTTTCTGAACATAAGGTTTAAGGTTATCAAATTCGTGATGATCTCCTTTTGGTGTTGGTCCAGAAATAATTAATGGAGTACGAGCATCATCAATAAGTACTGAATCGACTTCATCTACTATAGTGTAGTTATGTTTTCTTTGAACTAATTCTGCCATTTCAGTGGCCATATTATCTCTAAGATAATCGAAACCAAATTCGTTATTAGTTCCATAAGTTACATCCGACAAATAAGCTTTACGTCTAGCTTCAGTATTTGGTTGGTGCTTATCGATACAATCAACACTCATACCATGAAACTCTAAAAGCATTCCCATCCATTCGGAGTCACGCTTTGCTAAGTAATCATTTACAGTAACAACGTGAACACCTCTACCTGAAAGTGCGTTTAAGTAAATGGGAAGAGTTGCCACAAGTGTTTTTCCTTCACCAGTTGCCATCTCTGCAATTTTACCTTCGTGCAATACTGTTCCTCCAATTAGCTGTACATCATAGTGAATCATATTCCATGTAACACTTACACCACCAGCAATCCAAGAATTTCCATAAATGGCTTTTTCTCCGTTTATTTCAATATTATCAAATTGAGTAGCAAGAGCTTTGTCATGTTCTGTTGCTGTAACTTCTATTTTAGTGTTTTCTGTAAAACGCTTTGCTGTTTCTTTCATTACAGCAAAAGTATCAGGTAGAATTTCTTTAAGTACATCTTCTATTTTTGAAGTGGCACTATCTTCTATCTTATCAATTTCTTTCCATAGATTATCTTTCTCGATAATATCCATATTTGGTTCAGATTTTATCTTTTCCTTTATGGATTTTATTTTATCATTTTCATTAGATATTTTCTTGGAAATAATGTCTTTAAACTCTTGTGTTTTTGCTCTAAGCTCATCATTTGATAATGATGTTAGCTTTTTCTCAGCAGTATGTACAAGGTCGACAATTGGGAGTAATACTTTTACGTCTTTGTCTGATTTTGTACCGAATAATTTACTTATGAAACTTAACATATTTATGTTTTCTAAAAACTTTGTGTATTTCTATATTGCTAACAAAAATAGGGCAAAAATGAATACTTTAATTTATTTTTTAATTGTAAGTGTACATTATTGAAATACAGATGTTTGACCTATGTCAAAACGTCATGTATATAAATGATAAAAGGGACAAATGTCCCTAATAAATTACTTTATATAAAATACTGATTCTTTATTATGAAGAAAGAAAAAATATTATATCTTTATTTTAGTATTCATCCTCATGAAAGAAGAAATCTTCTTTAGTAGGATAATCAGGCCAAAGATCCTCAATAGTGTCATATTGTTCTCCTTCGTCTTCAACTTCTCTTAGATTTTCAATTACTTCCATTGGTGCTCCAGATCTTAATGCATAATCAATAAGTTCGTCTTTTGTAGCCGGCCAAGGTGCATCTTCAATTTTAGAAGCTAATTCTAGTGTCCAATACATAGTTTTATGTTTTTAAGATGATATATTATATTTCTGCAAAAATAAATTTTTACTAATATAAAACAAGAAAAACTTTAATTATTTAGTTGTAAGATTATCAGTGACATACGTATTATTTAGTTTTTGGAAGCCATAATAGTTCGTCAATATCCATCATTTTTGCGCTATATCTTGCTAATGTGAAGAAATAGTCGCTTAATCTATTTAGGTATCTTACTATTAATTCTTCTTTATGATCAATTGTACTTTCATATCTTAAATATGCCCTTTCAGCACGCCGACAAATTGTTCTTGCAATATGGCAATGAGAAACTATTGGATGACCTCCAGGGAGAATAAATGACTTCAATGGAGTTAATGATTTGGTCATTCTGTCGATTTCACTTTCAAGAGAATTAATAATATTATTATTAAGTTGTGGTAACTTATTTTTACTTTCTGAGCTATCGCAAGCCGCTAGACCTTCGATAATAAATAGCTGTTCAATTATTAATAAAAGATTCTTTTTGCTGTTTAAGTCATCTACAAAATCATAAACCAAAGCAGTATAAGACTTTAGTTCATCAATTGTACCATATGCTTCAACTTGCAAATCGTATTTTGGGACTCTTTTTCCTCCTATTAGCGAGGTGAATCCTTTGTCGCCGCTTTTTGTATATACTTTGAATTCTTTGGTATTCATAATAATATTCCATTTATGTGATTATACTAAACGCCAATATCTTCACTGGACTTGAATTGCTAATCAGTCATCCCAATGTGTCGGGACTCTTTATTATTAATTCTACGTCCGCCTCTACCTTGATGTTTATTATACACCAAGTTTTCAAATTGGGTTAAAAATAATATTTCAAATCTCCTTTAGTGCTTTTACTATTTATTATTTTGTTTCAATGCACTCTTAGGATTCTCATTAATCTTTTCAGAATCAACCAATCCATCTTTCAAACGAATAACTCTATGAGTATGCTTTGCAATATCCTCTTCGTGAGTTACAATAATTACTGTATTTCCAGACTGGTGAATTTCTTCGAAAAGTCCCATTATTTCTATGGAAGTTTTAGAGTCTAAGTTCCCCGTAGGCTCATCAGCAAGAATTATTGATGGGTTATTAACCAAAGCTCTTGCTACTGCCACCCTCTGCCTTTGACCTCCTGAAAGTTCGTTGGGTTTATGATCCATTCTATCCCCAAGGTGAACTTGTTTTAAAACTTCAGTTGCTCGCTTTATTCTGTCTGCTTTTGGCATTCCTGCATAAACAAGAGGTAACATTACATTTTCCAATGCTGTTGCTCTGGGAAGAAGGTTGAATGTTTGAAATACAAAACCAATTTCCTTATTTCTTATTTCAGCTAATTCATTATCGGTAAGTTTATTTACTGCTTGATTGTTTAAAATATACGAACCGGCAGTAGGTGTATCAAGGCAGCCTAAAATATTCATCAAAGTAGATTTTCCAGAGCCAGATGTTCCCATTAAGCCAACATATTCATTTTTATAAATATCAAGGCTAATATCTCTTAAAGCTTTCACTGTTTGAGTTCCTACTTGGTAGAATTTTTTTATTCCTTTTATTTCTATTATTTTCATATTAAAAAACTATTAGCTGAAATTGTATGTGTTTTGATGAGGAACAAAGATAGTATTTATGCTTAAAACAACAAACTAATTTCAATTATTATTCTATTACAAAGATTATTAATGGAATTTTAAAAAGTAGAATAAAAGTATCGGCAATATACAAAGTTAAAGTATCTTTGTGAAAGTGATTATTAAAAGAAAGAAATTTTTGATTAAAAGATTAAAATATAAAAATTCTAGCTTAATAAAGTATTAATGATACTGTCTATGAAATATATTAAAACTCTACTTCTTATTCTTATAATATCATTACCTACATTAATATATAGCCAACATAATTCTACATATACTCATGATACTACATTAGTGAATAACTACTTAGATAGTACAAGGAAGTATATATATACTGATGTTAAAACTTCTGAAGCCTTTGTAGATAAAGTAGATTCCCTTTCTACGGCCATTAATTATAATTTTGGGCTGTCTAAGTCAAATTTGTTCAAGGGTATTTTTAGATTTATGGAAGAT
>Ga0164318_10003394_pt1 | contig 15066 bp, 10 predicted proteins | sample GuaBasSedimGuay9_FD_113734 | JGI IMG/M metagenome (GOLD analysis project Ga0164318, IMG submission 113734) | Subseafloor sediment microbial communities from Guaymas Basin, Gulf of California, Mexico - Guay9, Core 4571-4, 0-3 cm | ecosystem: Environmental > Aquatic > Marine > Hydrothermal vents...
CTTGAGTCACAAGGCAAACATAAATGGCATATTACGCTATCATAGCGCATTCTATCAGCAAGTTGGGCGCCGGACAGTATTGACCTGACCCCATTTTTTGTTTTTTCGGCAGTTATACACCGGGCCGCTCGCGCTACCTGCCCCCCAAACTTTACGCACACCCTCCGGTTGGATAAGGGAATTTTTTGAAAAAAAGCGAGATTCAGGCGGGACTTGTTGTGTCTAATTATATGTGATATGTGAAATTGGCGATGAGGGGCGGTGAGCGCTTATTCACCTCCGACGAGGCCTTTTATTTCAGGGAGCAGTAAGACCATGAAGATAAAAAAATGTGTCGCGATTCTGGTCTGCCTTGCGGCGGCGTTCGTTGCGTTTGCAGGCCCGGCGCGAGCCTATACGCGCTACTACGGCAGGATGGCCGGCACCGGCGACTGGTCCGGCGCGGGCAGAATGGCCGGCCTGAAGACCGCCATGAACAGTTGGGACAACTGGGGCCTGGGCGGCGGCCTGGGAATGCTGGAGCCCTGCACCAAGGAGTGGATAATGCACCCCGACACCGGGGCGATTGCATGGCTGGACGGTCAGGCCGACGACGATGACCTGGTGTACTTTCACTTCGGCGGCCACGGAGGCTACGCGGAGGCAGATGCGGACGGCGACGACGATGCGACGCCCGTCTGGGGCGATGAGATCTACGGCAACCACAGCGCCTGGTACATCTACGACGACGAGTTCGCCGATGCGTTCCAGACGATAAACGGCGGCAGGAAGGTGTTCCTGATGGAGACGTGCTGCGCCGGCGGCATAGTGGGCGGCACGCACGACTTGCAGCCCGGGCAGGACAACCTGACGGTGGGCTGGTCGTCGGCCGAGGAGCAGGATTCGCTCTACGAGTTTGTTGAAACGTTGCGCCGGGGCTGTGCCAAGCCCGAGGGCGGCGGGTTCGCCCCGGCGGATTTCGACCAGAACCACGTAATCACCGTGGGCGAGTGGCTGGAGTACGCGAGAATATTCCCGGAACACTCCGATAACGAGGTGGGCTGGGATGGCGGCGGGGAAGAGTTCCCGATATTATATGACAACATCGCCGAGTTGGCCTGCGAGATTTCGGGCAACGAAGGAAACTACCTCTACGAGTACACCCTGACAAACGACTCCTGGCAGGACCACGTGGAGGTCTTCGGCATCGACCTGCGCGACGCGACCGTCACCGACATCGCCGCACCCGAGGGCTGGACTTGGCAGATGGAGGGAAACGCGGTAGTGTGGAGGGCGGAAAACCCGGAGGCATGTCTCGACCCCGGGGCATTGCTGGGGGACTTCTTGATAAGCAGCCCGTGCGCCCCGCGCGCAGAGCAGAGCGCCTGGGGGAGCGAGTTCACCGGATTTGACGACGACGGAGCGCTTTTCATGGGCCAGGATGAGGGACTCACCACGATACCCATGTCCGCGATTCCCGAGCCGGGCAGTGTCATGCTTGTGGTGTGCGGCCTCGCGGGCGCCCTGGGCGTGATTTCGCGCAGGCTCAGAGGATAAGACATCGCTCCCGGGAAAGAACATCCGAACGGACGGCCGATGCGCGCCGTCCGTTTTCATTTATGCCCGCACATATTTATCAGGCATGATTTTTGTCGGCCGAGGATGGGAGCGCACAACGTCGCGTGCCTCTCCGTTCATCGCGCGGATACCGGAGGAAGATGCAATGTCCGGGGTCCTTCCCACATGCGGCTTTATACCGGCTTGACAGCATCTCCGGCGTGTGCTAGAAAGAAGGGAGATGGCGAAGAGATTCAAAACCGGCATGCTGATATCCGAGGCGCTGGAGTTGCGCGAGGATGCCGCCGAGGTCTTTAACTCCTTCGGTTTGCCCTGCCATCGCTGTGCCGTGGCCGAGGTCGAGACCATCGGGCAGGGCGCGCGCTCTAACGGCCTTGACCCCGAGGAAATTCTTGCAAAACTCAACTCCCTGTTCAACAAGAAGGAAACCGCTCCATCCGCGCAACCGCACCCAACCGGCTAAAATTGAGCGAAGAAACAGACATAGACCCGGACCCCGGCCTGCGATACCCGACCCGCCCCGGGCGCGCGCGCCCGTACGGGCCCTCGAAACGAGATAATTTCGACTCCCTCAAAAAGTCCGCGCAGTACGTCCGCGGCGTGGGGCCGAAAAACGCCGCCAGGCTGCGAAAACTCAACATCAAGACCGTCGGCGACCTGCTGTATCACCTGCCGAGGAAATACCTCGACTGCTCGAAGATCGTCCCCATGAACCAGGCGCGTCCAAAGCGGTTTTGCACCGTCCGGGGCAACGTCATCGACGCGGAGACCCGGCGAACTTACGGCGGCAAGACGATAACAAAGTTCGTTCTCACCGACGGCACCGGCGCGATGGCCGCCGTCTGGTTCAACGCCCCCTATATGGCCGAAGCCATGAAGGAAGGCGACGTGGTCGTCATGTCGGGAAAGGTGAATTTCTACGACATGGCGCAGATGGTCTCGCCGGAGTTCGAGGTGCTCGGCACGGACGAGGCCGAGGCGCTGGGCGACATGGCGCGCGCCATGCCCATCCTGCCCGTGTATCGCGCCACGGAGGGTCTCACGCAAAGACGCCTGCGCCTGATTATGGGCAACGCCCTCAGGCTGGCATTGAAGGATGTCCGCGATTTCCTGCCGCCGGCGATGCTCCGCGCGCGGAAACTGCCCTCGCTCCCGGACGCCCTGCGCAAGGCACATTTCCCCCAAAAAATGAAAGAGGCGGAAACCGCGCGCAAACGCCTGGCCTACGATGAACTGTTCCTCATGGAACTGGTTCTGGCATTGCGACACAAGGCGCTGAAAAGGGATGACAAGACCCATCGCGTCGACGTCTCGGCGAAAATCGACGAGCACATCCGGCGGCTCTTCCCGTTCCAACTGACCGCCGCGCAGGAAAAGGTCCTCACGGAGATAGTCGGCGATATACGGTCGGCCAAACCGATGAACCGGCTCCTGCAGGGGGACGTCGGTTCCGGCAAGACGGTCGTGGCGCTCTACGCCATGCTCTGCTACGTCGCCAACAAGCGCCAGGCCGCGCTCATGGCCCCCACCGAGATACTTGCACAGCAGCACTACCAGACCGTGTCGCGGCTCCTGAAGAACAGCCGCGTGCGGATACTGCCTCTCATCGGCGGCATGCCGAAGCGAAAACGCCGTGAAAGTCTGGCCGCCATCGCCGCAGGGGAGGTCGATATCGTCATCGGCACCCACGCGCTGATTCAGGCCGACGTGAACTTCGCCGGACTCGGCATCATCGTCGTCGATGAGCAGCACAAGTTCGGCGTGATGCAGCGCGGCTCCCTCATCAAGAAGAGCCTGAATCCCGACGTGCTCATCATGACGGCCACGCCCATCCCGAGGACGCTGACCATGACGGTCTTCGGAGACCTGGACGTCTCGATAATCGACAGGATGCCCCCCGGCAGAAAGCGCGTCAAGACCTGGTGGGTGCCGCGGCGAAAACTCCCGGGCGCTTATGACTTCATTCGCAAGGAAATCAACAGGGGCCGGCAGGCCTACTTCGTCTATCCGCTCGTGGAGGAATCCACCGCCGAGCAGACCAGGCAGTTAAAGAACGCCACGAAGATGGCGGAACTGCTGGGGAAAGACGTCTTCCCGGAGTTCAGGGTCGGCCTGCTACACGGTCGGATGTCGAGCGAGGAAAAGAAATCCATAATGCTTTCCTTCCGCGACGGTAAAATACAGGTACTCGTTTCCACCATAGTCATCGAGGTGGGCATAGACGTACCCAACGCCACGATGATGGTGATAGAGAACGCGGAGCGCTTCGGGCTGTCGCAGTTGCACCAGTTGCGCGGGCGCATAGGGCGCGGCTCGGAGGAGTCATACTGCATGCTCTTCGGCAATCCCCGCACCCCCGAGGGAAAGGAGAGGCTCAAGATAATCTCGCGCACTTCCGACGGCTTTAAGATAGCGGAGGAGGACCTGCGCCTGCGCGGCCCGGGCGAGTTCTTCGGCACGCGCCAGCACGGCCTGCCCGAACTGAGGATCGCCAACATCGTTGAAGACTACGAAATCCTGCGCGTGGCCCGGCGCGACGCCTTTTCAGTGGCGCAAAAGAAGTCTGTCACGGCCGGAGGCCGAGGCGTCCCAATCGACGGGACCTATTACGGCGCGATGCTGAAAGAGGTGCGCAGCCGTTTCGCGGACATGGTCGAACTTATCGGCGTGGGATGAAATGCCGGGAAATATTACGATACAATTGGCGGAAATGTGCGTGCTGCTGGCGCTGTCGGCGTTCTTCAGCGGTTCGGAGACGGCGCTCTTCTCGCTCACGCGCAAGCAGGTGCGCGCGTTCCGCGACGGCAACTCCCTCATAGGCAACATCATCTATTCCGTGGTCGGCAGCCCGCGCAGTCTGCTGGTGACGGTTCTTCTGGGCAACATGATAGTGAACGTCATGTTCTGCAGCACGGCGTTCGCTCTTGCCCGGGGGATGAACGACCCCTCTCGTGTCATAGCGGCGAACCTGGCCGCGTTGCTCGCGCTGATAATCTTCGGCGAAATCGCCCCCAAGACGGTCGCCGTCAGGGCGCCCGCCGCGTTCTCGAAATGCAGCGCAATCCCGATGTTCCTCCTGCAAAAGGCGGTCAGCCCGGCGGCGATGCTCTTTCACCTCGTGAGGCGCGAACGTCCGAGAGCGCATGGAGACCCCTCCGCCATGACCCCCCAGGAGATAAAGCAGATCATCGCCTCGGCCGGGCGGGGCGGGGCCGTCGGCAAGAGACTCAGCAGGCTCATCAGCGCAATCGTCGATTTCCGCGAAATCCGCGTCAGGGAGGTCATGGTGCCGCGCGTGGATGTCGTCGCCTTCAGAAAAACCGACGGCATGGACGACCTCATCGCGCTCATCAAAAAAGAAAAGGTCAAGAACATCCCCGTTTTCAGCGGTTACAAGGACGACGTTGTGGGATTGATAAGCGCCAAGGACGTCTTCTGCACGAAGGCAGGCAACCCCGCGGAACTGATACGGCCCGTCCTGATAGTTCCCGAAAACAAAAGCATAGAAAGCCTCCTCATCGAGTTTCAGCGCGAACGCCGCAAGTTTGCGGTCGTCGTCAACGAGCACGGCGCCATGGAGGGGATAGTAACAATTGAGGACATACTCGAAGAGATAGTGGGAGAGATAGAGGACGAGTTCGACCGCAGGCGGCGCGGCATAAGACCGGAGGGTAGGTACCGTATGGAAATCCCCGGAGACCTCTCATTGAGGGACTTCAACGAGCGGTTCGGCTGCGCGCTGGAAGCGAAAGACGTGGATACCGTCGGCGGTTACATCGCGGCCCGGTTGGGCAGGGTGCCGCGTGTCGGCGACAGGGTGGAATGCGAATCGGTCAGACTGCTTGTCAAAGGCGTCGGCAGGCATCGTGTAACCAGGGTATCCGTGGACAGGCATCCCGATTAGGAACAGATTTGACGTCACTACTTATACTTTTTGTTATCATCGCGGGCATCGTAATGTCGGCGTTTTTCTCCGCCTACGAGACCGGCGTGTACTGCCTCAACCGCGCGCGGCTGCGCCTGAAGCTGGAGCAGGGCGACAACAGCGCCAGGGGTGTCGACGCGCTGTTGAAAAACATTCACCACCTCGTAGGCACTACGCTGGTCGGAACAAACCTGTCAACATACCTGGCCTCATCCGCAATGACCGCCCTGCTGGCATTGTGGCAGGCCTCCGAATCGCGGGCGGAGTTGCTCGCGACCGTCATCCTTGCGCCCGTCATGTTTGTCTTCTCCGAAGTGCTCCCCAAGAATTACAGCAGAAAACACGCGGACACCGTGGCGTACCGCTGTTACCGCGTGATACGTTTTTTTCACTGGGTCTTCTATATTCCCATGTTCATCGTAACGGGCCTGGGCAGACTGCTCACGGCGGCCATCGGCGGAAAGGGTCCCGATGAGAAACTCTCGCTCGACGAGTCCGACCTCCTCTTCTACATCGCCGAGGGTCTCGACTCCGGCCAGCTGTCGCCCTTCCAGAATCTCGCAGCGCGCAACGTGCTCGCCCTTACCAACAAGACGCTGAAGGATATCATGGCGCCCATCGACCGCGTCGCATCCGTGCCGGATACCGCGACAGTCGGCCAGGTAAAGCCCATAGTGGGCGAGAAGCGCCTCTCCAGGTTGCCCATCTATCATGAACGCCCCGACCGGATAATAGGCAAACTGCACGTCCTGGACCTCCCGTTCCGAAACGGCGACGACCGGCCCGTTATGGATTACATGCGCCCGGTTATAAGGCTGCCACACGACACCCGGATAGACGCCGCACTCACTAAACTACAGGCCGCGCGCGCGCAGATGGCCGTCGTCACCGCCGGCAAAGAGAAGGACTCACCGGCAATCGGCATAATCACGCTTAAAGACATCGTGGAAGAGATCGTCGGCGAACTCCGCGTCTGGTAACCTCTGGGTGCACTCTGACCCATGCGACATCCCTGAAAAAGAGTTGCACAAAATCCCGCCTCAGCCGGAACGGCTGAGAAGGCACGCAGAGCGAAAATCTCAAGAGCGGCCGGGGGCCGCCTTAGGCAAGGAGTGAGAGGACATTTTGGGAGATGAGGTTGGCGGACGCGAGGACGGAGGTGCCGGCCTCGACGTTGATGCGCCTGCGGGCGAATTCCGCTGATTCCCTGGCGTAGTCCAGGTCGCGCACATCGGACTCCGACGCCGCGAGGTTCTGGAATGCTATGTTTAGCGAATTCATGTTGGATTCGATCGTGCTGCTCTGGAATGAGCCGAGGAAGGAGCGGTATTCGGATATGTCGTTAATAGCGGCATCGACTATTCGCACTCCGTTGCCGGGGTTGGTGGCCAGGTCGTTCGCTCCGCCGCTTCTTATGGATGAGACATAGCCGCCGATTGCGACCGCCTCGTAGGATGTGCCGGTGCCGGTGCCGCCGCGTGTGCGCTCGGCCATGCCCAAAAAGGCGCCGGCCACGCCGTCCAGGCCGACCGTGACCGAATCGCGCTCTGCGGTGCCTATGTGTAACTGGAAGGTAAAGCCGGAATCCGCGACGGTGAACTGCACCGGGCCGTCGGCCGGGCCGGTGCCGTCGGCCAGCGTTATCCTCGCGTTTAACTGGTCGTTCTTGATGATGATGTCATTTCCGCGAGCGCTCAGTTTCATTCCCCTCATTCCCGCCTGCAGGTCCGCCCCGGTGTCCCGGACGGTGTCGCCGACCGCGAGGTGTTCGGGCGTGCCGTCGGCCTCGGGCGCGGCGTAGAGGCTGTCGCCCTGGATGACATCCATCATCGCTTCCTGGTCCGCTCCGTACTCGTCGGATTGCAGCAGGATGGCGTCGCCCGCGGCGGGAGAGCCGAGTGTGCCGCTGGCGAGCGTCGCATACACGCCTGTGTTTTCGCGGACGGCGTTGATGGCCTCCATCATGTCCTGCGTGGTTACGCCGTCATTAACGAGTACGTCTTTGCTGCCGATAGCGCCGGTGATGCGAATTATCTGGTCGCCGGCGGCGGTGCCGGTGGCGGTGTCAAGTTGGGCGACAATGGCGGCCCTTTCCGCAGCCGCGGCGATGTCTATCTCGAAAGTCCTCTCATCCGCCCGGTTCATGGCGACGCTCCTGACGGAGAGATCGCTGATTGCGGAGGACTTGTCCGTAACGCGGATTGCGGAAGAGCCGTTGAGAAGGTTGCTTTTCCCGAAGCGCGTGGAGGCGGCGATTCGGTCTATCGAAAGTATGGCGTTATCGACGGCGTCCTGTTCGGCCCGCAACTGATCTTCAGACGCCCCGCCCGTATTGAGCGCAAAGACCAGCGACCCGCGTATGGTGGTGAGCAAGTCGCATATTTCACCCAGCGCCTCATCAGCGGTGGATATCAGGTGAGACGCATGCTCGCTGTTTTCGCGGGCTTGCTGGAGGCTGCCTATCTGGGCGCGCAGTTTCTCGGAAATCACGAGTCCCGAGGGGTCGTTGGAATCCTCGGCTATGGCATCGCCGGAAGAGAGCCTTTTCAGCGAGGATTTTTGAAGACGGTCGGAAATGTTGAGATGTCGAAGCGACGTGACGGCAGAGACGTTGGTGTGAAGCCGCAAACCCATGTGCGTCCTCCATGATCGGCCATTAACGGATTCCGTTCCCGCGCCCCTTGGGGCGCGTTTTCACATCTACACGCAATACAACACGATACGTGTACGCATATATATGGGCTATCGGCATTTTGCGGGCATGGACTTTAGCCCGCATTTCTCGCCACGCACCGTCGTTTTTACTCAAGTTGACTGAGTTTTTGTTAACCTCGGTGACTGTCACCAATCTACGAGCCGGTCCCCCTGATAAATCAGGGGGTCTGCGCTCCGCCCGTTCCGGGTCCTCGCCCCGAGGACCCGTCAGGGTCCGAATGGGTACGGGTCGCTCGCGCCATTTACCCCCAAACTTTATGCGCACCCCTAGGGTTTCAGGCGTTCGAGGATTGTGCGGGCGAGTCCGGCGCTGATGCCGGGGACGGATGCGAGTTCATCAACGGTTGCCCTTGATATGCGTTCGACGCTGCCGAATCTCTTCAGCAGGGCGACGCGGCGGGCCGGGCCTATGCCCGGTATCTCGTCAAGCACGGTGGTGAATTTTTTCTTCCTGCGCAGTTTCTTGTGGTATTCGACGGCGAAGCGGTGTGCTTCGTCCCTGACGCGCTGCATGAGAAAGAGTTCGGGGGAGTCCTTCCGAAAGGTCACGGGATTGGAGCGGCCGGGGATATAAAAGATATCCATCTCCTTGCTTTTTCTGCCAGTGGTTTGGTCGCGCACTTTTGCTATCGCGGCGACGTCGAGGTCGCTTATGCCGAGGTCTCTGAGGACGGCACGCGCCACGTTCAATTGCCCCTTGCCGCCGTCAACGAGCAGCAGGTCGGGCACGGGCCACCGGTCCTTGAGGACGTCCTCCTTTGAACCTTCCCCTGCGCGCGAGCGCCGCAAGCGCCTGCCGATGACTTCCTTCATCATGGCGTAGTCGTCGGAGCCGGCGACCGTCTTTACCCGGAAGCGCCGGTATTCCGCTTTCGCCGGTTTGCCGTCGATTGCGACGACCATTGAGCCGACGGCCTCCGTGCCGCCGATGTTCGATATGTCGCAGCACTCGATGCGGCGCGGGTAGTTTCGGAGGCGGAGTTTGGACTGGATGGATTCCAGGAGGCTGCGCGTGCGTTCCTCCTCGCTGTGTTTTTCCTTGAAGACGACCTCGGCGTTGCGCGCGGCTATCCGCACCAGTTGCTCTTTCTCGCCGCGCAGGGGGACGGTTATCGTCACCTTCCCGCCTTTTCTCTCGGTCAACACGCTCTCCAGGCTGTCCCTTCCCTCGAAGTCCCTCGGCACCAGGATCTCGGGCGGGACGGCGGCATCCTCGCGCTCGTAATATCGGAACAGGAACGAGGCGAGGACCTCCTCGGAGGAGAAGTCGTACGCCTGTCCGGGGAAACTCTTCCCCGCCAGGAGCATGCCGTTTCTCACGGGCAGTTGCTGGAACATTATCTCGGCGCCGTGGCGGTAGTAGCCGAAGATGTCGCGGTCAACGGGGGAGTGCTTGACCATCTTCTGCTTTTCCAGCGTCCGGCGGAGGGCGCGGATTCGGTCACGCAGGACCGCGGCCTGCTCGAACTGTTCCTCTCCGGCGAGTTTCTGCATTTCTTTTTCCAGTTGCGCCACGACATTGTCCGCCCTTCCCCCGAGTATGTCGATGACCTGGCGGACCATGTCCATGTACGTTCGGCGGTCCACAAGGGCACAACAGGGGGCGAGGCACTGTTTTATGCCGTGGTACAGGCAGGGGCGCGTGCGATTGCGGAAGTTGCCGTCGCTGCACTTGCGCAAGGGAAACAGGCGGTTGAGCAGTCTTACCGTCCGGCGGCAGGCATCCGCCGACGAATATGGGCCGAAGTACTTGCCGGAGCCTTTCGGCGGCATCTTGCGTACCCTGATTATCCTCAGGCGCGGCCATTCTTCGCCGGGGTCGATGTGGACGCTAAGGTAGGTCTTGTCGTCCTTGAGCCGTACGTTGTAAATCGGCTTGTATTTCTTGATGAGGACGTTTTCCAGCAGGAGCGCCTCTTTTTCGGAGTCCGTGACTATGAACTCGATGTCCTCGACGTTTCGGCGTATGAATTCACAAGCGGTCCTGCCGTCTCCCGATTTGGTGAAATAGGTGCGCACGCGGTTCCTGAGGTTTGAGGACATTCCTACATATACGACCGTTGCGGGGCCTTCGCGGCGGACACGAGCCTTCATCAGGTAAACCCCCGGCGATGCGGGCGCCTGGTCGACTATCCGCCGGATATTGGTTGAGATGTGTCCTTCCCGGGTCATAGGATGATATATTTTATCAAAGAAGGGGCCGCGAGAGAAGTTTCGGATTAGTTTGTTGCTTTTTCGGGCGAAAAAATTTCAGTTTTTCAGAAAATTTAGCGAGCCTTTGGGGGCTTCCGGCGTGTCTATAAATAGGGAAGGATATTATAGTTTAGAGGTCTGCAAAGACATCCGGGCCTCCTCTTGGCGCTAATTGTATCACTAATCAGCGGAGCATGTTAGGATGCTTAAAAGAACAGGAAGAACGCGAATTGGCCTGCTTGTCTGCGCAGCCTTGATCGCGTGGTCGACTGCCGAGGCGGCCGAATTCCGCGTGAACGGTTCCACTTTACTGCCATGCAGCAACGCCACTGTCGGCATGGACCGGCTCGGAAATTTCGTTGTGGCATGGGAATACCAGACCAACATCGGCATCCAGCGCTTCGGCCTGGACGGTACGCGCCAGGGCGCTGAAGAAGTATGGTTAGGGCAGGACAGCCCCAAATTCAGGCCCTCCGTGGCCCGGAACGCTTCCGGCAACTACATCGTAAGTTGGAAGGAAAGGACAACCGAGGACGCGGTTTGGGTGCAACTGTTCGACCACATGGGCAACCCCCTGCATTCCGCCACCCCGGTGAGCAGTTCTCTGGAGGATTGTGACCCATACCACCATTCGATAATCGCGCCCCAGGGTAACTTTGCGGTCACCTGGACACAGTGGAACGAACCATCCTCCAACTTCGTTTATGTTCGCCGTTATGATTCCGGCGGCGGTGAGATAACACCGGACCTCGTGGTCAGCGTCGGGTTTAACTCGGTCGGCGCATACGACTCGCACGGCAATCTCATGCTGGCCTGGACCAGCGGGGACATACCGGGCGGTCTGGATGTCTATCTCCGAGGCTACAACGCCGACGGCACGCCTCTCGGAGAGCCGCGCCGGGTGGGAGCAGGCGGGCAGGGACGCTACCTCCCTTCGGTCGCCTCCAACGGCGAGATGTTTATGGCCGCATGGGTAGAGGAAAACTCCGACGGCAACGGGACGGGCATATACGCCCGCCGGTTTGACGAGACGGGCAAACCCATCGGCCACAAGTTCCTGGTAAATACCACCATCTACGGCGACCAGCTTTTCCCCCGGGTCGCATCATCCCCGACAGGTCAGGGCGACTTTCTGATAACCTGGCAGGGCCCCCGGGGAGCGGGTTGTGAAGACATCCAGGTATTCGCACGCAGATTTGACGCCGCCGGTTATCCCATAGACGATGAAATACCGGTCTCCGAGTCCGGGACCGACATATGGCCCACCCCCGCCGCCGCCATGGACGATTCGGGTAACTTCGTTATCGTCTGGGAGGCCCTCGATCACCCCGGAGGAGAATCCGGCGAGACTGTCAACATCTACGCGAAGAGATATGATTATGCCGGTGAAGAATTGGACGACGAACCGTTTACCGCAAAAGTTCCCGAACCTCTGACGATTATCCTGCTCGTACCCGGTCTGGCCGCCCTCGCCCTGGCGAAGAGAAAACACCGCCGCACAAGCGACGGTGACCGTCACCATTACGGAGCGCAGCCCCCCCGACCTGTCGGGGGGCCGGCTCGTAGATGGTGACTGTCACCCCGCGCCCGGACGGGCAGCGTCTGACCCCCTCGCTGCGCCGGTACTATTTCCCCATGTATGACAACTCCCTCTCCTCCAGCGCCTTGATTTCGTCGCGTATCTCCGCGGCCAGTTCAAACTCCAGGTTGTCCGCCGCTTCCTTCATTTGCTTGCGAAGTTGCGCGATGCGTTTCGGTATGTCCTTGACGGCTTGATACTCGACGGTCTCTTCCGATGCCCTGGGCACCGTCACGTAGTCCGCCTCGTAGATGGAATCGAGGATGGAAACCATGTCTTTCCTCACGGTTTCCGGGGTGATGTTGTTTTTCCTGTTATACGCGGCCTGCTTCTTTCGCCTGCGATTGGTCTCCCCTATCGCCCGGCGCATCGATTCGGTCTCGTGGTCGGCGTACATGATCACGCGCCCGTCGATGTTTCGCGCGGCACGGCCGAATGTCTGAATCAGCGAACGCTCGCTCCGCAGAAAACCCTCCTTGTCCGCATCCAGTATCGCCACGAGAGAGACCTCCGGCAGGTCAAGCCCCTCGCGCAGCAGGTTTATCCCGATGAGTACGTCGAAATCACCCCGCCTGAGCGCCTGGAGTATCTCCATGCGCTCGATGGTATCTATGTCGCTGTGCAAATACTTCGTCCTTATGCCGAGTTCATGGTAGTACCCCGCCAGGTCTTCAGCCATGCGCTTGGTCAGGGTGGTCACGAGCACGCGGTCGCCTTTCTCCACGCGGGCGCGTATCTCTTCCAGCAGGTCGTCCACCTGGTTTCCCGCGGGCCTGACCGTCACGTCGGGATCTATGAGTCCCGTCGGGCGGATTATCTGCTCCACCACCGCGCCCTTTGATTTTTCCAGTTCATAATCGCCCGGTGTCGCCGACACATATACCACCTGGCCGGTGCGCCGGGCGAACTCCTCGAATCGCAGCGGGCGGTTGTCCAGGGCACTGGGCAGGCGGAAGCCGTACTCCACCAGTGTCTCCTTGCGCGAGCGGTCTCCGCGGTACATGCCGCCCAGTTGCGGCACGGTTATATGGCTCTCATCTATGAACAGCAGGTAATCGTCCGGGAAAAAATCCACCAGCGTGGGCGGCGGTTCGCCCGGCGCGCGGCCGTCCAGGTGACGCGAATAATTCTCTATCCCGGTGCAGTACCCCAACTGCTCCATCATCTCCAGGTCATACCGCGTCCGCTGCTCCAGCCTCTGTGCCTCCACAAACTTGCCCGCAGCCCGGAACCACTCCACCCGCTCCTCCATCTCTTTCTCGATGTTCCTTATCGCCATTTCCATCTTTTCGCGGTCAGTCACGTAATGCGTCGCCGGGTATATCGCCGCCTTCTCCAGCGTTTCGATGTCCCGGCCGCGCAACGGGTCTATATGCGATATCTTCGTCACCTCGTCGCCCCACATCTCGACGCGCACGGCGCGGTCTTCCTCGTACACCGGGAAGATGTCCAGCACGTCGCCCCGCACGCGGAACGTCCCCCGGTGAAAGTCAATGTCGTTGCGCCGGTAGTGTATCTGGATGAGTTTCGATAATATCGCCTCGCGACTTATCTCCTGGCCCTGGTGCAGGAGCAGCAGCATGTCGTGATATGCCTCGGGCGAGCCCAGGCCGTATATGCAGGAGACGCTCGCGACGATTATCACGTCGTTGCGCTCAAGCAGCGAGTAAGTCGCGGAGTGGCGCATCTTGTCGATGCGCTCGTTGATGGATGCGTCCTTCTCAATATACAGGTCGATGCGCGGTACGTAGGCCTCCGGCTGGTAGTAATCGTAATACGATACGAAATATTCCACCGCGTTCTCGGGAAAGAGTCCCCGGAACTCCGAGTAGAGTTGCGCGGCGAGCGTCTTGTTCGGCGCGATGACCAGCGTGGGACGATTGACGCGCGCGATCACGTTGGCCATCGTGAACGTCTTGCCGCTGCCGGTCACGCCGAGCAGCGTCTGGTGCTCCAGACCCTTCTCAACGCCGTCGACCAGTTCTTTTATCGCCCGCGGCTGGTCGCCCTTCGGCTCGAAATTCGTCGTCAGTCTGAACTCCGCCATATCGTCATTTTACCACCTTTCAGAATGCGCGGCAACGCCCCGGGAATGCCGGGGAGCACGTAAAGGACCGCGCCGGTGATTGTCACCACTACGGAGCCGTCCCCGATGTGTCGGGGGCGGATCATCGTAGATGGTGACTGTCACCGTGCCAAGCAGCCACCCAGGATCTGCATGCTCCCGGAACGTCGCTGCTTGCCCGGCCGTGAATAAATGGTATAATCCCCCGTAAAATATATTGAACCGATGCAGGAGAGGAGTCTGTCATGAAGATAGCAAGAATAGTCGTGTTCGCCGTGGTGGCAATAATCGCGGGCTGCGTTACGATCAACGTGCGGGTTTCCTTCCCGGAGGCGCGATTCCAGGAGGTGGCCGACAGGATAGTCGACGAGGTCCAGGGACGCCTGCACGACGCCCCCGGAGGCGGCCCGGAGGGCGCGCTGCCTGCACGCCACATCGCCTCGTGGTCTTTCATCAGCCTCGCCCATGCCGATGATATCGACATAACGGTGGAGAACCCGGAAATAGAGGCAATCAAGGAGAGAATGAAGAAGAACTTTGATGAATACAAGAGATTCAAGGACAACGGTTCAGTGGGCGAAAATCTGCGGGGCTACCTCATGGAGCGGTATGACGGGTCGGAAGACCTCAGCCTGGACGAGGAGAGGGAACTGCGCAAGATCATCCAGCGCGAGAACGCGGACCGCAGGGAACTCTACCTGGCGCTGCTCAAGGCAAATGGATTCGACGAGACTTCAATGCCCAAAATCGAAAGGATATTTGCAAAGAGTTGGTACAAGAAAGCCCTCAGGCGCTGGTATGTCCGCTACAAGGACCCCGAAGAAGGCGAAATCTGGCTTAGAAAAGAGGAATGGCAGCAAAGAGAGGACTGAACCGAAAGAGCGCAATCGGCAATGAACATGCAGCGATTGGCGATGCGTTCGTCAGTGCCAGAGAGAGACGTAGTGATTGATGAGTTGAACTTGCAGAGTGGTCTCGTCGGCGGCCGTGGAGGAGAGGCGCAGGATTTTCGCCGCGCGCGCCAGGTTCTCC
>Ga0164318_10003395_pt1 | contig 15066 bp, 9 predicted proteins | sample GuaBasSedimGuay9_FD_113734 | JGI IMG/M metagenome (GOLD analysis project Ga0164318, IMG submission 113734) | Subseafloor sediment microbial communities from Guaymas Basin, Gulf of California, Mexico - Guay9, Core 4571-4, 0-3 cm | ecosystem: Environmental > Aquatic > Marine > Hydrothermal vents >...
ACCATTGTAGTCGCGCCGTTGAGACTGAAATTCGAAAGCATCCATTTTGCAAAATGGTCTGCGTCACGAACCGGCAGCTGAGCGATAATATAAAAGGCTCCTTCCGGCTTTTTGACAGTAACCCCGGGTATTTCGGAGAGGGCTTGAAATGCGAAGTCCCTCCTCTTTTTATACTCAGCGTTGACCTCTTTAAAATAGTCATCGGGAGTGTCTACTGCCGCTTCGGCTGCCATTTGGTCAATGGTGGGGGGGCAAAGCCGTGCCTGGCCGAACTTAAGGACAACTTCCATCAGTTTTGTATTGCGTGTTATAAGGGTACCCACCCTTGCACCGCAGGCAGAGTATCTCTTTGAAACGGAGTCTATCAGTATTGCATTCTCTTCCAGACCGGAAAGTTCAAGGATTGAAACCGCCTGTCTCTCCCCGTAGGTGAACTCTCTGTAGGCTTCATCGGAAATAATGTAAAGGTTGTACCTACGGGCAAACTCAGCTAACTCCTCCAATGCTTTCCGGGTGAATACCGCACCGGTAGGATTCCCCGGATTTGAAAAAAGCACTGCCCTGGTCTTTTCGGTCCTCACTTTTTCAAAATCTTCTATTGCAGGGAGATGGAATCCATTCTCAATGGTTGTGGTTATGGGGACTATTGTAACTCCAGCCATTACAGCAAAGCCATTGTAGTTCGTATAAAATGGTTCAGGTACAATTACTTCATCTCCGGGAGAAAGAGCTGCGAGAAAGGAGAATATAATTGCTTCGCTTCCTCCTGTAGTGATGAACACATCATCGTTAGAGACAGCAATCCCCCTGCCCTGGTAATACCCGGCAAGCTTTTTTCGGTAAGAGGCAAGTCCGGCACTTGGCCCGTAAGCTACGATCTCGGGAGTTTCTCTGTATGCCGCCCGCATCCCTTCGGGAGTTTTTATATCCGGCTGTCCTATGTTAAGATGATATACCTTTATCCCCTTCTCTTTAGCCCTGTCCGCGAAGGGAGCAAGCTTCCTGATCGGGCTTTCCTGCATCATGTTATTTCGATTTGAAATTTGCAATGACATAAGTACCTCACAAAGTTTATTATTTTTTTGCTAACTGCTGAACAATAAATATCTCTATGTACCGGATAAAATCATCCTTCTTCTTGATCTTGTCGAAAGCAGTATTCTCCCCGAGATGTTCAGCTATATTCCGTATCCTGGTAATATCCGGAGGTTTTACTGAAAACCCTTTCTTCAGCCCCCGTATATAATCACGGATCATGGAGTTTACATCTTCCAGCAGGTTATCCCTTGCTTTACCGTCCATGAGAGGATTCCACCGGTCAATCAGTGAATCAGCTTCTTCTTTCAAAGAGCCGTTATCACCAACATAATGCACCTTAAGCTTCTCAACCTCGGCTCTATACTCCAGAAGCCGTTCTTTGGAAGTTTTCCCTCTGGAGGCAGCAGTTTTTTCGTGAGGAGATCCGGAAATCCCCGGTTTCTCCGTTCTTTTCACTGCTGCTTTGCCGCCTTCTCTCTCGGCAGCTTCCACCTTTTTACTGGGTACATACGTATAGGCTTCTGAGGGCTTCGATCCCCTTGAATACAGTTCCGAGGGATCTTTTATACTCTTTGCACTCTTCCGGACACCGCTGAATATTCTCTTGAGTATCATTCCCAAAGGTCCGATCAGCGGTAAACTCTTCCACAGAGGAAGTGTAGCCTTGGCATCGGCATAAAGGGCATGCCGGTCAAGTCTGAATATCTCATCGAGGGGAATAAGACTGTCCCTGTTCCGGGTAAAAAGCCGTTCCGTTTCTATAAAAACCTCTTTAGGCGGTTTGGTTTCCTCAAGACATATCTTTAAAAAATCAGGTCTGAGAAGAACAACAAGGAGGGGATCAAGGACATTCAGCCTTCTGCTGATATCAGCAATAAACCTCTCCCGTTTGTACATCTCCGGAATTCTCTTGAAATTCCCGAGAACAATTCCCCACTCTTCAATATACTGTTTTTTCAGTTCCCTTCCGTTTTCCTGTATTTTGCGAAGAGTAAGTGACAGATACTTTTCCTTGTTTAGAAAGATATCCCTGTGGCTGTCCTGAGCATTAAACTTGAGAATCTCAGGGAGCATCCCTGTATCCGGAGGAGTCGTCTTCTTGGAAAGATACCCGGCAAGCTCATCCCGCTTTACCCGTCTGGAAAGGGGATAACCGCTCTTGTCCCGAAAACCCATGATATCCGCAAACGTAAAAAGATAAGGAGACTTCCGAAGTCCTACATCCACCATCTTCAATGCTGTTTCCATATCCCTTTTCTTCCTTTTCTGCCCTTTAAAGTGAAGATTATAAAACCCTATCAGATAGGCAGCCTGGGAAAAGGAGGTCTCTTTATCCAGTTTCTCCTTTTTCTCCCTGAACTCTTTTAAAACCAGACCGGCAAAATGAGACCAGAACTGAAAGGTAAAATCATCCGGATTAATGATCGTGGTAACTGCCTGGTCACGCTGGGAAAGGATCTTGGAAAACATATCCTTTAAATTCCGGTCCTTCCGCTGAAACACCCCCATCAGTTTGTGATAGATAAAATCATAGTTTCTACGTTCGCTTAAATAAACCCTGAATTTGGATACGCAGAGTTTTAGAAGTTTCGGATAGAGTATGTCAGATACAATAACGATGCTTTTCAGCCCCTCAGGAAAGACCAAACGCAGAAGTTCAGCATCTTGGGAGGAGTTATTCTTCAACCTGTCTGTAAAATCATTCTTTACTTCAACAATGGTGATCATCTCGGAGGGGAACGTACCTCCCAGATCCTCCTCCGACGGAAAAGGTCTTTCGGGATCCGCTTCAATATCCTTATAAGTTTTACGCACACTTTCCAGATAGTAATCGTTGAGAATTATGGCAACAGGGAATCCCTCTTCTCTCATTACAGTACACTCACCGCTCTTTTCCAGCCGTTCCAGAAGTTTGAGCATAGCTTCGGTACCGTACTCGGAAAAATCGGTAAAATCTTTCTTTTTTTTCCGTAACTCAAGACACCATAACCCGGCATACTTTTCCAGATCCTGAAATTTCATAACAGGAGTACGTTTTTTCCGGGTATACGTCTTTATAATATATATGAGATCCTTTAAATCGGACATACGTTGAGTATAGATTCAGATCTGTTATTTTTCAACCTAAATGATCAGTGCTGTTCAAAAACATTCCAGAGGGGATCTACGGGGACAGGAGCAGTAATCTTGACAAGTTCTTTTTTTACAGGATGCTGAAAGACGATCCTCCTGGAATGAAGGTATATTCCCCCTCCCTTGTTGGAACGGGGAAATCCGTACTTCATATCCCCTTTTATCCTGCATCCAACGGCTGCAAGCTGTGCCCGTATTTGATGATGCCGCCCTGTATGGAGTTCTATTTCAAGCATGTAATAACGGTTTGTGGCCCCCAGAACCTTGTAACTCAATCGTGCCAGCTTGCTGTCCCGTTTCTTTTCCGCTGAGGCGTATGATTTGTTCTGTTTTCTGTTCCGTACCAGATAATGAACCAGTTCTCCTTCCTGCTCAGGAGGAAGTTTGTCCACAACCGTCCAGTAAATTTTACGGATTTCCCCCTCCTTCAGCATTTTATTCATCCTGCTTAAGGCCTTATCGGTCTTTGCAAAAATGACTGCTCCGCTGGTAGGCCGGTCTATCCGGTGAATTATTCCAAGATAAACATTACCGGGTTTGCGGTACTCCTCTTTCAGATACCGTTTAATCATTTCCGAAAGGGGTTCGTCCCCGCTTTTATCTCCCTGAACAATCTCGGAACTCAGTTTGTTCACCGCGATTAAATGGTTATCCTCAAAAAGTATTCTCTCTTTCATTTTTTGGCCTTTACGAATTTCACCGACTTGATCTCCTTGGTACTCAAGCGTACACCGTTAGCCTTAAGCCCTTTTACAAGATAATTTGACAGCGGAGTTGTGTCCTCAAGAATCTTCAGCCGTGCCTTGGGTTTGTAGGTTACCACAACATCTACCTCTTCCTTTATCGTAACCCTGAGCACCCTGCTTTTTTCCGGGATAAAGGGATAAGACTTGTCAATAATGAATTTTTCAACCTTGAACCTTTTTAGGTATACATACCTGGTATCCCTTTTCTGGTACAGAACCGTAAAAATTATCGGCTGCAGACTTTCTTTATCTGCCAGGGAACAGAACAGCATACCCTTGTCAACAAAAAGGCGGTCGGGCACATTCACAACAGAGTATATCCCGTTTTTCCGCATAACAAGGATTCTGTCATACGAGGAAACCTTAAACAGTGCCTTGCCTGTTTTTACCTCGGTCCCTATATATCCGGTCTGGTCATCATAGTACAGATCAAGATCCCGCCGTGCTGCTTCCCTGACATCCACCTTGCTGAAAGAGGCGAGCTCTGTTTTCCTGGGAAACAAGCCTCCATTGGAGGATACAACCTCTTCAAGGAAGGATACCGCATACCCCTTGAGATCCTTAAGCCGGGCCTTTACGGCCTTCAGCATTGTATTTATCTCCTCTATCTCCCTCCTGGCCTTGTTGATGTCGTAGAGAGAGATCCTGCGGATAGGTATTTTAAGCAGCCGTTCTACATCATCCCGGACAACTTCCCTTTTTATCTCCTTTTTATAGGGAACAAATCCGTCGAGGACAGACTGAATAACTGTCTCCTGGGTTGTCATCTCCTCTATATCCTTGTAGATCCTTTCCTCAATGAAGATCCTCTCAAGGGTTCTTGCATGGAGCTTATCCTTGAGATGCCCCTCTTCCACCTTCAGCTCAGCTTTCAATACCTTTAAGAGATGATCCGCATGATAGGCGATAACATCGGAGACACTCATTATGGAGGGCAGGTTATCCTTAATAACCAGCAGGTTTACGGAAATAGATACTTCACAGTCAGTAAAGGCAAAAAGAGCATCCACCATATCGGAGGTATGCACGTTCCGGGGAAGCTTGACTTCGATCTCAATCCTGTCGGTGGTGAAATCTGTAATTGCTCCCACCTTTATCTTACCCTTCCGGGCAGCGTTTTCTATTGAAGCGATGAGGCTTTCAGTTGTTGTTCCATAGGGTATTTCCCGGATAACAATTCTTTTAGGATCCGAAGTATCCAGTTTTGCCCGTACAAGGACTTTGCCCAGACCGTCCTGATAATCTGAGGCATCAAGCAGTCCTCCTCCGGGGAAATCAGGATAAATGGTGAACTCTTCTCCTTTGATGGAAGCTATTACTGCACCAAGCACCTCGTTGAAATTATGGGGAAGTATCCTGGTAGACATCCCTACAGCAATTCCTTCTGCTCCCTGAATGAGAACAACCGGAATCTTGGCCGGAAATGATACAGGCTCCCTGTTTCTGCCGTCGTAGGAGGGGATATACTCAGTTACTTCAGGGCTGTAGAGCACCTTTCTTGCAAAGGGAAGCAATCTGCACTCGATATACCGTGCTGCCGATGCCGGATCTCCCGTCAGGATATTTCCGAAGTTCCCCTGTTTTTCAATAAACAGTTCCTTATTTGCAAGTACAACAAGGGCGGAATATATGGACTGATCACCATGGGGATGATACTGCATACAGTGGCCGACAACATTTGCAACCTTGTTGAACTTGCCATCATCCAACTGAAACAGGGAATGAAGAATCCTCCTCTGTACAGGTTTCAATCCGTCCCGGATATCGGGAATAGCCCGGTCTTTTATTACATAGGAGGCATACTCCAGAAAATTTGTATCGTACAGTTTATTTACATAACTCATTAAATCAGATTCTCCATAATGTATTTACGTCTTTCAGGGGTATTCTTTCCCATATAAAAGGTCAGGGTATCCCGGACTGTTTTAAGCGATTTAATGTTAACGGGGATAAGCCTGATATCGTCTCCTATGAACTGCTTGAACTCTCCCGGGGATATCTCGCCAAGACCTTTGAACCGGGTTACTTCAGGATGAGAAATCTCCATGGCAGCGGTATCTCTTTCTTTTATGCTGTAGCAGTAACGGGTAATCTTCTTGTTCCGCACCCTGAATATCGGTGTTTCAAGAATAAATACCCGGCCGGAAACAATCAGTTCATCGAAGTAGTTCAGAAAAAATGTCAAAAGAAGATTCCGTATGTGGAACCCGTCATAATCCGCATCAGTTGCAATAATGATCCTGCCGTATCTCAGGTTCTCGATACCGTTTTCAATTCCCAGCGCCATCATCATGTTGTACAGCTCTTCATTCCGGTATATATCCGCCCTTTTCTTGTTAAACACATTCTGCGGTTTACCCCGCAGAGAAAAGACAGCCTGCGTGTACACATCCCTGGAGGCAACAATCGAACCGGAAGCAGATATCCCCTCGGTAAGGAATATCATCGACTCATCTCCCCCTTTACCTCCCAAATGATTCTTGCAGTCCTTGAGATTGGGGATCTTCAAAGCTATTTTCTTTGCCGCTTCTTTAGCTTCTTTCTTTACCGCATTAAGCTCTTTCCGCAGCTTTTCGTTGTTTACTATCTTATCTTCAAGTTTTTTGGAGGCTTCGTTGTTTTTGTGGAGAAAATCGACAACCGCAGATTTTACTTCCTGAATTATCCAGCTCCGTATCTCGCTGTTGCCCAGCTTGTTTTTTGTCTGACTCTCAAAAACAGGATTCTGGAGTTTGACCGAGATCGCACCGGCAACCCCTTCCCGAACATCTATACCGGAGAACGTCTTGTGATAGAAGTCATTTACTCCCTTTAACAGCCCTTCCCTGAAAGCGCTCTGGTGGGTTCCTCCGTCACTTGTATACTGACCGTTCACAAAGGAAAAGTAGGTCTCACCATAGTCATTGGTATGGGTAAATGCGAACTCAATCTTGACTCCCTTGTAGTATCCGATCTCATAAAGGGTATCGTTGCCGATCTCCCCCCGTAAAAGATCAAGAAGTCCGTTCTTGGATACAAACTTCTTCCTGTTGAAAACCAGAGACAATCCTGCATTCAGGCAGGCATAATTCCACAGCCGCTGCTCTATAAATTCCGGGTTAAAGGCATAATCTCCAAAAATCTCCGCATCGGGAACAAACTCAACATAGGTTCCGTTCTTTTCATCCGGAGCCTTCCCGCTTTTTTTCGAGATTAAAGTACCCCGTTGGAATACCGCCTCGAAAAATTTTCCCTCTCTGAATGCTACTACCCTGAATTCCGAAGAAAGGGCATTTACCGCCTTTGTTCCAACACCGTTTAATCCTACAGAAAACTGAAAAACTTCATCGTTGTACTTGGCTCCCGTATTTATTACCGATACACACTCAATAACCTTTCCAAGAGGTATTCCTCTGCCGTAGTCCCGGACCTTCACCCGGTTTCCCTTTATACTGATTACAATTTTATCTCCGTACCCCATAATGTACTCGTCTATACTGTTGTCAATTACCTCTTTCAGCAGAATATAGATCCCGTCATCCAGGTTGGAGCCGTTACCTAGACGGCCGATGTACATTCCTGTCCTCAGGCGTATATGTTCAAGAGAACTCAGGGTTTTTATTTTACTCTCATCGTAAGCTGTTTTTTCTCTTTTACTCATTGAATTTATCCATGGTAATATTTTAAACTGTTTTTGCTTTAAAGAACCTTATCATAAAACCAAAAGAGTTTCAAAGGAGTTGATCCATGGAGTGGAGAGCCAGCCATATTTTAATAAAAGACCGCAGCCAGGCCCAGGACCTTCTCAGGCGTATAAAACAGGGGCAGAATTTTGAATCCCTGGCCAGAGATTTTTCCACCTGCCCCAGCAAATCCAAAGGGGGAGACCTTGGATGGTTTGGTCCGGGAAAGATGGTCCCCGCATTTGAGGAAGCGGTAAAACGGATGGGAATCGGATCGGTCAGTGATGTTGTTCAGACCCAGTTCGGATTTCATATAATAAAACTTACCGGAAGGCGGTAGCTGCCCTGAATATCAGGTTAAAAACAGGTATAAATTAATGTTTATACCTTGAAACTGTATACTTATCACGCTATAGTTTATCATTCCAGGTTGTAGTCTACTTAAAAAAGTAATGATTATATAGATAGATTTGTATATAAGGAGATAAAATGTTATTTCAAGGATTAACATTGACCATTGTAGGGATGTCAGTTGTTTTTATATTTCTGACACTCCTCGTATTCGGAATGAAATTGCTTTATATTGTTGTAAAGCGCTTTCCCGGCGAGATTGAAACCACTGCAAGACGGCCAGCGGTATCATCACAATCAGCACAGAAAAAAGTAATTCCCGCTCCAGGGGATGAAGCTGCAGCAGGGAATATCCCGGCTTCCATACATAAAGAAATTGCAGCCGCTGTAGCAGCGATAACTGCTTTCAGAAAAAAATAAAGAGGATGTAGATAATGAAAAAGAAAAAGATTGACTTTATGGTTACAGCATTCAGAGACGGCTTTCAGTCTGTCTATGGGGCACGAGTATTTACAAAAGATTTTTTACCGGCAGTCGAGGCTGCTGTTGAAGCAGGGATAGATCATTTTGAAGCCGGCGGAGGAGCAAGGTTCCAGTCACTTTATTTTTACTGCAACGAAGATGCATTTGATATGATGGATCAGTTTAGAAAAACCGTCGGTCCGGATGTAAATCTTCAAACCCTGGCAAGAGGAACAAACGTTGTCGGCCTTGAATCCCAGTCAAGGGATATTATAGACCTTCATGCAAAAATGTTTAAAAAACATGGGATTTCCACTATCAGAAACTTTGATGCATTGAACGATATAAACAACCTTGTATACTCAGGGCAATGCATTGTGGATGCAGGACTGAAACATGAGGTAAGTGTTACCATGATGGAACTCCCCCCGGGAGCAGAAGGGGCTCACACCCCGGAGTTCTATATGGAGGTCTTAAGAAAGATACAGGAGTCTGGTCTAAAGTACGATTCAGTATGTTTTAAAGATGCTTCCGGTACTTCCGCTCCGCAAAAAGTATATGAAACGATCAAACAGGCACGAGCTTTTCTGGGAGATGACGCAAGAATAGTATTTCACAGCCATGAAACTGCCGGAACAAGTATCCATTCGTATAAGGGGGCGATCGAAGCAGGTGCTGATCAGATAGACCTTTCAATGGCGCCTGTATCGGGCGGAACCGGTCAGCCGGACCTTATTACCATGTGGCATGCCCTGAGAGGCACCGAATACGATCTGGGTATCGATATAAAAAAGGTTATGAAAGCAGAAGAGGTTTTCAAAGACTGTATGAAAGACTACTTTATGCCGCCTGAGGCAAAGAGTGTTGAACCTTTAATTCCCTTCTCACCTATGCCCGGCGGAGCTCTTACCGCAAATACACAGATGATGAGGGATAACGGTATTCTCCACAAGTATGATGAGGTTTCAGCTGCCATGGGCGAGGTAATCAAAAGGGGAGGATACGGAACATCAGTTACTCCTGTCTCCCAGTTTTACTTTCAGCAGGCTTTCAACAATGTCATGTTCGGTCCCTGGAAAAAGATTGCAGAAGGTTATGGGAAAATGGTTCTCGGGTACTTTGGTAAAACCCCGGTAGCACCGGATCCTGAAATAGTAAAACTGTCATCCAAGCAGCTCAAACTTGAACCAACAACGAGGATCCCCATTGATATAAACGACGAAGATCCCAACAAGGGAATTGAATTTGCAAAAAAGACTCTTAAGGAAAATAATCTTAAAATTACCGATGAGAACATCTTTATTACAGCAACCTGTAAGGAAAAAGGAATCGCATTCCTTAAAGGAGAAGCAAAGATCGGTGTACGGAAGATTGATCCAGATGCTGTTAAAAAAGATAATTCAGCACCCTCAGCTGCTCCTGCATCAGGTGATTATACTGTTACAGTAAACGGCACTGCCTATAATGTTCAGATCAAGGACGGCAAAGCAGTAGTCAACGGTACAGCTTACAACGTAGATGTAAAAGAGGGGTTGAGCAAAATCGAAACTGCTGTTCCGGCCCCGGCTAAACCTGCAGCTTCAGTCCCGCAGCAGCCTAAATCTGCTGCACCTGCACCTTCCGCAGGAGGAGCCGAGGAAGTTATTGAGGCTCCGCTGCCCGGACTTGTTCTGAGAGTGGAAAAGAATGTCGGAGAGGCAATCAACGAAGGCGATGTTATCATGGTAGTTGAATCCATGAAGATGGAAACAGAAATCCATTCTCCTGTTTCAGGTACAGTAAAAGAGATTCCGGTAAATAACGGTGACCAGATTGTTGCCGGAGATAAGCTGGCAGTTATCCAGGGCGGCGGCTCCGCCCCGGCACAGACAGCTCCCGCAGTTTCAGCTCCCGCAGCAGCGCCTGTAAGCAGCCCGGCGCCTGTTTCCGCTCCGGCTCCCGCAGCAGCGCCTGCTCCGGTTTCTGCACCCTCAGCTGCACCGGCAGCTTCTCCAGCTGCTTCACAGGGCACTGAAAACCTCGAAGCACCCCTTCCCGGTCTTGTTCTGAGAATACTGAAAAATCCCGGTGACACCGTAGAGGAAGATGAGATAGTTATGTACGTAGAATCCATGAAAATGGAAACAGAGATAAATTCTCCCTTCAGCGGAGTGATTAAAGAGATACCGGTTAATCAGGGGGACCAGATTACTGCTGGAGACCTGCTTGCCGTGATTGAAAGGAGCTAGATAATGAATATTCTTGATTCACTTCTCTCTTTCTGGGAGAACACGGGTCTCATGAACTTTGAATGGCAGCAGGTAGTAATGATCCTGATAGGATTACTCATTATCTATCTAGCCATAAAAAAGGGATTTGAACCTCTTCTACTGCTTCCCATAGGATTTGGAGGGATTCTTGCCAACATTCCAGTTGCACATATAGCCGGGCCTGAAGGGCTTCTGGGAATTATTAACTCCTTTGGAATTCATAACGGCATGTTTCCCCTTCTTATCTTTATGGGAGTTGGGGCCATGACTGACTTTGGACCGCTGATTGCAAACCCCAAAACAGCACTTCTCGGAGCTGCTGCACAGTTCGGTATTTTTACCACCCTGCTGGGAGCATTGGTTTTAACCAGGTTTCTCGGATTTGATTTCTCACTGGCAGATGCAGCTTCAATCGGTATAATCGGAGGTGCAGATGGTCCAACCGCAATATTTGTCGCCAGGAAGCTCTCACCCGACCTGCTGGGAGCGATTGCAGTAGCAGCTTACTCATATATGGCCCTGGTGCCGATTATCCAGCCCCCCCTCATGAGACTGTTTACTACAGAAACCGAGCGTAAAATAAAAATGAAACAGCTTCGTCCTGTTTCAAAGCGGGAGAAGATTTTCTTTCCCTTAACGGTACTCGGTCTTTGCATAATCCTTGTTCCCGATGCAACACCGCTGATCGGATCGTTAATGTTCGGTAACCTGGTCAAAGAAAGCGGTGTGGTGGAAAGACTTTCAACCACAATACAAAACTCGCTTATGAACATTGTAACAATTCTTCTTGGTCTGGGAGTAGGGGCCAAACTTGCGGCTGATAAGTTTCTCACCGTAGAGACCCTTGGTATACTTTTGTTGGGACTTCTCGCTTTTAGTGTTGGAACAATATCGGGTATACTTCTCGCAAAATTAATGAATGCCATCTCTAAAGAACCCATCAATCCTCTTATAGGGGCTGCCGGAGTATCTGCAGTGCCCATGGCTGCCAGGGTTGCCAACAAGGTGGGGCAGGAATCAAACAAGCATAATTACCTGCTCATGCATGCAATGGGACCAAATGTTTCAGGAGTAATCGGTTCCGCAGTAGCAGCAGGGGTACTTCTTGCTGTAGTTCCAATGTTCGGCGGTTGATACGGTGTAGACCGATTTATTCTCTTTATAAAACCGGAAGTTTTCTTCCGGTTTTTTTTATGGATTTTTTTTGAAAAAAGACTACACTATAAACATGGTGAAAATAGTTGAGCAGCTGAAGAACGCATACATAGTACCCATTACCCGCACAACCATTAAAACCGGAGCAGGGGAAAAGAGCATCCTGTTCAGTAATCCTGATTTGGTAAAGGAGGGTTTCTGGATCTGGAAACCCAAAGAAAAGGTTATCTATATTACAAAAGGAATTATAGATGCAGTAGAAGGCAGTTATGCTCAAAGTATGACCATTGGGGATTTAATAAAAACCATTATTACTCCTGAACAACTCCCTGCTTTTTTATCAAATTTTACCGCTCTATTGGAAAGCGGTCAAAAGCGGTCTTTTATTACAGAAGTAAAAATAAAAACCTCCGATACCCCGGTCTGGATCCAGATATCCGGTAGTGTAAACCGTTATAAAAATAACCGTTTAAAGGATATATCCGGAATCGTGGAAGATATCAGCAAAACGGTCCTTTCGGAACAAAAGAATTCCCAATTAATGAAGATACAGGATGCTCTTCTTGATATAAATCACCATATGGCAAAAATCGGAGATCTGGACAAGCTGATGGATCTCATTCTTAACCGCATAACCGAAGCAATGTCTCATATAGACTGTGCAAGTTTCCTTACCTTGAACAAGGATAACTACTTCACCATTTCCAATAGTGTCGGCTACGATCCTGAGGCAGTAAAAAAGTTCAAACTCCCCTATAATGAACTTTTTTTTAAAAAAACCACTGCTGAAATGTACCAGGCACCGATGATTGTAAATGATGTTCACCGGATTAAGGGTAACGTTACCCCCATGGCAAAAACCATAGATAACATCCAGATTAAATCCCTTTTAAATACCCCCATAATAATCGACAACGAGCTTGCAGGGATTATATCCCTCGACAGCAGCAGGAACTACATCTTCGACGAGGATGATCTTGAAATACTGCAGTACATAAAAGAGCAGATCGAGATTGCCATATCCAAATACAGGATGTATGAGAAAATTAAATTTATCTCCCGGCATGATCAGTTAACCGGATTCATCAACCGCAGCTATTTCGAAGAACTATTCGGTCAGAATCTGAAGCTGGCTAAAAGGTACAGGAGTTCTTTCTCTCTAGTGGTCATGGATCTTGACGGTTTAAAAAAAATAAATGACAACTACGGTCATATGGCAGGAGATCTATTAATTACAACATTTTCCGAAAATATAAAAAAATACTTCAGGGAATCTGATATTTTCTCCAGGTTCGGAGGGGATGAGTTTGCAGGACTTTTCCTTGCAATAAAAAGTCGTACATTACAAAAAAAGTTCAACGATTTTACTCAATTGCTTATCAGCAAACCCTTCGAATACAACGAAGACAAGATAATCTGCTCTTTCAGCTACGGACTTGCAGCATACCCCAAAGAGGGTACCACTTTTATGGAACTATTCAAACTGGCAGACAGCAGGATGTACAAATTCAAAAACGATAAACGGAATAATTTAAAACGGGTCTCCGATTAGACGGAGACCCTGATTTTCTACTTTGGTTACTTTCTAACCCTTGTACTTTCCTGGTTCAATAAGATCACCGTATTGGGCTTTTGCTTCTTTAATCTTTGCTATGGTATCATCCCATTTCTTGTAAATATACCCGGGAGTATTTGCATCCATCTTCTTGTAGAACTCTTTTGATCTCTCGAGTTTGGCAATCCAGTTATTACACCGGAAAGTAAACTGGTAGGTGTATTCATCTTCGGTGTATTCTTCATCAAGGAACTTTTTAAAAAGTTCCTTAACATCCTTGTACAACGGTATTTTACCGGTTGGGGTATCAAGGGCTTCATACTCTCCGTGAATTCTCCCCTCTGCCCAGTGGAGCCATACCTTCTTTGCCAGCTTACTGTTGCAGAACTCGCCGTCCTTGTCTTTAAGGAAGTAATTTGTGGAGAAAATCCTGGGGATTTCTTTCATTCCGTTTACAAACTTAACATTGTTATCTGTATATTCACCTATAGGGTAGGAAACAAAGTCCAGGTTTGCCATCGGCGAAGGCTTCCTTACCCCTTCTGCCCCGAGTGTTGCAGAGGTTGTTTCTGATTCAAGAGTACATGCCTTAAGAAGAATTCCATCTTCCCAGGATGGAGATTCCTCAACCGGTACGGTTATATCTGAATCACGGCCTCCGTACAGAACTCCCTGAACCTTGACACCTTTCTTGTTTTCAAATCCTTCTTTATCAAAGTTTTTCAGATAATCAAGTCGCATGGTATATCTGGCGTTACCATGTGCAACTCCAATCTCGTTGCCGTCGGCATCCTTTTTCCCCTTGTACCAGTCCGGTCCTGAATGGTTTCTTCCCTTGTCCGGAGTCTCCAAACCTGAACCAAGCCAGTAAGGATTATTGTCAGGCCCCTGAAGAACATTGGAAAAAATCAATTCCTGTTCTTTCATGAGATTCTCAAAAATAACCGGATCATCTTTTACGTTAACATCCTTGATTATTCCGAATATCCCCTGTTCAACGTTAACCGCACGGAACTCGCCCTCGATGTTCCTGAAATAGGCTATATCATCACCGACAACTTCCTCTCCGGGAATCATTGCAGTTGATGTCTTCCCGCATGCAGACGGATAGGCACCGGTAAAATAGGTCCGTCTGCCTTTTTCCTCATTTAAACAGGCCATAACAAACATGTGTTCACAGAGCCAGCCCTCTTTCCCCGACTTATTGATGGCCAGGCGCATGGAATGTTTTTTAAGTCCAACAGAGTTACCTGCATACTGATTGTTCATGGAATACACAATATTATTCTGGGAATCCATGTAAATTCTGCGCTTGTCCAGATTTACTGAACAACCCAGTTTATCAAGCTCTCCGGCAGAATGGATAAACCTGAAGAAATCATCCTTGTTTTCCATGGATTTGAAATGTTCGTATCCGGGACGGTAAAGAATGGACTCTGAATGCGCGACATACCAGGAATCGGTAAACTGCACACAAGGCATGGTAAACTCACTATGGGATGGTCCCTCACAGTAAAACTTGATTACCGCATCCTTTCCTTTCATTATTCCCTTTGCAATGGACATGATTTCCGTTTTGCCCTCGTTGTATTCAACAGAGTTCAGAGATTTCATCCTTTCCAGGTTCTCTTTTTCTACAAGGTATTTCATATTAAGCTTGTCCCGGGCCTGATCTTTGTAGTTATCCCAATGTATTGTTTGTCCCTCTTTTGCGA
>Ga0164318_10003396_pt1 | contig 15063 bp, 28 predicted proteins | sample GuaBasSedimGuay9_FD_113734 | JGI IMG/M metagenome (GOLD analysis project Ga0164318, IMG submission 113734) | Subseafloor sediment microbial communities from Guaymas Basin, Gulf of California, Mexico - Guay9, Core 4571-4, 0-3 cm | ecosystem: Environmental > Aquatic > Marine > Hydrothermal vents...
TATAAATATTTAATTGTTTGGGAGAATGATATAAAAAATAACTATAAAGAAACATTAGAAAAGTGCTTGGATTTTTTAAAAAAGGAACTATTATGAAAGTAATAAAAAAACCAGTTAAAGCAGGGGAAAGATTAACATTAGATTTTGAAACAGAAGAAACACATTCATATCAATTGGGGAATGGTTGTGTGTCTCACAACACGGTAGCCTTATTAGCAGGAGTAACTCCTGGTGTTCATCCTGCTTTTAGTAAGTATTATATAAGAAGAATTAGGATGGACAGTAATGACGAACTAGTGAGAGTATGTAAGAATCTTGGATATAAAACAGAATTTGTTAAGAAATTTGATGGGACTTTTGATCATAAGACCATTATTGTTGAATTTCCTTGTTATGCAGGAGACAATGTAATAACAGCTAAAGAAATGACAGCAGTTAAACAATTAGAATTAGTTAAAAAAATGCAAACGATTTGGAGTGATAACAGTGTTAGTGTAACCGTTTATTATAAGTTAGAAGAATTGCCAGAAATACAAGATTGGTTGAAAAAAAACTATAAAGATTCTATAAAAGCTGTAAGTTTTTTATTACATCAAGATCATGGATTTGAACAAGCACCTTACGAAGAAATAACAGAGGAAGAATATAAAAAACTAATAAAAAATATAAAATCTATATTACATATCCAATTAAAAGGCGATATGTTAGATATAAAGGAATGTGAAGGTGGAAGTTGCCCAATAAGATAAAAAAAAGGAGGTAGAAGATGACGATTAATGAAGCATTGGCTCTAGTAAAAATAGCAAAAGAACGTCTAAGAGAACTCAAGGATCTAAGAGATAAAGTTTCAACAAGAACAATAACTAGCTACGATGGAAAAGAAACTACAATAGAACCAGAATACGATGTAAAACAAGTAGATAAGAAGATAGCAGAAATAGAAACTTTTCTTTTTGAGGCTGACAGCAAGATAAAAAAAGCAAATGCTACAACAGAAGTAAGCATAGAATATTCGGTAGGTAGTCTTTTACAGCCTCTACAATAGAGGTTTGTAAGAGAGGAGAGAAGAAGAGGAAAGGCAAATTGCAGTAACATTACTGGAGAGGGGTAGTTGTTAGAGGCTTTATGCTCTAGAACCTTTTTGTAGGCTTTGTGGTTGTAAATTGTAAAGCCCAATCATCCCCAACTTGTTTTGTATTAGTTGTTGTAAGGCTTTTCCCTTCTTCCCTACCTACCATAAAATATAAGGAGGAAAAATGAATATCATAACTTTTATTAAGAATATGTTTAATAAGTTTATTAAGATATTTAAGAAGTTTATTAAAGATGCTTTTGATGTAACTTCTAAGATTGTTATAGGTAAATACAAGGAATTTGCTATAGAAGTAGTGAAGGATTTAAGTTTACAAGTTTTAACTAATGAAGAGAAGAGAAAGAAAGCTTTTGAAAGTATAAAAGAGAAGGCTAAGAAGGAAGGAGAAGAATTAAAGGAAAGTTTAATTAATACTTTAATTGAACTTGCTGTTCAGTATGTAAAAAATAATAAGTGAAAATAAGTATTTAATAAAGGAGATTATAAATGAAGATACCTTACAGTAGTATGGAGACGTATAGAATAATTTCTAAGATGAATAAGAGGGATATAATAAAATTATCTCGTATGACATGCAAAGATCATCATCATAGTTATCTAGCACATATGAATTGTGCTATAAAGGATGGTGTATTAACAAGAGTTAAAGATGGAAAATCATTTATTATACAAGAGAAGGTGGGTATTTTAGATATAGAAACATTTACTTTTAATTTTAAAGCAGATATGGGTATAATGTTAACTTATTGTATTAAAGAGTTGGATGGTAAAATAATTAGTAATAAAATAACACCTTCTGAATGTAAGTTAAGTAGTGATAACGATAAAAGACTTATGAAAGATTTAATAAAAGATTTAGATGGATTTACTAGACTTATAGGACATTATAGTACTTATTTTGATATTCCTTTTTTAAGAACAAGAGCAATATATTATAACTTAGATTTTCCAATCTACAAAAGTATATATAGTACAGATACTTACTTTATATTAAAGAATAAATTTAGCTTACGTTCAAAAAGTTTAAGACATGCTTGTAATTTCTTTGGTATTCCTAGTAAAGACCATGAGTTTGATTTCGATCATTGGTATAGAGCAGCTAAGGGAAGTAAGAAGGATATAGATTATGTTTTGGCACACAATAAGGAAGATGTTATATCTACAGAATTATTATATTTAAAGATAAATAGTTATGCTCTAGAAGGAAAGAGAAGTATATAATGAAGAAAAGAAAGAAAAAGATAGATAATTACAGTATAATAAAATCTATAAGAAAAACTTGGGGGTTCAACCCTAAAACTAGAGTAAAAGGAAATGATAAGGTTTATAATAGGAATAGGGCAAAAAGAGAATTTAGAAAAATGATAAATGAAGATGTTGAAGTATAAGGGGGATAAGAAATGAAAGATTTAATTAAACCTAGATTTATATTTACTTTTATGTTTTTTGCAACCGCTTGTTACTTAATGATAATTGGTTCTACTGTTCCTAATTTGCTTAAGAATATAATATTTAGCTTGATGGGATTCTATTATGGTGAGAAAATTTATAGGAGTAATAATGGAAATAAAAAGTGAAGATTTAGCTTATGATTTTCTAAAATTTTGTATAGAAAGACCCCATCTAAGATTTTGGCAGGCTTTAAACGCTTGGTCTAATAAGGCTTATATTTATGTTAGCAAAAAACCTATTGATAGTCCATATCTAGCAGATACTTATTACTTTTCTAATAAAAAGGTAAAGGAAGACGTAGAGGAAAGAAAAGGACAAAGAAATCATGAATAAAATAAAGAATAATAAACATTATGTTGATAGAGAAATTGACTCAACGTTAAAAAAGACATTAAAAGTTGGTGATATTGTATTTGTTTCTCCAAATAGTTGGTGGTTTAAATTCGTAAAATATTGGACAAGAGATAAATGGGGTCATGTTGCTGTTATAACGAAAGTAGGAAAAGATATAGAAATATTAGAAGCTTTACCAAAGGGAATAGAGATAAATAGTTTACGTGAACATTTAATAAGACATAGAGATATTAAAGTTTATAGATTTGAAGATGCAAGAAAAAGTAAGGTCAGTAAGTTTTTAAGTAATGCCAAGTCCTTTATAGGAAAAGGATATGATTTTAAATCTCTATTAAATTTCATTGTTGGTAAACCAAAATATAGGAGTAAAAAGAGATTATTTTGTTCAGAGCTAATTTATAGAGCATTAGTAGGAGCTAAATTACTTAAACATAGTGAAGACGCAGATATGGTAAGTCCACATGATTTGCGTTTACTTTTGGAAAACGTCACTATAAATCCTTTAGTAATATTATTTACTAAAATTTCTTTTGCTCTAACTGTAAAAAATAAATAAAAACAGGAGAAAAGATGACTATAAAACAACTACAAAAGGAAGCACATAAAACTGCTAAAGAAAAAGGATTTTGGAATGGAGATAGAAATGATGGAGAATTAATAGCTTTGATGCATTCAGAGCTTTCAGAGGCATTAGAAGCATTACGCCAAACGGATGAAAGAAAAAATAATATTGGAGAAGAACTTGCGGACTGTGTAATAAGGATTTGTGATTATTGTGGAGCAAGAAGTATAGATTTAGAAAAAGAAATAATTAAAAAAATAGAAAAAAATAAAAAAAGACCTTATAAACATGGAAAGAAATTTTAAGAAAAATAAATGGATAAAGAACCGATAATACATTCTCATATTACTGATGTTTTACCAGAAAATCATCCTTTAGCTTATAAAACTGTTTATTGTGATAAGTGTGGAGTAATGGTGCATTGTGGTAATAATGAATGTATGCAAACGTGGTTAGAAACTAGTTGGGGTAATTATTGCACTAAGTGTTTTCCTTTAGAAGAAGTATTACCTTCAAGGAAATTTATCCTTGATTTTTACATTAGAGAAGCAAAAAAGGAAATTAAATGAAAACTGTAATATTTGGTGATTCACATATAAAGAAAGGTAATCTTTGGGAATTAGATAAGATATTTGAAGAGATAGAAGATTATTTAGATAAAAATACTATCCTTATTTGTTTGGGTGATTATTATGAGAGAAATATATTGGATAGTGAGAGCTTAGATTTCGGAACTAGATGGGCAAAAAGATATAAGGATAAGGTTAAAAAATATTATATGATAACAGGCAACCATACTGCTTATTCTAAAGACATCACTTCAGTAACTTATCTCAATAAGCTAGATATAGAAGTAGTAAACGAATTGGAGTTAGATGATATGTTCTTTGGGCATTTCTGTGTTAAGGAAGCAAGGAAGGGATTTGGTAGTAATATTAGTATTAAAGATTTAAGAAAGTATAAATATGTATTTTTAGGGCATCAACATAGGTATGAAAAGATAGAAAATATTTATCAATTAGGTTCTATTATATATGAAAAATTTGATGAAGTAGGAGAAGATAAAAGAATTGCTGTAATAGAAGATGATAGAGTTAGTATTATTAAGTTAACTTCTCCTGTTAAGATGTATGATGCTTGTAGTATTGAAAGATTAGTTGATATTCCTGTCAATACTAAAGTTAGATATACAGTGCAAGATTATAATAGGTTTCTATCTGAAGCAGAAAAAATAATGGAAATAGTTAAGAAGAAAAGCTTTATTACATTTAAGTTTAAATATGATATAAAAGAGGAGAAGAAAGATATAGAAAAAATAGAGATTATAAATCTAAAAGAATATTTATATAAAAGGATTAAAGAAATAGAAAATAAAGAAGTAAAAAAAGAATTGTTAGAAATAATAGGAGATATTGTAGAATGATAATAGAGGAAATTGGATTACATTCATTTAAGAATTTTAAGAAATCTTATTCTTTTACTTTTTCTCCTAAGTTAAATATAATTAGAGGAAAAAATGGAGCAGGTAAATCATCTTTAATAAAAGATGCTCCTCTCTTTGCTTTATTTGGTTATAGTAATAATGGGTTGAAAAATCTTGTAAATAGAGAAGGAGAAAAATGTGGAGTAACCCTTAAGTTTAGTATAGAAGAGAAAGGAAGAAAGGTAAATTATATAGTAAATAGAGGTTATCCTACTCATATTAATATCCTTAAAGATAGCAATGAATTAGAATTAGCAACTAATATAGAGAAACAAAAATATTTAGAAGAAAGGATAGACAATTTAGATTTTTGGAAAAAGTTTAGAATAATAGATTTAAACGTTGGTATTAATATATTAGAAAGTCCTTCTATTTTGAAAAAGACTTTATTTACTGTTTATGAGAATATTTTTAATAAAATACGCAATAAACTTCTAGAAATAAAAAGGAAAAAAGAAATCTTCAATAGAAGTAATATAAAATCTTCTCCTTTTTATCCATCTAGAAAGAGATATGATATTTTAAAAGTCAATTTATTAAAGCTTGGTTCTAGTTTACATGATATAAATAAAGAAATAAATAAAATAAATAATGATCTAGTTTCTCTTATAAGTAAGAAAAATTGGTTAGAAAGGCAAAGAAATAACTATAAAGAAGAAAGAGAGCGAATCTTTAAATATACTTCTTGTCCAACTTGTAAGAGAAGATTATCCTTAAAACATAAACAGGAATTAGTTAAAGAATATAATAATAAGTTATATAATATAAATAATGAAATAAGCGTAGTTCTGCCTCAAATAGAAGATCAAAAAGATCTCCTTGCTTTTGTTAAAAAAGATGAAGATAGACTGAGGATAAAGAAAGAACGGTTATTAAATAGGAAAATAAAACTAGAAGATAAATTGAATTTAAGTGATTATAAATATACTGATAAAGATGTTATTATAACTAAAGAAGCTATAAAAGAATTAGATAATATTTCTTCTACCTATATTACAGAAGCAATAAAATCTTTAGAGCCTATTATAAATAGCTTAATTTCTAATATAGATTTTTCTATTAAGTTTAATGTTGATAATAAAGGCAATATAAATATTAATTTAATACGGAATAAAAAAATATATAATTTTAAGGATTTAAGCAGTGGAGAAAGAATATTATTATCAACCGCTTTCAATCTTGCTATTTTAATTCAGAATAATAAAAAAGGAATAATAATAGCAGATGAGGGATTTAGTGCTTTAGATAAAAATAATTTTTCTAAATTGTTAGATATGATAGAAGAAAGTCCTTTTCAAGCATTTATAGTTTCTCATTATTTAGAGGATATTCCTTCAACAGCAAATATAATAGAATTATGAAAGAAATTAAGATAGGAAAAGGAAAGTTAATTTTAGGTAATTCTTTAGATTATTTAAAAACGTTAGATTCTAATAGTATTGATACTGTAATAACTGATCCTCCTTACGGACTTTCTAATCATAGCGAGAAAATAATTAGAGAAGTATTAAGTAAGTGGTTAAACGGAGAAGAAGATTATGTTCCTAAATTAAAAGGATTTATGAGTAAATCTTGGGATGCTTTTGTTCCTCCTCCTTTATTTTGGAAAGAAGTTTATAGAGTAGTAAAACCAGGAGCTACTATTCTTGTTTTTGCGGGGAGTAGAACACAAGATCTAATGAGTATGAGTTTAAGGTTAGCGGGATTTGAGATCAAAGATTGTTTAATGTGGATTTATGCAAGTGGTTTCCCAAAAGCTACTGATATAAGTAAACAAATTGATAATAAATTAGGATTTCAAAGAAATAAAGTATCTATAGATAAAGGAGCCTCTACTAAATATTTATCTAATAAAGGCAATTATAGACCTTGGATGGATGATGAAAATCATACAGTTGATGATGACAATCCTATATCGCCGGAAGCTAAACTTTGGGATGGTTATAAATCCCACGGTTTGAAGCCGAGCTATGAACCATTAATAATGGCAATCAAGTCCAATGAGAAAAGTTATGCTGATAATGCGTTAAAGTGGAAGGTTGGTGGATTGAATATTGACGAAGGGAGGATAGAATATCTGTCAGAAGAAGATAGAAAATCGGCTATTCTACAAGGAAGAATAACTACTAAAGATAGTAAAAGTGGTGTTGGAGCAGCTGTTGGTGGAACAAACAATGTTGAATTAAATAGAGAAAAATGGAAACAAAAACAAAAAGGAAGATTTCCTTCTAATGTAATTCTTGAATGTATTTGTGATAAGGTATTTACTAAGGAGGGGAAAATTATTAAAGGAAAGAGAGAAGGTGGAATTTGGAAAAGTAGAGGAAAAGAAACAGAAATGATTACTTACAAAAATGATGAAATTATTCATACTAATCCTAATTGCCCCTGTTATATGTTAGATAAACAGAGTGGGATACTTAATTATGCTACTAAACCTCAAAAGAAAGATACTGGCAAAACTTCAATGTTTGGAATTGGTAGCCCAAAAAATGCTAACCCAATGTTTTATGGAAAACAAAATAAAGGTGGAGCAAGTAGGTTTTTTTATACAGCTAAAGCTAGTAAAAGTGAAAGAAATTTGGGAATTGATAATAATTTGTCAATACATAAAAGATGGAATAAGAGTGGGGAATTTAAGGAAATAGAATTTAAAGGAAATATTCATCCCACTGTAAAACCTATAAGCCTTATAAAATATCTTGTTAAATTAACTTCAATGCCTAATAAAGAGCAAATATATTTAGATCCTTTTATTGGAAGTGGAACCACTGCTATTGCTTGTGAGAAATTAAGTGAAAAATGGATTGGAATAGAAGTTGATAAAGAATATTTTGATATAGCAATTCAAAGAATAAAACAAGAAGCAAGACAAACTAAATTACTATGAAAGAAGAAGTTATTATACTTGGAGGCGGGTGGTCTGTTAAAGAAGGTATAGAAAAGGGATTGTGGGATAATATAAAAGGAAAGGAAATATGGAGTTTAAATTTTGCTTTTATGACTATGCCTTATCTTCCTACTAGACAATTATGGATAGATTTTAAATTCTTTAAGAATTATACAAAAGAAGTATATGAACTGCAAAGAAAAGGAGTAATGTTATGTACAAGAGAAGATGATAGATATAATATATTTAGAGAAATAAAACAATATAAAATAGATAGAGAATACAAAGAAGATAGTATTTTTACAGGGAGAAATGGATTAGTAGGTTTTTTTGCCTTAAGTATCGCAGTTAAGGAAAAATATAAAAGAATATTTTTATTAGGATATGATTTTGGAGGAAAACCTGATAATATAAACTTTACACATTATTATCAAGGAAAATTAAGTGTTTTCTCTGATGGTATTGGAGATCCATATATTTACATGGAAAAAGATGGAAAAGCTGTAAAAGCATTAAAAGATTTTGATTATTATTCATTTTATAAAGAACATATTTATAATGTATCTATGTTATCTAAAATTTATCAATTTAATAAGATAACTTATGACAGTTTTTTTCAGCTAATAAGAAAGGAAGGTGGGAAATAATGGAATTAGGAAATATAATATTTGGTAATAGTAGAGGAGAATATGATATAACAGGGAATGATTTTATTACTGATAAGATATATGAATTATTATTATATTGTAATAAGTTAATCGAAGGAGAGTTTTATGTTGACTATGAAAATGATACGTTTTTCACAATGCCATATGTTTGGGATGGTTGTTCATGCGGATTTGATAATATAGCTGAAGAATGGCATAGAAAGCATGACCATGAACCAACTTGTTATCAATCTTTAGTAAAAAAAGAATTAATTGAAAAAGGATGGAAAGAGGACAGTACAGGATATTTGAATCCACCAAAGGATTATGACTATCCTACTGCAAAGGATATAGAAGATGAAGTAAGAAAAAAATATTGTAAAAAATTTAATTTGTCTTTTCCATATGGTTGTGCTGTTCATTGTACGTGTTCTTATAAGAAGTTAGAAGAAGAATATTATAATACTCATGACCACAATCCATATTGTAGAGTAGTAATGCCAAATTTCTTTTATAAACCTACAGGTTTATCTATACAATGGTATAAATATCCTGGAAGAGATAGTTACAGTAATAAGAAAATAACAAATGAAGAATTTTTGGAAATAATAAATAAATGCAAAAAAAGTGTTGATAGAGATAGAGAAGAACTTTATAAATATATAATTCCTTTAGGAAAATATAAAAATATAAATATAGGAACAGTAATAAAATTAGAAGAAGGAAGGAAATATCTTTTATGGATTGCCACTTTAAATGATAAGAATCTTCAGGCTAAATATCATATTTCCAATAATCTTATTACTATTGTTAAAGAGTTAATAGGTATTAAGAAAGGAGATATGTTTAAAGAAATGGAGAAAGTTGAAAATGAAGCTAAAAGAAATTGAACATTTATTCTATTATTGGTGTGGTAGGTTAAAGATAAAAGATAAAATAGAAATATGTAGGGATAATAGAATAGATACTTTTATGTTGGTGGAATCATTAGGTAATAAACATATTCTAAGGTATAATACAAAAAGAATTTTTCATAATAAAAAAGCAGTTATATTGTGGACTTTATTTCATGAAATAGGACATATAAAGAATAAACTTCCATATGAAACAGACGATGAAAAAATAAAAAGTGAAATGGAGGCAGAAAGATATGCTTTTAAAATTATAAAAAAATATTTTCCTGAAGAATATAAGTATATTCTAAAACGCATAAAAAATAAGAAGCTAATGAATCATTACAGAAAGAAAGAACCTGTATACTATTATGCTTATCGTAATTTAAAGGAATATAGGTAAAAAGGAGGATAAATGTTTGGTTTCTTTAAGAATAAATATAGTGCCATAAAATATAAACTCCTTTTCAAAAAGGCAAAGAAAGAGGAGTTAACTACAATAGGTAAATTGAAAAAAGACTTAAAAAATTTATATGAGTTTGTAGATTGGTTAAATAAAAAAGTATTGAAGAACAGAAGAGAAAGGAAAGCGTTTTGGAGCAGGGTTAGTAGGGGAGAATCAATATTAGAGGAAACGGCTGTAAAAATATTAACAAAATATGAAAAAAGAGAGAAAGAAATAACTGGGAAAAAATGAAATTATGATGAAAATATTGGGGATAGAAGAGAGAAGTAATGAAAGAGGAAATTTTTTTTATATTATTCATTATAATGCTGATAAGAAGAAAAAGAAAATAAAATTAAAGATAAAAGATTTAAGAAAGAGAGAAAATAAGGAATGGAGAAAAATAATAGCTAACTACTATTCAGAATAGGCTGATTCCTTTGTGAGGCTTTGATACAGCCTATTTTGGGGTAAAATAGGGTAAAACTATAGGTATTAGAGAAAAGTGTCTCAAAACGCAAAATAAGGGGAAATTGGAGGTAAAAAATGGCAAGAATAGCAAGAAAAGGAGATTGTGGGGGAATTCCAAGAGTTGGTAAAAAAGGAGATCCAAAACCTATGGGAAGACCAAGAAGACTAGGTCGGGGGCGAGGACGAAGAAGAAGATGGAGATGAGAACTATTAAATTAAAACCTATAAGATTCTTTATAGATACTAATTTAAATACTATAGAATATGATTTAAATCATATTAAAGGTTACGAAATTGATGACAATCAAATTAGAATTTATAGTAACGGAAGTAAAGAACCTATTGTTTTAGAAAGAGATAAGCTATATTATCCTCATTGGAGACATAATATAGAAATATTACATAAATATTTTATTGAAAATGAATGATTTTAAACAATATATACAATCTTCTAAAAAATTACTAATTGTTGGTGGTGCTCCATCTGCAAACAAAGGATCTATAGAATGGTATAAACAATTTGATGTAATTGTTAGATGTAATAATTATAAAAAAGTTAATAGTTATAGGACTGATATTTTTTCTTCTTATTTCGGAAGAAACATAAAAAAAACTAAAGAGGAGTTAATTACAGATGGAGTAAAATATTTGCTTTGTAAATATCCCAATGCAGATATGAGTTTAGAATTAAAAGATTATAATATAAAAGATAAAGATTATAGGTGGGTATATGAATTAAGAAAAAATTGGTGGTTTAAACCAGTGGTTTCCCTAACTAAAGATAATTTATTAGAGCAAATAAATTTGTTAGATGGTTTTATGCCAACTGTTGGTATTTCAACAATATTGTTTTTATTGAAGTTAAAAACCCCTATTTATATAATAGGATTTGATTGTTTTAAAAGTGATATTCATAATTTAAATGAGAAATGGGATAGAAGTGGTAATCATAATATAGAAGGTGAAGAACTATTATTAAATTTATTGGAAAAGAGTAAAAAGATAATATGGAAAAAATAAGTAGTGAGTTATATGAACGCATTTACAGAGAAATAAGTGATTATGGAAGAGTATCAAAGAATCATTGTCCAGGAATAAGATTATATCCTCATTATAAAGATTATCTAAAATCTCCTGTTTTAGATGTAGGGTCAGGAACAGGAGAAACTGTATTATTTCTTAGGGAAAGAAAATATGATGCTTATGGTTTAGATTGGATAGAACCCAGTAATGAATATTGTAAAAAAGCAGACATAACTTTAAAAGCAGATTGGAGGAAATATAATACTATAACTTGTTTTGATGTAATAGAACATATAGACAATGCTAAAGTAACAGGATTATTTACTAATATGACAGCTTGTAAATATCAGATATTTTCTATAGCTAATAATTCTTCTTTCATCACTTTAACTAATGGAACAAAAATAGATCTTCATATAAATAAAAAATCATTTAATGTTTGGAGAGGAATTATATCTGATTATTTTAAGATATTAGTTGAAATACCTATAAGAAGTTATCAGCATTTATATATATGCTCTAAAATTATACCAGATGAAGAATATGATAAATTTATTATAAACTATTTAGAAAAGAAAGGGTATAAAATAATAAAATGAGATATTCTATAAAAATAGCAAAAGAAAGATTTGGAAAAAAATCTATAATAGCTGCTGAAAATGGAGTGTGGCAAGGAGAGTTTTCAAAACAAATATATAAAAATTTGAATATAGAAAAACTATTTCTTATAGATTCTTGGCGTTTACAGTATAGAAAGGAGGCTTTGGAAGCATTAAGTAAAACAATTTATAATATGAATTATGATAATGTTTATATAATGAAAATGTCAAGTGAAATGGCTTCTAAAATATTAAACATAGAATTTGATTTTGTTTATTTAGATAATATACATGAACCAAATTATGTTTTTAAAGAAATGAATTGGTGGTTTAAGAAAATAAAAAAAGGGGGGATGTTAGCTGGACATGATTATACTTCGTTAAAACCAAATAGGGTTAAATTAGCAGTGGAGATGTTCACTAAAAAATATAGCTTGGATTGTTCTTATGTAGAGAATAATCCTAATGAAGAAGTGGGGGACTGGATAATATGGAAACAATAAGACCATCCTTAGCAGTTTTTAAGGAAAAATTTAAAGATAAAAAAGTAGTCTGTCTAGAATGTGGAGTATTACGAGGAAGAAATGCCCTCGAAATATATAACAATCTAAATATTGAGAAATTATATCTAATAGATTCTTGGGTTAGAGAGTGGGAATCATATAAAATGCCCAAAATTTTTGATTATGCTATGGAAACTTTTAAGATTTTTGAGAAAAGAAAGAATGTTATTATAATAAGAAGCAGTAGTTTAGAATTCAATCTTTTTCCTGATAATTTCTTTGATTTCATTTATTTGGATGATAATCATACAGAAAAATACGTATATTTAGAATTAAAACGATATTACCCCAAGGTTAAATCGGGTGGATTACTATCAGGTGACAATTATTCGGTTGGTGGGGGTGTTAAAAAGGCGGTAGATAGATTTTGTTTAGAAAACAATTATAAATTCGATTTTAAAGAAAGAAAAAAAGCTGCCAAAAGCAATGTCTCAGTATGTGATTGGTGGATATGGAAGGAATAAAATGAAAGTAATTAAAGGAGCATCGGGATTTGGTGATAGTATTTATTTAAGGTCTATTATAGAATGGTTATTAGATAATAGACCAGATAAATATGTTGTTTTAACTAAATATCCAGATGTTTTTTTAGATTTAGATGTTATTTGCTATCCCTTCCATTCTTCTACTAATAAAGTAGATTATTATTGTTCTTATGTTAGTGAAAAAGAAAGTAATAGAACTCAATGGGAAGATATGTTATATAAAGCTAATCTTCCTTATTTTCCTCTCAATAGTAAATTAAAAAAACAACTACCTATAAAACATAAAGCTTTAATAATTCCTCCTTATAATCCTATGAATGGTGCTTCTAATGCTTTGCCTATGAAACCATTAGAAAAAGAATTTAATTCTTATATAAATAAAAATTATCCTGATAATAAGATATTAAAAGGACATTGGGCATTTTTAGAGTTAGTAAAATTATTCAACGAAAGTTCTATTATTATTAGTCAAACAGGTTGGCCAGTAGCATTAGCAGAGATGTTAGATAGACCTATAATAGCAATTTTTACTAAAAGGGCTTTGAATAATGATTATAGATTTATTGCTTCTATAACTCCTAAAAAGATTAAAACCAAACCAACTACTAAATGTATTATAATGGAATAAGGAGGTAAAACATGGAACTGCCTAAAAAAATAATTATTGAAACAAAAAAGAAAAAAGCCTATATTACATTTATAGAAAACAATAATAAAAAATATAGTTTAGTTTGCGATAAAAATAGATTAACTTTTGATTTAAAAATAGACAATTATTGCAGGTGCAAACATCCTCTTCTTTATACAGACGGAATATATTTAGGTAGGATAAAGGGTATAAGGTATAGAGCTTGTTTGAGGTGTGGCTATATAGTAACAGATCTAACCAAAGCAAAATTTGTATCAAAGGAGGCAAAATAAAATGCGTTTATTCTTTTTTATGTTAATAACTAGTCTTATAATGGGATGTAGTTCTATTCCTTTCTATTCTCCATCTAATAATAATCTATCTAATATTAGATGTGATAAAGTTCCTAAAGTGTGGTGGGGAAGAAGAGGAGATAATCCTAGTAAAAATAATAATTTATGGAAATGTTATGATTGGATATTAAAAGTAAGGAAATAATTAATTTTCTAAATATTTCTGTAATTTCTTAATTTTCCTATTTAATTTTTCGTACTTCTTAGCCCTTGCATAATTAGGAGGAGAAGATTCTAAATCTTTTAATTTATCTTTAAGATTATCTAATTGAATTCTTGCTCTTTTTCTCCTTTCCTTGAAGAACACAGTAGTAAACTGCTTTAATATTCCACTTATATTATTTACTATATCTAATACTTTCATTTTATTCTCCTATATAATTATTTAATTTTCATTTCTATTTTTTCATTATATTCTGTAATTAATATTTTATCTTTTAAATCATTATATTCCAATATCTTTAATATTATTAATGTTATTTCTTTAGGAAGGGTAATAGATACAGGCAGAGTACTAGTTGATAAAGATAATTTATTAAGGAGGAAAGATATATTCTGACTAACAATAGGATTATTATAAGTATTATTTAATACTAAAGAATCTAAAACTACATTATAATCATATAATAAATTAACATCTCTTGTTTCACCACTAATAGAAAGAATGGAAGGATAATAATTACTATTTCCATATATTCCTATAGTATTATAAACAGAAGAAAAAGATAATATTGAAGGAGAATATAAACTATTTCCCAATATATTTACAGAGTAAGGAGTAGAAGAAAGAGATAATATATTTATTGGTAAATTACTGCTTGTGCTTTCCGTAGTTGAATATAAACTACTTATTAGAGACAATAAAGAAATATTAACTGTTATTCCCTTAGTTACAGAAACATCATTAACAGAACTGGTTAATATTAAATTAGATAAAGTATTAGTTATATCTATTACTATACTTGGATTTATAGGAGAAGAAGAAAGAGTTAATTTAGAAGCAGTGAAAGATAATCCTGTTTTTATAGCAGGAGAGTTTATAGAACTATTTAAACTAATTATATTAGGATAAACTGTTATTGCTCCCGTAGTAGAAACAGTTACTGGATTATAGGATGAAGA
>Ga0164318_10003397_pt1 | contig 15061 bp, 13 predicted proteins | sample GuaBasSedimGuay9_FD_113734 | JGI IMG/M metagenome (GOLD analysis project Ga0164318, IMG submission 113734) | Subseafloor sediment microbial communities from Guaymas Basin, Gulf of California, Mexico - Guay9, Core 4571-4, 0-3 cm | ecosystem: Environmental > Aquatic > Marine > Hydrothermal vents...
GGGTCAACGGAGTTTACGCTACCGCCTGCTATGTGAGCGGCTTCCCTGCATCCTCCATCGCAGTTCAGAACATAACGGCATCCGCTGCATTCTTCAGGCATATACTTTTTCATTGTAAACGTGTTCCAGTATTCGTTGTGTTTAAGCTCTTTCCACTGGCTGATGTGGTTCAGACGAACCTCAGAGTGATTGCAAACGCGGATGTAACCTGATGGACCTATAACAAAGAACCCGGTTGCCGCGGAGCATCTGGTTCCCGTGTGAAGAGCTTTAAGATCAAGATCTTCAGTAAGGCAGAAAGGCAATTCAGTACCGAGGTTTCCTTTCCTGTTTGCCCTTGTAAGTACATCATCAGTAGTCATCAGCATTTCCCTGATCTGAGGAACAGAGAGAGTCAGGTCATCTGCACGCTCAAGTCCACGGCCTCCGGGAAGAAACCTGTTCATGAGGAGCTGCCCTGCGCCTGCTAGAAAAGCTGCGGCAAGCGTGTATCTCAGTTCGTGAACATTCAAAGCCGTTACAGTGCTGTTCACCGTGGTGGGGATATTTAGTTCTTTTGCCTGTTTAAATCTGTCGAGAACCAGAGCTGCGTTGTCAAAACCTGTGTGTTCTTTGAAAGTAGATAGCCCGGGAAGGCTTATACTGAGGTTGATATTAAGCCTTTTCAGTGTATCCATTACTTTACTGTCAACAAGAACACCGTTTGAGAGCAGATATATCTCAGGGCTGGTTGTGTGCGTGACAAGCTCGCCGTCAATTGTCTCTATTTTTCGTATTTTCAGTGATGAGGTGTATTCCAGAAGCTCCAGACAGTCTTTTCTTAAGAGAGCCTCCCCGCCTGTAAATGCGAAACTTGAAATACCAAGGTCCGCCATCTCACCGATTACTGATTTCCACTGTTCAGTTGTGAGTTCAGGAAGCTGTTCGAAGTTTCCGTCAGGTGCAAACCAGGGGCAGGAACAGAAAATACAGTTGTGGTTGCATCTGTAGGTCAGTTCCAGTACAACTGTTGAAGGAAGGAAGGTCTGTGAACGAAGCCTCTTCACTCTTTTTCAAGTCCCAGAAGTTCTCTCATTCTTCCTGAATAGCTCTGCAGTGGCATCTGACCATCGTTCGATGTGGTGTAGTAAAGGTTGCCCTGAAGAAAAGAGTCCAGCATAAGAAGATCGGTAACATTTACCGTGTTTACCACTTCGGTACTGTCGCTGTAAGTGACCCTTAGAAGAAGCGACGGCTCATCGCTGCTGGAATCAGGGGAACAGAAATCGCAGAACTGTCTTTCATCGAGAACAACCTCGAAATCTGTATGGATGTTGATAGAATCAGCCATTCTTCTGCACCCAGCAAGCTCCCAGTTGATAAAGGCCGATTGCGAATAATTGTAAACTGTTTTCTCGCCGCAGACAGGGCAGATGTACTCCGCGACTGCCGGTGCAGACATGGGCTCGTAGCACATTGCACCCATAACCTGTTCCGGAGGCTCTGTGCTTTCAAGGCGACTGAGAAGAATATTGATCTGCTCGACAGATACAGTGGAAACAAGATCAGGCACAATATCGGTAACAGTTGCTGTGGTAATCGCATCAAGCGAGGTTAATGATCTTGAAGTGACCTCAGGTCTGCTTTTTGCAAACCAGGCTGCCGCCGAAACAAGAACAACGGCAAAGATAGCTGCAGCATACCACACAGGCGCTCCTTCTCTGTTTAAATTCGATCCTTTTCTCCAGCAGGGGATAAGCAACCTTCGAAGTTTGCAAGGTATACAGCACAGGAGAAAACCGTAACGCATAAGACTATTGACACAACCATGTCCTCTCAAAGTGACGCTCAAAGATAATGCAGACAGCTTTGTACAAAGTCAACATGGATTTTCCCTTGACAAAAGTTAGACAAGACTAATATTACCGGTGAAGGGAGAACAGAAGTGGCAAAAAAGCTCACGGCAAGCCTTGAAGATTACATTGAGGTAATTGCATCACTTGCTACAGGTTCCGGTGCTATCCGCGCTGCAGATATTGCTGATGCCATGGCTGTAAGCCGTCCTTCAGTTACAGTGGCTTTAAGGTCACTTGCCTCCCGCGGGCTGGTTAACTACAAACCCTATTCCTCTGTTTCACTTACAGAAAACGGACAGACTCTTGCGGCTGAGGTACTCAGAAAACACAGAATACTAAGCAGATTTTTTAACGAGATTCTGGGTGCGGAAGAAGAGCTGGCAGATTCTGCCGCATGCAGAGTAGAGCACGCAATAGGTGAAGAAATAACAGACCGGCTTGTGGAGTTTCTCGCGTTTATTGATAACTGCCCAATGGCGGCAGAGGGTGGTTTCGAGTTCAACAGTGAAAAAAGAAGGAACTTTAGAAAAGAAGGTACATTACATGAGGAAGACTGATTCAACGGTTGTTCGACTGCTTGATGCACCCAGGGACACGCCTGTTGAAATAGTTGGAATAAACGGCGGCACTCACATGGTTCAGAAACTAGCAGCCATGGGGCTTACACACCATGTAGTGGTGAGAGTCATGCGAGGCGGCGGTACCGGCCCAATGGTTGTGGAGGTCCGCGGTTCCAGAGTGGGGCTTGGACAGGGAATAAGCAGCAGAATCATGGTTCGGCCATTTTTCTCTGATGAAGTTGTAGCAAACTGATTATGCAGAACGAAACACTTACCATAGCCCTCGCGGGAAATCCCAATTCAGGGAAGACATCTATCTTTAACAAACTCACCGGTGCCAGACAGTCGGTGGGGAACTATCCCGGCATAACAGTTGACAGGAAAGAGGGACACTTCCGGTGGAAAGGTAAAGATGTCAGAGTTATAGATCTTCCCGGAACCTACAGTCTTACTGCTGGTTCTCCGGAAGAGTTAATTGCAAGAAATGTTATTCTTGAGGAAAAACCAGACATCGTAATAAATGTAATAGACAGTTCAAACCTGGAGCGTAATCTTTACCTCACCATGCAGCTCATGGAGCTTGGTGTGAACATGATTCTTGCCATGAATATGTGGGATGCCGTTGAAAGAAGAGGGCTTAAGACCGACCTGGAGAAGCTTGAATTTCTGCTGGGTCTTCCAACAGTAAAAACGGTTGGAAGCAAAGGTAAAGGAATAACTTCACTGAAAGATGCAGTTGTGGGGAACCGGGCTGTTCAGACTTCCAGCCCGTGGGTGAAAGGAGCTTCCACCCCTATAAAGAAAGCGGTAAGTGTTCTTTCTGCTGAACTGGCCTGCGTCAACAAACAGCACTGTGAGTGGAAGGCAATCAAACTTCTTGAAAGTGACAGGGAAGTTCAAAAACAGGAAGATGAATCGATTGTCGGGTTCTCTTTACAGCTTGCTTCAAGGCTGGAGACACAGAGAGGAATCTCAAGCGGTATGCTTATTGCCAGAGCCCGCTACAAGTACATTGAACAGCTGATCAAACAGGTTGTTGTTCGAACTGTAAGTTCCAGGGTTTCCCGCTCAGACAGGATAGACGCTATTGTTACAAACAGGTATATCGGGATTCCTATTTTCCTCGTAATGATGTATCTGGTTTTTTCTTTTACATTTACCGTGGGTGAGCCTCTCATGGGATACATGGAGATGCTGTTCAAGTTCATCGGAAACCTTGTATCAGGTCTCTGGCCGGCAGGCTCAGACAGTATGCTGAGAGCACTGATTGTTGAGGGTGTTATCGGAGGAGTTGGCGGAGTGCTTGTTTTCCTGCCGAATATTTTTCTGCTGTTCCTTGCCATTGCTCTTCTGGAAGACAGTGGATACATGGCAAGAGTTGCGTTTATCATGGATGGTCTGATGAAAAAGCTCGGTCTCCATGGAAAGAGTTTTGTCCCGCTTCTTGTGGGATTTGGATGCACAGTTCCCGCAATACTGGCTACCAGGACCCTGGAGAACCGCAATGACAGGTTCACGACACTTATGGTTGCGCCTCTCATGAGCTGCGGAGCAAGATTTCCCATTTACATGATGATCATTCCCGCCTTTTTCCCCCAGGCCTGGAGGGCACCTCTGGTGTGGATCATCTACCTTGTCGGAATTCTGCTGTCCATAGTTATTGCAAGATTTTTAAGGAAAAAGGTTTTTAAAGGAGATGAAACTCCTTTTGTAATGGAACTTCCTTCGTACCATATTCCAACGCCTGTATCCATACTGCGTCACACGTGGGACAACGCCGGTGAGTATGTGAAGAAAGCCGGAACGGTAATTCTGGCGATTTCTGTGATCCTGTGGGTTCTGTCATCATTTCCGAGAAAGAAACAATTTACCGTGGATTACGATTCTGAAATTGCCGCAGTAACCGCCTCAGAGCTGCCTGCGGAGCTTGTTACTGATTCCGTGACAGTACTTGAAAACACCCGTCAGATGGAAGCATTTACATACACAGTTACCGGGAGACTGGGCCGTTTTCTGGAACCGGTAATGGAACCACTGGGGTTCGACTGGCGTGTGACCACTGCCCTTATGGGTGCAATAGCGGCAAAAGAGGTTTTTGTGTCACAGATGGGTGTTGTTTTTGCCGTAGGGGAGTCAGACGAGGATTCCAGTACTCTCCGTGAAAAATTGAGGGAAAACTACACTCCTCTCCAGGGGCTTGCAATGATGCTGTTTGCACTGATCAGTGCGCCGTGTGTGGCAACCATAGCTGCCACAAGAAAAGAAACAGAATCCTGGAAGTGGGCTATGATTCAGCTCTTTGGGCTAACTATACTTGCCTACATAGTTACACTTGTTGTGTACCAGGTTGGATTGCTGGTGACATAATGGAGACAGCAGCAGTAGTGGTAATAGTAGCTTTGGTGGTTGTGTACCTGATACGAAGGGCAATACACAATCACAGATCCGGTAGTGTATGCAGCAGCTGTTCCGCTTCGTGCCCCTACAGTGCGCAGTGCGACAGTTCTCTGAACACGAACAACTCTGGGAACACACAAAGTTCTACCTGAGAAAATCGTTGCTGGAGATCCCACTTCAAAATCCCGCCTGTTGACAAAAGCTGGGCATTGCTTATAATTAACCAAACGGTTAGACTAAATAGTTAGTGGAGGAAAAATGTCCACGAAGAAGTTGGATGAAAAAACTATTCTCGACGCGGCTGCAGAGGAATTTGCGGAAAAGGGTTTCAGCGGGGCCAGAGTTGATGAAATAGCCAGGCGGGCAGGAATAAACAAAGCCATGCTGTACTATCGGATTGGTGACAAGGAAGAGCTTTACCGGCGTGTTATTCTCAGGGGGCAGAAGGGTATGCACGATGCCATGCTGAAGGCAATTGAAGCTACTCACACTGCACCGGAAACAGTTGCAGCCATGCTTGCGGTTGTTGCCGAAAATGCTACGGAAAACCGGCTTACACCGTCTATCATGCTGCGGGAGATAGCCGGGAACGGTAAAACCCTGCCGGACGAGGGTCTTCAGGGTATGAGAAAGTTAATGGATACCATAAGCTCTATGGTCACAATGGGTGTAGAGGAGGGATCCTTCAGGAGTGTCGATCCTGTTACCCTTCAGTTTCTGGTGACAGGAGCAGTGTTTACACTTTCTCTTACCGCAGAAATGCGGCGGCGATTGAGCCCTGAAAAACCCGGTCCTGTTACCCCCTCCGAAATTGCTGAAGCACTTGGAGATATCATATGCAACGGAATAGTGAGGAGATAAAAATGAACAAAACAATGCTGATACTACCTATTCTCCTTGCTCTGGCATGCGGGGGAGGCGGAGACAACCTGTTTTCCGGAACCATAGAGATCGTTGATGTAAGAATTTCCGCCAGAGTCGGAGGTGCTGTCCTGCAGCGGGCAGTTGAACAGGGTGACAGGATTCAGCAGGGCCAGCTTCTTGTTAAAATTGATGAGACAGAGTACTCCATTGCCCTTGCCCAGAAAGACGCGGCACTTGCCATTGCAGAGGCGAATCTTCAGACACTTGTTTCAGGAACAAGACAGCAGCAGATCATTGCTGCATCCTCAGATGTTGAAGCTGCCCGTGCCGCCAGAAATCAGACTGCTGAGGATCTTGCAAGAGCCAGGGAACTTTTTTCCGCCGGAGCGATCTCCGACCAGATGTTGCAGGCGGCTGAAACTGCTGCTGTTCAGGCACAGACAAGGCTCACCGGTGCAGGCCAGGTGTACTCTCTGGCTGTTGAAGGAGCCAGATCTTCTGAAATCGAAGCGGCGGAAGCTGGTGTGGAATTGGCTGAAGCTGCCAGACAGCTGGCACTGCAGCGTCTTGAATGGACCACAATTGTCTCTCCTCTCACTGGCACGGTAACTGGAACAAGCATCGAAGAGGGAGAGAACACCTCTCCGGGAATGACCATTGTTACAGTAGCGGCAATGGATACTGTGAAGGCAGTGTTTTACATTTCCGAGCCATATCTTACAACTGTTGAAACCGGGAGTATCGTTACGGTAACTGCAGATTCAGCCGACGATACCGGGAACACTGTTACGGGAAAAGTTACACACATAGCTGACCAGGCGGAATTCACCCCTTCACAAGTGGAAACCCGCGAGGGAAGAACCAGTCTGGTTTACCGTGTGGAGGCAAGTATTCCCAATCCGGGTTCTGTGTTCAAAGCAGGAATGCCTGTGGATGTGGAGATCAGCCTCTGATGTCGACAGTTGTTCGTGTTCAGGGTCTGACAAAGTCCTTCAAGGAAGTTCAGGCGGTTAAAGGAATATCTTTTGATGTTGCAAAGGGTGAGGTTTTCGGGCTTGTGGGGCCCGACGGGGCAGGCAAGACCACCGCAATGCGAATTCTTGCTGCCATACTTGCACCGGACCGGGGATCAGCTGAGATTCTGGGTATGGACACGACATCCAGCAGAGAGAAAATACACGACAGAATAGCATACATGAGTCAGCGTTTCGGTTTGTACCAGGATCTGACAGTTGAAGAGAACATAAGGTTTTATGCAGATATGTACGGTGTAGAGAAGAAACAGCAGGAGTCTGGAATAAAAAAACTTCTGAACTGGAGCAGTCTTACACAGTTCAGAAAGAGACCGGCAGGCAAGCTCTCCGGAGGTATGAAACAGAAGCTGGGTCTGGCCTGTGCGCTGGTGCACACACCGGAGCTTCTTCTTCTTGATGAACCCACAAACGGTGTGGATCCTGTATCACGGAAGGAATTCTGGAATCTGCTTTACAAGCTGGTTGATGAAGGTCTTACCATCATCATGACCACAGCCTACCTTGATGAAGCAGAAAGATGTCATCGTCTGGCATTCATGAACAAAGGTGAGATAACTGCCAGGGGAACCCCTGGTGAGATTGTAAGGCTCATCCCAGGCGGTGTTTATAAGTTTAAATCAGACAATCCATTTGAGGAATCCAACCTGGTATCATCGAAAACCGGTGCGGTTTCCACTGTTTTCGGTTCACAGGTTCATGTAATGGGCGATGTAACGGAACAGGATATACAAACTACTGTTGGCAGATCGGTGCAGATATCAAAAACACAGGGCTCTGTTGAAGATGCCTTTGTTTACCTTTCGGAAACAGTCTATGACAGATAACGATTACGCGGTAACACTGGAAAACCTCACCAGAAAGTTCGGTGACTTTACAGCGGTGGACGATGTTTCGTTCTCGGTTAACAGAGGAGAGATTTTCGGTTTTCTGGGTGCCAACGGTGCCGGAAAATCAACAACCATACGAATGCTGTGCGGGATACTTAAGCCCACATCAGGCAGGGGCATTGTTGGCGGTGTTGATATTTCCAGAACGCCTGAAAAGGTAAAATCGTTTATTGGATACATGAGTCAGAAGTTTTCACTGTACGATGATCTGACCGTAGAGGAAAACCTCAATTTCTTTGCGGGTATATACGGCGTGAAGAACAGAAAAGATGCGGTGAACAGAGCTATTGAGAGTGCCGGGCTTGCCGGAAGAGAGAAGAAGATGACAGGCAGTCTTCCTGTTGGGTGGAAGCAGCAGCTGTCACTTGCCAGTGCGGTTATGCACAACCCGGATATTCTGTTTCTTGATGAGCCTACTTCAGGGGTAGATCCGGTGAGCAGACGAAAGTTCTGGGAGACGATCAGGGCAAAATCTGATGACGGTACAACTGTTTTTGTTACAACCCACTACATGACGGAAGCGGAGTACTGTGACCGTCTGTCTATTATGAGGGCGGGTAAAGTAATCGCGCTGGGTTCTCCAGATGAGTTGAAACGAAAAAACGACAGAGATACTCTGGAAGATGTATTTGTTTCTCTTGTTCAGCAGACGGGAGATACCCGGTGAACAAACAGCGTTTCAGGGCCATAGCAAAAAAGGAAACCATACATGTTTTAAGGGACCCCAGAAGTCTTGCCATGGGTATCGCAATACCTGTTCTGCTTCTTGTTCTTTTCGGTTACGGGCTTTCTCTGAATGTGGAAGATGTGCCATTAGCCGTGTGGGATCAGAGCGGTACAGCGGCGTCAAGAGATCTGATTCGTGATTTTACGAATTCAAAGGCTTTCCAGCCTGCCGGTGTGTGCCATTCGCAGAGTGAAACCGAAGACATTATTCAATCAGGAGATGCGATGGCAGTTCTTGTTATCCCTGCAGATTACGGGGAAAAGATTGCGGAGCACATGCCTGCGACAGTGCAGCTTCTTGTGGACGGAAGCGACTCCAACATGGCAAGGCTTTCGATAATGTACGCAGGTGGCATTGTAAAGAATGAAGCTCAGTCTTCAGGCGTGAGCATTATCACGGCTTACAATCCAGCCATGGACACAACCTGGTCTATTATCCCGGGTCTGATTGCCATCATCGTGAATGTGATAGCGGCAATGCTTACCTCCCTGTGTGTCGCAAGAGAGTGGGAAAATGGTACCATGGAACAGCTGATATCAACCCCCGTTCGGAAAGTGGAATTCATACTGGGCAAACTGGTTCCATACTACGCAATAGGAGTGATTGATGTTGTGGTGGCTGTGGTTATGGCTCTGTTCCTGTTCGGTGTTCCCCTTAACGGAAGCCTGCTTGCTCTTGCCGGGGTAAGCGCAGTGTTCCTTCTTACAACTCTGTCTGTGGGAGTCCTTGTAAGTACGGGAGCGAGAAGCCAGCTTCTGGCCAGTCAGCTGTCTCTGATAATTACCTTCCTTCCGGGTTTTATTCTGTCCGGATTCGTTTACGACACAAAGGCAATGCCAGGTGTTGTAATAGCGATTACAAAACTGATTCCAGCAACTTACTATGTGTCTCTATTAAGAACCATTTTCCTCAAGGGCACATGGGGTGCAGCTCCGTCGAAGGAGCTGATGTTCCTTTCATTGTTTACTGTGGTTATTCTGGCTGCAACCATGAAAAAGCTTAAACTGAATCTGGATGGCAGATAATGAGCAAAAGACTGAAATTCATGCTTAAAAAGGAACTGCTGCAGACACTCAGAGACCCGAGAATGCGTATTGTTATTCTTGTCATGCCCATATTTCAAACACTGGTATTCGGTTATGCTGTAACTACGGATGTAAAGAGCGTAGACACCGCAGTTGTTGATCTTGCCAATACATCCGCAACAAGAGCTGTTACAGATCAGTTTGTGGCGTCGGGTATCTTTGTCCCCGTGTGGAAGAACAGTTACGAAGAAGCATGGCACGCCATGGACCAGAGTGAGATCCAGGCTATGATTCTTTTCGACCGAAACGGCAGGATGCAGTTTGTTACAGACGGCTCCCGGGGACTGTCTGCTGGAGTAACCGCCGGGTATGCTGCCGCAATTCTGGGCAGGAATCAGCAGGCTCCTGTTACCGTAGAATCCAGAGCATGGTACAACCCCATGCTTGAGAGCAGAAATTTTTATGTACCCGGCGTGATTGCAATGATGGTGATGGTTATCACACTGATACTGAGCAGCATGGCTGTTGTAAGAGAGGTGGAAATAGGAACCATGGAGCAGATAATGGTGACCCCCATGAAGAGGTGGGAGTTCATTGTAGGCAAGCTTCTGCCTTTCGGTGTAATCGGTATGGTGAATGTACTTGTGGTAACTGCAGTGGCTGTGTTCTGGTTCAGCATCCCTCTGCAGGGGAGTGTGCCTCTGCTTATGCTTGCAGCAGTGCTGTACCTTATGAACACCCTTGGATTTGGGCTTCTAATCTCGACTGTCAGCCGCACACAGCAGCAGGCTATGCTGAGTGCTTTCTTCGTTATTTTCCCTGCATCTCTTCTTTCCGGCTTCGCCTTTCCCATCGCGAATATGCCTGCTGTTATCAGGTTCTTCACCCTTTTCAATCCCATGCGATACATGATGACCATTCTGCGTGATCTGTTTCTTAAAGGGAACGGTCTCAGCACCCTCTGGCCCAACTATCTGGCCATGTTTCTTCTTGGAACAGCACTGCTTACCACCGCTATACTGAGGTTCAGAAAAACCAGTTAACCGGCAGAGCATGTCAACAGGAAAGAGACGCGCATCGTCTCACTGTTTTTGCTATCCGTGACAGGTGGTTGCCTCATCATTAAGCTGGTGTGCGAAGGGGGTTTTGAAGAAAGACTCCGGAGCAGTCTGATACGGTAATAATGCTGTAACTTCGGCTTCTCCGTGTTTGATACACCAGGAATTCATTTCAGAAGGGAAAGTAATGACAGGCAAGAATCTTGTTGCAGTAGCATTTCTAACTGAGGCTACCCATTTGATTCCAAATGCAAACCAACTGCTTGGTGCATGGTTGAACTGTCTTGTGCCCAAAGAATGGGGGACCAAACGCTTCATAGGAACAGGCAGAAATATCCCTGCGTTAATTGTGAAGGGTTTCTCCAACAGCACCGGGAGCATTTCTTTCAGCGACCTGAGCGCTTCCAGGAATATCAATGGTCTGGAAAGATATACGCAGCGACCTCTTTCAGAGTTTACACTGGAATGCAAGACAGACAAATTCGCAGATGAGACGGTATGGGTAGTTGGTTTCTTTGAGAATGCGGTGTAATTCCATAAGCACTTATTGTAATCTCAAGCGTGAAAGATCAGATCATGTTCTTATAAGAAGGAGTGGGGCAATCAAGCGTTTGCTGAACAACTCCATTTGCATGTCACCCCAAAGAAGCGAAATCTGTTCCGCACCTCGGATTTGTGTGTATATCCAAAGTGCAACTTGACATTTACACGCATTCTACATATCATGGAACCATGAAAATTAAGCGCGTTATTCAGAATGAACTGCTTGACTGTGCTGCTGAGTACCCAGTTGTTACTGTTCTCGGCCCACGACAGTCAGGGAAGACTACACTTGTGCGTATGGCTTTTCCGGAAAAAGAGTATCGTCTTCTTGAAGATCCGGATGTGCGTCGTCTGGCTGTTGAAGATCCACGGGGATTCTTCGCAGATTGTCCCGATGGGGCAATTCTTGATGAGGTGCAGAGAGTTCCAGAGTTACTTTCCTACATTCAGGGAATTGTTGATGCAGATGATACCCCTGGTCAGTTCATCCTCACGGGAAGCCATCAGCCGGAGCTTCATCAGGCAATCAGTCAAACTCTCGCCGGTCGAACTGCACTGCTCAGATTACTTCCTTTATCCTTCCAGGAACTGCTTCACTTTAATAAACAGTGGGACCCGTTTCATCTCTGCTGCGTCGGTTCATTCCCCAGACTCCACCACAGACGACTGAAGCCGGATCGTTTCTATGCAGGTTACATGCAGACCTACATTGAACGAGATGTGAGGTCATTACTCAACTTGAAGGACCTGGGACGATTCCAGGTGTTTCTTCGTCTGCTGGCAGGGCGCACAAGTCAACTGGTAAATTACTCGGCACTCAGTAATGATGTGGGTGTTTCCGCGACAACTATTAAGAGCTGGATAGAGGTGCTCAAGGCATCCTTTATCGTTTACGATCTTCAACCGTACTATGAGAATATTCGAAAGAGAGTAACAAAATCATCAAAAATCTACTTCACAGACACGGGGATGGTATGCTACCTTCTGGGCATAAAGAGTGCCGACCAGCTCAAGCGGGATCCCTTGCGAGGTGGAATTTATGAGAATCTTATTATCACAGAAGTCCTCAAACACAGTTTGAACCGGGGCATTAGCCATGATCTCTTTTTTTACAGAGATTCACACGGCAGCGAGGTTGATCTTCTTGTGCGCAAAGCAGGAAAGTTGTACCCAGTTGAAATCAAGTCAGCTGATACTTTCATACCTGCATTCATCAAAGGCATCCAGAATTTCAGGAACGCTGCTGGCGATAAGTCCTCTGATGGAACTGTTATCTATAATGGTGAGAAAGAACACAGCTACAAAGGAAATCATATACTGAATCCATTTTGCCATGGAGGTTTTGATCTTTTCGGTTCATGAATTCCTGAAAAAGTATTCAATGCCAAAAAGTGCTATATGATTCAGATAGGTCAGTCCCCCAAGTCGTAAAGAACAAGTTCTCCTACAGAGTAATTCTTAACCACCAGTTGATTTCCGGGAAGCAGAGCAGTAGTACTCAGGCTTGAATCAGGCAGACAGTAGGAATCCAGGTAATTCCCGTCCCAGTCGTATCTGTCAATTGCTGTTATAGGTGCAAAATCTGCGTTCTCAGGGTCGCTGAAAAAGGAACCATCCCTCTGGTAGCTGGTGATTACAATATTCGGCATCCGGGGTGTTTGATGGCATTCCTTCAGGAAGCACTTGATGATTCCGATGTGGAAAACTGCGGGAAGTGTCGTAACTGTAATCCTGAGTTGTTGCTTAGTGAAGAATTTGACTTTGACTTAGCGAATAAAGCTGGTCAGTATCTTAGACGAAGTTATCAGAAGATCAGGCCAAAGAAGCAGTGGCCTAAAACCAGCATGTTTCGGTACTATCCATTCGAGGGATACAGAATTCCACCCGAGCTTCAAGCTTCAGAGGGAAGAGCTCTCAGTCTATGGGGCGATGCTGGCTGGGGACAGATGGTAGTAGAGGGTAAATACGTTCTTGGCCGATTCTCTAATGATCTTGTTCACGCGTGCGTTGAGATGATAAAGGCGTGGAAACCTGATCCGTTTCCGAGATGGGTAACGTGTATTCCCTCTGATAATCATCCAGGGCTGGTGCCTGATTTCACTGAAAGACTGGCTGATGCTCTGGGATTGCCATATGTGCCCTGCATTCAAGTTTACAGAAAGCACAGACCACAAAAAGGAATGGAGAACAGCTACCACCAGGCAAAGAATCTTGACGGAGCCTTCCAAATTACAGATGAGTTCAGGTCTGGTGAGTGCTTACTGATTGATGATATGATTGACTCTGGTTGGACACTCACTGTTGTATCAGTTCTGCTTCGCAAGGCTGGCTGCAAAGCGGTGTATCCACTGGCCCTGGCACAGAATTCACCTAGCGTGAGTTTCCTATGAAATAGAGATTTCCAGACAGGCCAGATGCCGTAACCGCTTCAGTTTAAGTGTGTTACGGCATTTCTTTTTGTCTTTGTTAAGTATACACTGAATACAACTGTGCTATGGACTTGATAAATGCGTGATATTTAGTATATTACGTGTGTGTTAAATCAAATGTATACACTGGATGAGAGGTGATGCCATGGCTTCGATTCAATCCAAGATGTCGCGGGGACAAAAGTACTGGTATATCGTTGAATCAAGAAGAGTTAATGGAAAACCCAGACCTATCGTTCTGGAATATCTGGGTAAGGCTGAAACTCTTCTCAAACGACTCCGTGGGCTTGCTGAGAATTACACAATTAAGTCTTACTCTCACGGTGCGGTAGTTGCACTTCTTGATATCGCTCAAAAGCTTGATGTGCCTTCCATAATCAACCAGCACATACAATCTCAGAAACCCTATATGGCTGAAAAACCTGTTCGTCATAAGCTCACTGCCGGAATAACTCTTTTGCTGGGAGCAGTCGGTCGGGTATGTAAGCCTACCAGTAAAGATGGATGGTGGGACTGGGCAAGAACCACTTCAACAGAGTACCTGCTCAGGGTTGCTCTCAGTAAGGTAGATAGCAATCATTTTTGGGATATGATGGACTCACTCCCGGTTGAAGCAATCGAGAAAATTGAGTTTGAGTTATTGCAAAGAGCTCGTGAAGTCTACAATCTTGAAAGCGATACTCTGCTTTTTGATACCACCAATTTTTTCACTTACATTGATTCAACGAATGCGCGGTGTACCATAGCCAAGCGTGGAAAGAACAAGCAAAAGCGTTACGACTTAAGGCAGGTTGGGCTGGCAATGGTGGTTACGAAACAGGATAACATCCCTCTGTTTCATGTTACCTATGAGGGGAACATGAGTGACTCAAAGGTTTTCAAAGAAGTCGTTGGGGAAATAAAAGAGAGAATGGTTAACCTGAATCTTGATCTCAAGGGGCATACACTTGTTTTTGATCAGGGGAATAATTCCAAGAGTAATATGGCTTTGATCAGAGAACTGGATCTGAACTATGTCGGAGCCTTATCTCCCTATCAACATAAAGCATTGGTAAGCAGAGCAGCTGACAATTTTGAAGAGATTGCAGTGCGAGATAAAACAATTTATACCTACCGGGAAAAGCGGAAAATATGGGGAGAGGAAAGAACCGTTCTTGTCATAATTTCCGACAAACTCAGGGCAGGTCAGTTGAGAGGTATTTACCAGGCGTTGGAGAAAAGAGAGAAGAAGTTACAGGAAATATCTGATGGTCTTGATTCTCCCAATGCCCGGAAGCGTGACAAGGATGTACTTGAAGAAAAGATAAGAAAGCTTGTAAAAGGACAGTATCTGGTCGGAATGATTGACTGGTCTCTGAGTGAAAAACCAGACGGCAAGCTTAAACTTAATTACAATATTAACAAAGAGAGACTGGAGTCTATTGAGGAGGAGCTTGGTTACAGGATCCTCATGACAAATCGTCACGAATGGGCATCCGCTGAGATAATTGATTCTTACCATGGACAATCGGCTGTTGAATCGGCTTTCAAAAAAATGAAGAATCCTTTTCACCTTGCACTGCGACCACAGTTCCACTGGACGGATCAGAAAATCATTGTACACAACTTCATTTGCGTACTGGGTTATCAGCTGGCATCTATTCTATTACGCGAGGCGCGACTAAAAGCAAATTTCACGGGTTCCATGAATACTTTGTTGACC
>Ga0164318_10003398_pt1 | contig 15058 bp, 13 predicted proteins | sample GuaBasSedimGuay9_FD_113734 | JGI IMG/M metagenome (GOLD analysis project Ga0164318, IMG submission 113734) | Subseafloor sediment microbial communities from Guaymas Basin, Gulf of California, Mexico - Guay9, Core 4571-4, 0-3 cm | ecosystem: Environmental > Aquatic > Marine > Hydrothermal vents...
AGGTTGTAGTGGTAGTGCTTGGTTCAAGATCGATGTCGGTAATTCCGAATCTCAGAGTGAGGTACGTGACCTTGTAATGTGTTTCAAGGATGCTGACGGAGATATGGAAGGCGATGAAGTAACTGCAATCGATGCAGCACGCATGGAAGGCAGTACAAACATAGCTATTCCTGGAACGCTAGCAGGATACTGGAAAGACGGTATGGGTACAGCAGGTAAAAGATGTGTTAAAATCGCAAATAGTGTAGGTTCAAGTGAAACCGCAAGATACAAACTATCATTCACTGTAACTGAAGCTAACTTTGTGGATACAGAGGAATTCGAGATTTCATTCGATGACCTTGGCGACATATCAAAGAAACAATATCCATCCGAAAACGCAAAAGTAGCTACTGTAACCCTGACAGTTCAGTACGGACCTTGAGTTGTGAAATTGGGCATTTATGCCCTTTTCTTTTCTTTTTTTTTAATAAAAGACCGGTGGATTTGATGCATGGCGTAAGTAGTAGTCTATTTGAAGGAGTTGTAGTTCTAATAGCAATATTATTTATAATAGGTATTTCGAGTTTCGGGTTTAGTGTAGTAATTATGTTCACATTATTATTTTCAGGTTTATATTTATTATATGAGTCATATACTAATTATACCTCACGCAGTCCAGATACGTCTACATTATTGGTGGTTGGTGTAGTACTGTTAGCTATAAGTGGTATTGTGTGGTCTATTACTGATATGTCTGAAGAGTTTATAGGTAAACAAGAGACCTTCCAAGGACAAGGTATGGCAATGCATCAGACACTTTTTCAGGGAGAAAATACACCTCCATTATATGTTCCATATTATTCTGCTGTGTGTTGTAAACAAGGAAGTACAACATCCATTCAACCTAATTGGGTTAATGATGATATACACGAGATAGATAGTTGGACGCATAGTACTTATGATGAAGGAGACATATTATATTTTTCACATACCTGTCAGGGTGTTGAATGTACCTTATCCTTCTCCCAAGCAGATATAATATGCCCTAAAGGCACCGTATTTGAAAAAGACCCTAGGTATCATGTATATGTAAATGGTGCTCCAAGGTGCAAGGGCGAAGGCTGGCTATATGATATAATCAAAGATGAATGTCCTGATGTGGATTGTCCCCCCGGGGGTATTACGGTGGGTGAAGGAGACACAATAGGTATGAGTGTGTACTGCTTCCACGATATGGCATGGGATTCAATTGAACCTCCGACAGATTTATCGCAATTACACGTAACAGAAAAGACAAAAGTGTTCTGGATAGACTCACCATTGAGTCACGGAGAGTATGACTTGAAAGGCACACAAGGATGCTTAAATCAAAAACTAATGTCTTTTGTTGGGGATAATCAACCATCTGCGTCTGAATGGAATAATGTACCTGATCAGATAAAAAATCCATATTCTCCCATGGATACATTAAAGTCATATATCGGTAGTGTCTGGCACACAACAGCCTCCGCTACATCTACAGAAAACAATATTAATTACGCTCCAACACAATGGAGTGCAAATACCTGTTATTTAGCAGTTGACAAATACGTTCCTGAGTACAGTATTAATGTTGCTTATTGGGATAAAGATAATGATGGCATTGCCGAAACGGAAGTGTACTGTGACTGGCCTAGAAAGAAAGTACTTGGGTTCGTTAATATAAATACACCGGGCGGCTCGTATAGAGTACCTAATGAGATAATATACGATGGCTCATCCAACTTAAAGTTTTGTTGTAACAATGCTCAATGTACGGATACGGGTTATGTGTGTGATAAGAACAAGTTCGAATGTGTTCCTTCATCCACGAATCCGCCATGTATCTCTATTGCGGATTGTGGTGTAACAACATGTGAGATATCATCTCAATATCCACTTACATTTACGAAGACAGAATATGTATGTGATTACTCAAAACCTACAGGGAATTATCCTGGAACCTGCTCGGACCCAATAACTTCTAATCCTCTATGTTGTGATGATTATTGTGAAAGGCAAGATCTGTGGTGCGACCCAAATAAAGGATGTCAGGGGAATAGATATCCCTGTCCTCAAGGAGCGTGTTGTGAGAATACGAATCAATATATAATCAATTCATGCACAGATTTAGGATATCCTTCAAACTATAAATGCTGCGAGAATTTAGATCCTCGGGGTGGTGTTGGAATATGCGAAGAATCATGTGTCGTATGCAACTTCAACGGGAAATGCGAACCGCAAATAGGCGAGATAAAGGAGAACTGCAAAGATTGCCAAGACACAATATGTAACTATAATGACCTCTGCGAACCTCGACGTGGCGAGACCGCAGAGAACTGTATTGATTGTGCAGATATCATCTGTAATGGTTGTATTGACTGGTATAAATCCCGAATAGCAAAAATATTTGCTGGTGAGAGTATAACGGCATGTACTTCTGACACTATAAAATGCTGCGGTCCGATTCCATTCTTCAAACTATCGCAGGATACATACTGTCCGTTGGCACTATTAGCGATTGTTATTGTGTTAGTGGTAGTTTATATGTACTTTAAGCAGATGTCGTTTTTCAGTAGCTTTGCACGAGGGATATACCGTTTCAAAAGACCATCTACAACATATCGGGCTGCATTAAAAGGCGTGAGTTATGCGGGTACTGGTGCAAAAAGTGCAATGGATTATACTAAAAAGAAGATACGAAGACCGAGTGATGAGGTAGAACTAAATTATGAGTGATGACAAATGCCAGATGTAATGATGTCTATATATCTGATTGTGTATACATTATTGTTAGTTGGCATAAGTTATATTGTGTGAAAGAGGAGAAAATTATGAGTGAAATACTAAAGAATCTGAAACAATCCATCGAGAATCGCCGGGGTGCAATGCGCATGGGATTTTTGAAGGATATCGAGCGGCAGAATAAAGTAATAACAATGCAAAGTTGCCGGGCGATTGATAATGCACTCGATAAAAATTCCCCGGAAAAAGAGATGGATAAATTATTGAATATATTGCGTCCAAAAGAGTATAATACTTCAAGATCGTTGTCTAGGGGCGAAGCGGTTGCAGAACTATCAAAAATAAGAAAAGAACTCAAATGTAGGTGATATCAATGAGTAAGAAAAAAATATTAGTGATTACGAGTATGATGTTGTTGTGTATGGTGACTTTGGCATTTGCGGCAGCTCAATACTTCTGGATAGACGTAAACGACTATACCAAACGAGCAGATATTTCATATTATGATACAATAGGCGACGGCGGAACATGGCATAACAAACCATATATTGGTACAGTTACTTTTGATAAATGTGCGGCGGATGTAACCTGCGACAAGAGCACATCATCACCCTCTCAACTCCCTGCGGGGGCATCCAAGACAGAAGGTCATGATGCTCAGATACAATATGTCTGTCAGTATACTCAACCCCACACATATCTAACCGAGGTCACTATATATTGTTGGACGGGAATAGAATCAGATCCAGATTATTCGTGGTATGGTGAGACCCGGAGTGCTGATGTGGTAGTTAGTACCCCGCCAGAATGCCAACCGGATCAGACTAAATGTGATGGTAATATGCCTAAAACATGTCACAATGGAAAATGGACTGATAAATATACTACTCCCTGCAAGTACGGATGTATTAATGGCGATTGTAAATCGGTACCGGAATGCACACCTGATGGAACATTTAAATGCGACGATAACACCGTCTATAAATGCGTAAACTATAACTGGAAATACCAGAAGACCTGTAATTATGGTTGTGCTGGTACTCAATGTGCTCCAGAGCCATGCTCTCCTGAAGGAAAATATCAATGTAATGGTAGAATGCTAGAGAGATGTACAAGCGGCGAATGGAATTTTGTCCAATCATGTCAGTTTGAGTGCGTTAATAATGCATGTACTGGTGCCCCTCCGGATTGTACTGTAGAGGGGATTAAGAGATGCAACCCCGACAAGCCAAATATGCAGCAAGTATGTACGAGCGAAAAATGGGTAGACACAGTGTTATGTCAATATGGTTGTGTTAGCGGTCAATGTAATAGCCCTCCAGAATGTCCAACATGTCAACCTTGTAGTGAATGGTCAACCTGTGAAAACGCTAAAATTGTAAGAACATGTCAGAAATGCGACATATCAACAAATTTCATGTGCGTTAACTATGCTGACGAGATAGCATGTTGTAATACAGATGACGATTGCAAAAGGACAGAAGTATGTGTGGATAATGTGTGTGTATTTGATCAACCAGGATGTAAGAAAGACGCAGACTGTGGAGAAGGAGAGAAATGCATGGAGGAGATATGCACGACCTGGCCAGTAACATGCACCACATCAAAAGAATGCGAATACTTGGGTGATTACGATTGCGTTGAAGGGGAATGTGAAGAAAAATCAGGCTGGTGGATGGATAACATTGGGTTGATTGTTATTGTCGGTGTTGTTATCTTGATTGGAGGAATTTATTTTGTTAACGGCCAATCAAGGAAATCATATCCGCATAGAGGCTACGTTCTAAGGAAAGAGCCAACAATAAGAAGACGTGATGAAGAAGAATATTATGAATTGAAGGAGGACGATTTCCGTTGAATGTTAAGTTAGGACATCTGGTTATTGCACTTGTAGTATTGAGTCTTATAGTTGTAGGCTTCAAGGATAGAATCAACGACATCCAATCGCCAACAGATGAGTTTGTAGAACAGACACAACTTCATCAGGTAAATCAGTTCTTTAGTGGTGGAATAGCAATAAACAATAATAAACTGTATAATACTGCCCTTTTCGGGGGTGGTATTTCGTTGAATCAGGGTATGGATACTGAAACAACAGTAACCTCTGAGTGTTATAAAGGAAGTCTTTCGCAAGTAGGTTATACTGGGTTATATCAGGCTTGTGACCATCAGTGCTACTACAACAATCAATGGTGGTGCTTTCCAAGCGGGGTTAATTGCGATACGGTGATGTATTGTGACGGTGTGCCTCAAGGATGTGAAAGTAATTATAAGTCCTGTTGTTTATATGATGACAAAGTACATGTGTGTGCCCCTATATATCCTGTAGATGTTCCATGTGACACACATTTTTTCTGTAATGGCAAGGACCTATTCTGTGATGAAGGAAATACTGGTATTTGCTGTGATGGTACTCCTGGTTGTTGCCTGCCTACTCAGATCCCTTTCTGTTATGAAGATAATGTGCGGTGTTGTCTTATTGGATCTAAAATAGGTCTAGATGGATGGTGCTGGCCGGAAGATTATGAATGTAAATTAGATGAACATTGTTCTTTAGGTGAAATATGCGTTCTTCATAAATGCGTATCTAATGACATTCATTGGTCTGTTGTGGTAGAAGACGCAAATACTCAAGCACCAATAAGTGATGCCGAAGTAAAGATCTATCGTTCAAGTAAAAAATATATTGAAACAACAGATATAGATGGGATTGCTCAGTTTGTTGTTCCACGAAGCACATACAGTATTAAAGTAAATAAGGAAGGGTATTTACAAGATTTTTTTACACTTATAAAGATACATAATCCTGGGTGGATAAAATCTAAATTGAAGAGTCTGGATTGTATTACGGGTGATGTTCAGTACAATACCTGTCCTGACGGATTTCAGGTTGAGCAATGTATCTGCCAAGATGGATACTGGGCCTGTATTGAATCACCAGAATCCCTGTGTATTGGTCATGGGTATTGTAATATCGTGGATGACTGCCCTATAAAAGATGGGTACGCCGGAAAATGTTTTGAGAATCTTTGTGAATACGAGAAAAAAGGGAACTTAATGTTTATTGGAGCTATTATTGGCTCGTTAGCGGTAATAGGAGGATATTTTGCTTTTAAGAAGAAATAATGGTGGTGTAATTATGTTCGAAAAAATCAAGAAATATAAATTGTTTGTGTTTTTAATAGTGTTAATTCTATCAGGGATAGGATATTGGCATTATTATGGCCCTCAAGAAGACATAGATGAGACTACACTTAATCAGTATTTCAGTGGCGGTATTATGATAAACAATCATACACTTTACAGTGGTCGTGTATTTCAGAGCCCCGACTGTGAATGTCATCCATGCAGCGTATGGTCAACATGCAATAATGGTAATCAGGTTAGAACTTGTTTCAAATGCGATGCGTCAACAAATAATATGTGTCGTTATTATATGGATGAGAGAGTGTGTTAAGTTTGAAAATAACAATACCGGATGAGCAAGCAGGAGCATTATTTAAGGTATTGATAGCCATAGTGCTATGCTCCATAATGGGTACTTTATTTATAAACATCGGCACAACCACTCATGAGTTCGTATTACATAATTTAATTGCAAGATCACTTGGATGCAAAACAACATCAGATGTGTCTATATTTTCCGGTATAACAAGTTTCGACTGTCCTAACCTAACGCCTTTAGGTGCTATATTTATTGCACTAATCGCACCCATCGGCTGTTTTATATTTGGAATGATATTGTGGAATGTTCATCCGAACCATCTAATAAGAGCCATTGGAGGTATAATGATGTTTTACAGTTCAATACCTTCATTATTTCCGTTAATACCTGCAAGCGATATGTCATTTGCTATACGCCAAGGGTTTAATTTATATGTCGGTTGGGCAATATATATTATCTGTTCCGGCGTTTTGTTTTATGAGTATTTTAAAGAGGTTGAAGACCGGCAGATATTTCCCCGGCTTATGGGGAAAATGTGACAATGTGCAATATTCCCCCACAATACCTATATTAATATCAAAAAAGAATAGATAAGTAATGTTCCTCCAACCTTTGGTGGTTGGTTGGTAAAAAGGATAAACGGAGGGAATAACTATGCAAGTATCATTAGCACAAGTAGCAATCCCTGATGCATCTTCAATGAGTATCATGGATTATGGTGTAGCAGTAAGTGGAGCAATTGTATTCTTGTTTTTCTTATGGAAAGCATACACTGAAAGAAGAAATCATCCGGCAGCACCATATGTTGGAATACCTAACTTGGTAATAACAGCAATAATTGCACTGTTGGTAATTGGCGGAGATAGCATCTCATTGAACATTTATGGAGATGTATTTGCGGTAGTACTGGGGTTTGTTATTAAGGTAGTAACGCAGGTACTACTATGGCCATTTTGGTTTGCAGGCTTGATCATTGTGCCTATATCACATATCGCCCCGAAAATAATTGAGGGTTTTAAAATGATTTATGCTAAATAATATCTGAATCATTCGAGAGTCTGCCCAAAATACCCGATTGGGCAGGCAATCACCTCTCTATAATCTCTGTGTGTGTGTGAAAAAGATGACCTTTAATATTAATAGGAATAGATTACCGTTGATAATATTTCTAGTTGTAGTACTATTATTTGGAGCATATCATCTTTTTAATTCAGATAATCCATTGTTTATCTCTGATAGTAAACTCGCTCAAGGTGCATTACCCGATACAATCGAACCAGAAACAATATCATATATTGGGCAATATCCAACAACATTACATATTTATCCGGGGTCACAATTATGTCCGGTAGATAAAGGATATATGTATTGTAAATTATATGTATTGTACGATGGAGGTCGAAGTGGTGCATCGATGCAGCCTTTAGAGACGATTGCTCCAGGAAATGGTAATGCAAAACATTATAGTACTAATATTCATCTTGAAGCGGTGTTAGTTGGTTATAAGCCACTAGATGCTACATATACCCGAGATTATTTGGGTACTAGTATGTCTACGTGCCCGACAAGTTATTCTTTGTGTAAGCCGGTGGCAGAATTTACAAATGAAATAGTCCTACCTTATAGTATGTGTGCTTCTGGTACAGGAATGCCTGAATGTGGGGTATTTGATAGTTATTTTTCTATTATCTTAAATCATTTTGATAGTGTGTTGAGTGGTAAAGTAATGCATTATTATGGATATAAACCTTCAAATATAAAATGCATATTGAGTTCAAACAAATGTGAGGGTAATGAATTATTTAAATGTGAAACATTTGGTGACGGGTCCATAGATTGGGTATCACAGGGAGTATGCAATGATGGAAAATCATGTACGTCTGATGCTTGTATAAATGGAGCGTGTAGGCATGAAATAATACCCAATTATTGCGGTCAGTGCGAGACTGTAGATGATTACTGCAACTGTATTCCTATGAACTGTATGGGTTATGAAGGAAAAGATTATTCATTAGGTCAACAGGAAACCCGTCCTTGTGGGATGTGCGGCATGAAAACAAGAACGTGTAGTCCTACGGTCTGCGGCTGGACTGATTTCGGAGATTGTTCTAACCAAGGCGTGTGCTATCCGGATACATCCCAGTCCTGTGATATTTCTGGGATTCCCGGTCAACAAGTATGTACTCAATATTGTAATTGGGGGACATGTATGCAAACAGGAGAATGTCTACCAAACGCAAAGAGATGTTCAGGCAGTAACGCCCAGAAATGTGACGGGACCGGCAACTGGAAGACTACGGAGTATTGCACTAATGGCTGTAATTCTGCAACTGGAGACTGTAATATATGTACTCCGACAACAATTCGCTGTGATGGTAATATACGCCAAGTATGTACTGGAGATGGTATGAACTGGCAGTTTGTAGAGAATTGTCAATATGGATGTCAAGATGGTATGTGCCTAACCTGTCAAATAGGGACATATAGATGTAATGGCGACATAAAACAATCTTGTATTGACGGCTATCAGTGGGTAGATTATACTTCCTGTGAACACGGCTGCGATAACGGTAATTGCATGATGTGCACTCCAGACAACTCTATATGTGATGGTAACTATTTGAAAACCTGTACTTCAAACGGTTTAGCTTGGATGCAACAATATTGTCAATATGGTTGCGATTCTGTTAGACTTGAATGCGATACTCTGTGTGGTCCGATGGAGAAACGATGCTATAGTAATACCCTACAACGATGCTCCACCGATGGAATGACCTGGAGTACAATCCAGTCGTGTCCTTATGGATGTGAAGACAGTGCTTGTATTACTCCTAATTGTGGAGATAATCCAATACCTTATACATATTCTCCTGTCTATTGTATGGCTAGTGCAGGTGAAACGTGTGAGTACTGTCCTGAAGATTGCGGGTACTGTCCTCTGAGTTTGGCAGTGCAGTTAGATCCAACCTACATCACCGGTAAGCCGGCAGAGGTATTGGTTGCGGTAGATGGCACGTCACAGTCAACAGTAATCAAAGGCAAGATAACCTTAAATGATGAGGTAATACATCCGGAGATATCGTCAAGCACCGTCAATGGCGTTGCTACTCTATCGTTTAATGTAATGCAATCAGGTAAATTCAAATTAACCATCTGGGCAACACACCCCGAGAGCATGCAACAAATACTAGTCACAAAAAATATAGTATTTGAGTCTTCATTGTCTATGAGAATGTCATATGACGACATGCAGTATCTTAATGAGCCAATAAAAGCTGTTGTAACGATTACAGATTCATCTAACAGACCGGTTGGTGTAGATACAATGGATGTGGGGGTAACAATAAACGGCAGACCTATATCGTGCAGTCCTGATGCAGACTGTTGGGAAGAGACGGGCGGCGGTGAATATACGATAAGCACTAATATTCCGTTTAGTGAAGGTGAAGGTATTATTATAATTACTGTGACTGCCGGCAAAGCAGGTTATGAAAGTATAACCAAATCAGCGTCATTCAGGGTTGACAAACCCGGCATACAGATAACATTTTCAGATGAGTCTCCACCAGCTTATGCAAAGAAAGGTACGAGTGTTGACGTAAAGATATATGTGTCGTCACCACAAGATGAGTTGTTCGATGCAGATTCTGTTGAATTGATAGTTACTATGCCAAACGGCCAGACCGAAACCTTAGCAATGTCCAGAGTAACAAAAGGAACATACGTTACCGGCTACAAATTCGAGCAGTTAGAGCTTCATACGTTCAAGGTAACAGTAAGAAAGACCGGGTTCGAGACAACAAGCAAGGAGAAAAACACATCCGTTGACCCGGGTGCATCTCCAATAGGATGGATACCTTCACTATGGACTATAATCACGGGTATTTTGCTGTTAGGGTTATCATATTTAGTTTATCGTGCGGTAAGGAAAAAGAAATAATGGTGGTTTTGTGAAACTAATTCGAATAATTTTGTTGTTACTTTTGACATTAGCAGTACTTTCAGTTTCAGGTTGCATGGAAGAAGAAGAGCCTGTAGATTGCGTAGACGCAGGCGGATTACTGGGCTACAGCACAGACATGACACCAACAAAGCAATGCTGTAAAAGACTAATACCGAAAACCCCCTCGGGATACGTTGGCGGTGCTTATTGTATGCTGCCTGAATGTGAGATATATTACTATGGCTGTGATGAACAAACCCCTGGTATCTTTATGATGTGTCCAAATAAAGACGCATTTTTACTGGCTGAGTTAGACTGTCATGAGAGAGAGAGATTCTATTGTCAGGATTACAATTACCCTGATGTGTGTACAGAGGAGTACGAGCCTGTTTGTGGTAATTATGGATTTACTCATCCTAATGTGTGCCATGCCTGTAAGATAGATGAAGTAACATCTTATACTTTAGGAGAGTGTTCTTGATGTTTGATTCTAACTTAATAGACGAATTGCGTGTCGCTTGTAGGTCGTTAGGAGGAAAAATGTCTGAAAATATATTACATTCTCGATGTAGTTTTACCCCGAAAGGAGCACCAAATATACAAGTTAACCTAAAAAAACACGAATCAACCGCAACAATCCTCTCTGGTAAATCCGAGATTGAACTAAAGAATATAACTGAAATTAAGAAGTCATTTGATGATATGTTAATGCTCCAAGACAAAGAAAAAACATTTGTAAAAATCGATGATGATAAGGGCGGAGTCTCTTTCAATACAAAAAGCATGAGAGGATTATTTAAATGAAACCCCTGTTAGCGATTTATGTAGTTATTATAAATATATTTCTCTTAAGTACAGTTAGCTATGCTTGGGGTCCTAACACTCACATGTACTTAACCAAGACTGCAATGGATAAGCAAGACACAGCAATTGCACAACTATGCCGGAACTATCAGACAGAACTATACGCTGGCTTGGCCGTACCCGATGCAACTGTCTTAGAATACTTCAAGAATTATCCTGTGGGAAAGAACTATAGATTAACGCATAACTGGAACTTTGCAGGGAAATGCTTTGAACGTGCAGGAGATGACATGTCCCTAAAATGTTTCTGTTATGGTATATCTACCCATGAGATACAGGACACAATAGCTCACAATTATTTTGTCGTAGAGAAAATAGAGGAATTCTATGTTCCTAACTGGATTATACATCCGATAGTTGAAGGTGCTGTAGAAGCTCATGTAATAACAGAACACCCCGAACTAAGCTATTTGACCGCACATAGTATGGATATGCTATTCGAGCCCGGAAACGAGATATATCTTGATATAGTTCAGGATTCAATAGGTCCTACGTCTGTATTCAATATCCGCAAGAATGCATACGAGTTAAGCACTATGTTAGGGTCATTCTATACTGATGCCTTCTCACCGAAAGAAGAGAATGTATTCTATTCAATCTGGAACTTTTTGGCACCGCCAATAGCTTATGTAACTAATATTGATGATGCAGAGTATTGGCTCAAGACGAGTTCGGATTATACTGAAAATGTATATAATAATTGGGCACTACGATTAGACAAGAATGTAACCCCGCATGGTAGTGAGCGGTTAGCAGAAGCAGACCGGTTCCCATTGTTATTGTGGATGGCAATCCCGATATTATTTATAATTGTTGTTTATATTTATCTATTAAGGAAAATATCTGTTATATTGAATATCGAGACAAAGATTCTCGACATAATTAAAAAAAGGTGATGTATTATGGATGTAAATATGAAAGTTGCGATACCTATATTGTTAGTTCTTGCATTTGTAGTTTATGGAGCTTATGATTTAGCAATATCAATGCAAGACAAGAAGTTTCTCGAAGTTGAAGCCAAAATGGGTGACGGCTCTGTTGTTGATATAACTGACGAGGCATTACATGCAACAATAGGAGAGGCTTACGGTATAGAAGAAATACGTTTCACAATAAACGTGAAAAATACTGGTGAAATGCCGTTAACTGTAACTATTGATTCATTATCACCTACATCACTATCAAATTCATTAGCTGGTGCGACACCGAAGCAGGCCGCAGCAGGAAACACGGTTACATGGACTACAAACTGGATTAGTGTATCGCCATTTATAGGAACAACACCCTCATTTGAAGTAGTTGTATCTGCTGTTGATTCTCTTGGACGTAGTATAACAAAATCAGACAGTATTAGTTTCGCTATAATGCCCGATCCAGAAATAGGTATTGATGTCTCAATCACGAGCGGTAGTAGCGAAGGTTCAGGCACAGATCCATCCGCCCCTCCTACAGATGAGTGTTCTGAACCGGGGGTTATTTCATGTCGTGGCAGTGAGTTATGGGTTTGTTCGTCAACGGATAACGGTAATGAACTAATATTTATGGATTATTGTTCTAATGGCTGTTTGAATGGTCAATGTATTACTTCAAGTACCTGTACGGACGAATGCACATTCTACGAGCAACAATGTCATAATGGACATGTCTATAACTGTGTTATGGGGTCTGATGGTTGTAGAAATTTGGTGTTGGTTGAGAATTGCGGTACTTCCGGATGTTCTGGTGGACAGTGTATGACACAGACATCATGTACGGAACAGGAAACAATGGTGTATGGCTCAAATAGTAAATGTGTATTTACCTGTAGTGGTTCACAGAGAGATTGTACCTACAAATACTTTTCATCTTCAAGCGGAAGATGGACAGGAATATACACTCTGCCATTAGGTCAAACATCAACACATTATGCATGTAGTCAGGGGAAAATCACTAAGTGCGTGTAGTCTAGAAAATATTAATAGTCTCTCATGGGCGGCACCTTATCCCTGCCGCCCGTGAAGCACTCTTTCTGGAAGTAGGGATTATCGGCACGATAGATATAAATACTTGCGGGTAGTATATTAATATAGTGATATACTCCGAAGGTGATTTTATCATTTTTGTGCCGAGAATACCACCTGTTTTCAAACGGTGGATGAATCAGGGGTAGTTCACATAATACAAACCTTAAAAAATAATGGCTATAAAGCTAAATATAAATGACAGGTGATTTAAAGATGAATAAAATATTAGTAACATTAATTTGTATGATGATGTTACTGACTTTTACAAGTGTTGGTAGTGCAGAAAAGATAAGTCCAATGGGGGATAGTTTTGTATCTGACTCTGTTTTCAGGAATACAATGTATGGTTCATATCCGACTCTTTCAGTGAATAAATACAAACGTTCGTACCTGATTTTTAATCTTGTAGGAAAAAGCAAAGTGCAGAAAGCAAAATTATATCTACGAGTGAAAGATTGTAATGCATGCACATCACAATCTCCAGTATATGCATATTATGTCAATGATGTGAATATAGCATATTTTGATGAATCTGATATTAGATGGACAAACCAAATGTGTGGTACAGACAGAAACCAAGTTAATTCAAAATGTACCTATATTGGAAGTTTTACACCTTCAAAAAGATATGCTTATTATGCGATTGATGTTACTGATGCATATAATTATGTTGTTGAAAACTTTCCAGGTAGAATCTATCTGAATATTATGCTTTCTTCAAATTCTTATGATAATGTTGATTTCGCTTCAAAAGATTATCTGAGAATTGCTGATAAACCCAAGATATATACCGATTTTGATATTGTTAATGCACCGCAAGTAGATATTTCTATAGATACACCATCACCAAGTGCTGTTTGTTATCCAACTTGGAAATGCTCAGCTTATGGAGAATGTAAACCACGAAGTTATGGTACATATGGATATCAAACAAAAAACTGTAATGATGGATGTGGACATACACAACTATACCAAAGAAGATGTACGATTACAGTGCAACCTACCTCTCAACCAAAATGCACCCCGAAATGGACTTGTGGTTCTTATAGTGCATGCAAAACTTACGAAAATAGTAACTGGGGTTATAAACACAAAACATGTGTCGATGGTTGTGGACATTCATCTACACATAAAATACGATGTACTGTTAGCCAACCAACACCTACGTCTTTACCTGCTATTTTTGGTGACTTAAATAACGATAGGAAAATATCACTTTCTGAATTGATTACTGCCATTAGAAAATGGTCTATGAAAAGATATACAGATAATCAATTAATTCAAATTGTTAGAATTTATGCAGGATGATAAAAATTGATACTAAGAGTAAAATATGGAATATATGTAGCTTTTTATTAATATTATTTTTCATTTTACACTTTTCTTATGCTGTTACTGATGAAACATTTCAGAAAAATATAGCCCCTGATTCATACATTTTTGAAAATGATTATGGTAATTATGGAACTGCAAGTTACATGTCTGTTGGTAATGTTGGTGGTGAGGTAACACGAACATTTATCGAATTTGATTTGAGTATATGTGAGGGTATTAGTGATGCTGTCTTATATGTTTATGGTGGAAAATACGGTTACTATTCGTTGGATACTAATGTCTACTATGTGAATGATAATGCTTATTCTTTCAGTGAAACAGGCATCGATTGGTATAATCAACCATGTGGAACTACAGTAGGGTCTTTGAATGGTGATTGTACTTATATTGATTATTTTACAGCAGATTCAAGTACATATAATACTGTGAATGTGACTACAGCTGCGCAATATATAATTGCTAATCTGGACTCAAAAAAGATGGTTTTAGTTTTTTTCAATGATTCGAATAGTTATACTGCAAGATTCTATACAAGAGAAAATAATAATGAACCTTATCTTAATATTACATATACAGATACAACAGCGCCAACCACAACAATAGATTCGCCAATAAACGATACTTATACTGCAAATGTTTGGTTTAATGTGACAGTAAACGAAAACGCTGATTGGTGTGGGTATAGTTTGGATAATGCAAATAATATTACGATGGATGGAAGTG
>Ga0164318_10003399_pt1 | contig 15057 bp, 16 predicted proteins | sample GuaBasSedimGuay9_FD_113734 | JGI IMG/M metagenome (GOLD analysis project Ga0164318, IMG submission 113734) | Subseafloor sediment microbial communities from Guaymas Basin, Gulf of California, Mexico - Guay9, Core 4571-4, 0-3 cm | ecosystem: Environmental > Aquatic > Marine > Hydrothermal vents...
AATAAACTCATGATTAACTAGCTAATGTTTACCCCCTAATAAAATATTTTAGCTAGGAGAGAAATAACTTATAAATTATTCTTTTTTGGAAACAATTCAACAGGAGAAATACAAGATTATGATAAATGTGGCTCTATGGGTTGTGTGGGGATTATCGCTGTTGATATCTACTGTGTTTATGTCAGCATACATTCGGAAAGTTCATAAAACCGAAGGAATCATTGCGGTTTATGTCATTTATTTAGCATTAAGTCAAATTTTAGCCTTAAAAATTGTAAAAATTGGCGCATGGGAACCTCCCGCAGGAGTACTCACATTCCCCTTTTTATTTCAACTTACTGATACTATGAATGAACACTTTGGCCAAAAAGAAACCCATAAAATGATTCTTATTGCCTTTGTAACTCAAATACTGATGGTGATGTTCATTTATTTTTCCAACGAGTTACCTGCTGGAGATTCATGGTGGGTGGATCCAAATGCTTGGACTGCCATATTTCAGCAACAAACCGCCATAGTCGCTGCTTCATGGATTACTTTCCTGCTGACGAACAATTTAGATGCTGTTGTCTATACATGGGTAAAAAAAATTACTAAAGGGAAATATCTTTGGGTAAGGAGCGTTTTCTCTGACGTGCCCATGTTAATGCTCGATTCAGCATTGTTTATAATTTTGGGCTTCGGATTGTTCCAAGGTCTCTGGTTTTTAGTATGGGACCTAATTGTTGCCCAAACCATCACAAAATGGATTTTTGGAGTGGTCGACACACCTTTTATTTATCTGGATCGATGGATTGTTAATTCACCCAAATTGGTGGGGATTTTTAAAGAGAATATCGATGATAGTTAGTTCCCATAGTTTACACTATTTCATCAAAATGCTTTCAATTTATGCTTTTTATGAGAAACTATAAGGATCGCCCCAAATAATAGTGAGATTGAAAATATCTCAATGTTAAAACCTGAAATTAGAGGGAAGGTATCTGAATCAATGGGTTCTTCAGAAGTGGATGAAGTAGAATTTGAGTTATTTGCATCATCAGTATTAGTTATATCATCAGTATCATTAAAATCATCTTCTTCATCTGTACCTGAATTCGGAATATCCGTATAATCATTTACTATAATTGTTAAATTTCGACTAATTTCATTACCACTGCTATCATTGACATGCAAAATTAGATATTGCCTTCCTGGAGTCAAAGATGAACTATTTATTAAGATTCCCACGGAGTTTTCCCTAATCATTGTAAACATTGTCGAATTAGAGACCCAATATTGATCGATTGCAACATTATCTGTGGCCAATACTTCATATTCAAATGATTCATTGTTATAGATTTCAATTTCCATAAATTCAGGAGAAATACCTTGAGGTAAAATCCATGAAGGAAAAATTGAATCTAAGATCTGAATTTCAAGAATACTGCTATTTATATTACCAGCCATGTCCCAAACACTCACGTTTAACCAAAACTTACCAACTTCAAGAGCAGAATGATTCGTTAAGGTTCCTTTGGAATCGATCGCAAAAATCGAACTATCATTGAGTGCATAATTTTTCACGAAATATTCATCTTGTGCAGTTAGCTTTATTAACAAGGGATCTTGTATGTGCAATGTAAGTTTAGTGGGGAAACTAATCCATTTTGGGGCCGTTGTATCTTCAAAAGAAGGAGGATATACTTGAATTGAAATATTTCTGCGAAATTGACTCTCTTCTTGTGTAAAGAAGGTGATTTGAAGTGTGTAATTTCCAGGATCTGTGAAAAAATAAGAGAGATTCAATTCGATTGGACCTTCATTCACGAAATTGTTCATTTCTACTATTTGTGAAGTATTTAATTCTTTAATTTCATATCGCCATGGAGTGAAATTTGAAAATGAAGGAATCCAATAGGCAATCTTTCCCAAATCCATGTGGAATTTTAGAATATCTGGGGCATCGATAGCAAAGTAGGATTCAATTGGCGTATCAAGCACAGTATAGTAGAAATAGTAAGCGAAAACGTCACTTTCTTTTGTGTTAAAAATCATTACAAATTCATACTCACCTGCTGTTGAGAGAAGTGTACCCATATCAAAAGAAATTAAGTTTCCGTTGACAAAAGTTCCATTTAGTAGAAAATCTTCCTGGTTTGTGAGATATAACTCCCAACTCAGAGGTGTATAACCATTGTAATACGGTATGAATTCCATCACTGAACTTTGATTGAGTAAGATTTCTGTTTGTAGTCGATAATTATTAACAATGAAATCTGGGTCTCCCAGTCGTGACTTAACATCTACACTAAGTGAATGAGAGTATTCATGTTTATTTGTCGAATAATTCATTTGCAAGTAGTAAAATCCTTCAAGGGTCAAATTGAGTGCTAAGTTAATGTAGATCGTAGTTGCATTCTGAAAAGTCCCGTTAAGAATCCGGGTGTGGTTGGATTCATAATAGAGATCCCAACGATCGGAGGTTTCTCCTGCGAAATAAGGGGTGCTATTCCACCAGCATTCATATCCCAATCGAAAAGACGTTTGAAATGGTTGATCAATCCAGAAATAATGAGGATCTTGAATACCTTGGGAAATTATGGAGAACGTATCCCTTGCGCCATCATTTTCAACAAATTGGTGATCATGATCCCAATTTTCTGTATCTTGAAACCCTTCTGTATCTCCATCATTTTCACTAATTTGGGGGAATAACTCAATATTTTCTAAGTTGTTGGTGATATTTATCATCAAAAATAGAACTATTACGGTGGTAACCAATGTTTTGTTTTGCATTAAATGATTAAAAAATCAATGATTAAAAAATCTGTGGACAACTCGCAGAAATCACAATTTTCATTAAAGAGGATTCATTTTGAAAAAGGATGCATTTCGTATGAATAAATTACATGAAATTTTAACTCGATTCCAACAGGGAGAATTGTCCAAAAATGAAGTAGAACGTTTACTAAAAATGGATTACATTGAAAATTTGGATGAACACGCTCAACTTGATTTACAACGTCGACATCGGACAGGAATCCCTGAAGTTATTCTTGCAGAAACCAAGGAACTTTCTACTCTCTTGAAAATCACCCAAAAGATGTTAGAGCGCACCGAATATGCATTAATTAGCCGAGTTACTCCAACACAATTCGAAGAATTTGATAAAATTTATTCAAATTCATCCGATTACTCCTATCACAAGAATCCTCAAGGAAGAGTAATTTTCATAACCAAGAAAGGTCTTAAACAAGAAACTCATCAAGGTAGAGTGGGAATAATAACGGCGGGATCCTCGGATATTCCTGTTGCAGAAGAAGCGCGCATGGTTTTGGAATTCATGGGATTTAAGTTCACAATCGCTTATGACGTTGGTATCGCGGGGATGCATCGTATTTTTCCTCCTATTCGTGAAATGCTCGAACAAAATGTTGATGTGATTATTGTTGTTGCAGGAATGGAGGGAACTCTTCCTGGAGTTGTATCTTCCTTAGTTGACGTTCCTGTAATTGGTGTACCTACTTCTACTGGATACGGTTTAGGTGAAAAAGGGATTGGAGCGCTAACGACAATGTTACAATCGTGTTCTCCAGGGCTCGCAGTTGTTAATATTGATAATGGTTTTGGTGCAGCTTCCATCGCAGCTTTGATATTAAAACGAATTTACCCTTAAAAATCGCTTTGTGGATTTGGACACAAGGGAATTCAATAACCCTCAGGAAAAATGTAAAGTAAAGGAAAAAAAATTAAAATCACTCGCTTAAAGCAATTCTAACGCCAATTTAATATCGTCAGCAATTAATTTCTTACGACCACTATGACGAGTCATTTCCAAAGCTTTATTGGTGATCTTCTTCGCTTCTTTTTCTAAAAATTCGATCATACGATCGACGGCATCCTTTGAGACCATTTCAGCACCGCTTTCTTTCATTAATTCTCGAATGGGTGACCATGCAAATATTTTTGCCATTTCTCTTCTCTCTCCTTAAGGAAACCTTATTCCATTAATTCCAAAGCCATTTCCATGTCGGCCTTGGTTAATTTCTTACGACCACTATGACGGGTCATTTCTAAAGCCTTGTTTGTCAATGCTTTGGCATATTTTTCCAAGTAGCTGATGAGTTCGTCTACAGCATCCTTGGACACCATTTCTGCGCCTGATTCTTTCATCAATTCTCTTATCGGGCTCCATGCAAATACTTTCATTTTGATTAATCCTCCGTTGAAGTATCAACCTGGTGTCACTATACCGTTAAGATGGTCTTGAAGTGACATTGGGTTAGTACTTACTAATTTTAATATAGCGTAATGGATATATAAATGTTTGGCATTTCGGTAAAACTTTGTGCCGATCGGGATGATTGGGATGAAAGATTTTTCGACAAAAAGGATCTGACTAAGATGCTATCGTGCGAAGTTTTAACGGGTTGGAGAAAAATTTAGGGTTTTTTGAGAGATTTCGGATCCGAACGGGTATTTTTTGGTGAAAAGTTTAAAAATAGGGTTCAGTTTTGTTTTAAAAATGCATAGATAAAGGAAATATTCATATTTGGTTAAAATTTCAAGCAAAAAACTGATTTATATTCTGGAAATTGTGTTTTTCCTTAGGTGGATAATACAAGCCAATAATTACCCAAGTTCCGAATTGAGCAGTGGTGCCGACAATGAAGTGTAGGTTTCGCTTTTTCATATATTTATCAAACTTTTTAATTAATTTTTCTTCCAATTCATCTGGATCTTTATACTTTCTACTCCAATTGCGATAAGCTTCCAACATTTCCCAATCTACACAAATCATATCATGACCATTACAGCGAGTATCATCACACCAGAATTTATAGGAAAAAATCTTTTCAATTTGATCTGGGATTATCATTTTTTTACCATTGAGATTTTTTTGGATTGTTTTTGATTTGATCACTTCTAACTCATTTATTCTCTTTCGCAGCTGAAATTTGAATTTCTTAGGCTTTATAATTCCGAGGGATGTACTATATTTGGATTGGAGTTCTTTTAATTCTTCTATTGATTTATTCAATAATGGAGCTATTAATTTATTTCTTTGCTCCCAAATTTTCTTCTTTTGATGATTAGAGGTTCCTATTTTTGCTAGCGAGTCATCTAGAAGTTTAATCGATTTTTCTTTTATCTTAAAGCTCTCTTTACGAAATATTTTTTCCCTTGCTTTGGATACCTCGCTTTCAATTAAATTCCATTTCTTTAATACCTCTCGATTTAAGGAATAGTAGTTAAGATCAATTGGATATATCCTTATCCATTTTCCATCAGTTGTGATACCTGCCGAACAAATGGAAGATCCATATTTTTTACTCTTTTCAGGATATGCTTTAACTAATATGTATATTTTTTTTTGCACCATTATATCGAAATCACTTGAAAATTCCTTTCTTTCAATACCTCTCCAATTTGACCTCTATGGCAATAGTTGGGGTCTCTCTCAAAACACATCAATGCTATTCTTTTTCTTTTTCCGAGATTTATTACTTTTTCTAAATAATCTCCCTTATTCATTAATTCTTTTCGGTAATTTAAGAATAATATTTCGTAATCATTTTTTGTTTTTAGGTCTTTTCTATCTTCATTTTTTATACCTAACTCCGGAATATGAATATAATAGATTCCAAATTTTTCGATAAAATTCTTGATCCGAGGACCGCTAAAATCAAATTTCATAGATCGCGGGCTGGCCCGAATATCTACGAGAATTTCGATATTATTTATAATTAATTCTTTTAGAAATTCATCAATATCTTTTCCTTCATAACCTATAAGAAAAAATCCAGGCTCTTTGCCTCGTTCAAACGGTTTTGGTATATTTCTTCTTTCAGAAATACATGTATATTCTGGATATTCACGATAAATATAATCAATTAGCTGTTCTAAAGAAGAATATTTCTCTAGAACATTTTTTATAAACGTTTTTATTTCCAATGGAAAATAAATCTCCATTTTCCCACTTTTTGTCAATTGAATAGATGATTTTTTGTTGGGATTGGTTGTCATACTTTGAAATAGGTTCTTTTCAAATTGATTTGAGGTAATTAATTTCAATTTTTCTAAAATTGCAAGATCTTGATATAACTTTGCAGAAAATGGACCAAATTTATATGGATGAAAATGGTAATGGGCAAATTTTAATGGAATTTCCTTTGAAATAAGGAACATAGACTTAACCAAAGTTAAACGATCTAAGCTTTTAATGCTAATTAGAAAATCTATCAGTCCCAATAATAATCTTTGTCTCCGATAAATCATTTTTTTCCCTGTTATTCTGTTTAAATGTATATTCCCACTAATATATTTTCTTCGCTTAAATTAATAACAAAGCAATGATTATATTAATTTCTAGATAACCATTTTTTCCTTCTTTTCCCATAGTTGATGAACTCCACCACAGTCATCCCATTACTCCCAATCTCAGATCTTATACCACACTATGTCATAGTCAACAAATCACTATTTTGTGGTTTGATAGTTTTATGTATTTCATTGTTCTTAAAAGGCAAACTCGAAGATATTTTAAGTAATCACGCTGATTCAAAATCGTCGTAGCCCACTGTGTCCCGTAGCCATAAATTGAATGGGGTGATCCACCAATATTTTCTTGATTCGGGCGATTGACTCCCGTTGTTGAGTATTATTCATATTTATGAAAAGCATAAATGGAATAATTCCCCCGTTTGGTAGCAACCGCAACGTGTCTCCGGTGAATAAAACACACTCGTTGATAATATAACAAGTATGCCCCAAGGTATGCCCCGGAGTGAATATTGGCTGAATCACAATATCCTCCACTATTATGGGTGTATCATTCGCAAAGGTGATAAAATCCTGCCTGAGAATGGTATTATATTTTTTACTCCCGAAGCGGGCGGTTTTTCCGGTTATCAGCGCTGTTTCCTTTTGATGTAGGTGAATTTTTGCGTTCGGAAAAGCTGAAACGTTTCCCACGTGATCGTAATCTGAATGGGTGAGAAAAACGTGCTTCACACTATCGGGTGTAACACCTAACGATTTCAAAGCCTTGACAGTGTGCGGACCAATGCCGGTATCAATCATAACGGTGGTGTTAGGGGTTTGAATTACATAGCTATTAACCATACTATCTTTTAGCGCGTACATTGTTATATTCTGCTGATTGTTGAAAATCAAGCCTGTTTTAACCGGCCGGAAAGTTAGGTAGTACCAGATCAAAATACTGAGCGCCGTGGCGGAAAAAATGACCAACAATACAATTAAAAGCGGATGCATAATTCAATAAATAATTGAAGCAACTTACCAATTAACCTTTCCCTTCGATAATCCCTTAATTCAAATGGGTTAAAGGCTTATTAAATATGGGAACCAACTGTTTAGGAATAAAAAGAACTATGCCCGATTCAAAACTTTCTGAAACATCTCAGACACCCCAGACCCCCCCACTGGAAATTGCCAATCAAACAGTATATTTTCAATCATCCGAGCACATGGATATCCCTGATGAATCTGTGACTTTGGTGGTTACATCTCCCCCCTATTGGAACGTGAGAGATTACGGTGGCGATCAGATTGGATATGGTCAGAGTTATCGGGATTATATTGCTGCATTAAATAGGGTTTGGAAAGAATGTCTCCGGATTTTACAGCCGAATGGGAAGATTTGCATTAATGTTCAGCCGTTGCCTATCTCGGCCGATAAATCGGGATTCAATTTTCGTGTAATTCAAAATATAATGTACGATATTGAGGCATTTTTCTGCAGTCACCATTGTTTTCTCAGCGGTATGCATTATTGGGATAAATCTGCCTATATTAACACCGTTTCTTGGGGTTCATATCCTCGTCCGACCAACATTGCTTCAAATACTTCTTTCGAGCAGATATTCACTTTTGTAAAGGTGGGAAAAACCCGAAAAGTTCCGAAAGATATAATGGAACAAAGTCTGTTAAAAAAGGAAGAATGGCGTCATTGGGCAGTTCGCTGTATTTGGGATGATATTATTCCCGTGATTAAAATTAACTCAAAGGGAGAGAACCATTTCGGTCACAGTGCACCATTTCCTGAGGATATTCCCTATCGTTTAATTCGAATGCATTCAGCGATAGGAGAAACGGTAGTTGATCCATTTTTGGGCTCGGGAACTACTTTAAAGATCGCCAGACTGTTGGGTCGCCGCGGTATTGGATTTGAAATTAATAATTCTTATCGAAAAATTATCCAAGAGCGGATTATGGAGGAATGGATCCCACCCAAGATAGAATCAGGTTATAAAACTTTTGGATTTAATTCACTTGCCACCGTGATACGGGAGGCAATTAATCTGGGAATTGAGAAGGGAAAAACTGCGCCTGTTTCTGAAATATCAGATCAGGTTTTCGAAAAAATTTTACAAAGCATGGTCAAAAAAGGGCTCCTAACGTCCCATCAAAAGAAAAAAATGTGCGAAATTTGGCGAAATCATCCCAATCTCACGGAATTTTAGAAGAACAATCTCTGATTTCTCTGTATAACTGTGAGAATCAATAATTTAATGGTTGAAATTCCACGCTAAGGGATGCTAACGAATCGTTCACTAGAACTGGTAATATGAAAGAATCTCCTGGTTTTAATTCTACGCCTTCTGCGTTGAGAAATTGACCTTTGATATAGGTTTTCTGAAGGTTTGCAGGATCTTTAAGTATAAATTTTCCTTTTTTAGGTTGCAAGATCATGCAGTGTTCTGAAGGAGTCTGAGTGGCATCGGAAATAGGAAGAATTGGATCAAAGAAATTGGCGGGTAAGTCTAAAGGATAATCCAAAGAAGTAAATAATTCACGACCAATTCTATACTCTGGACCGATAAAATCTAAGCGAATTTCCGCTTCTAATTGGGATATTATCAGCTTAGCTTGTTGATAAAGTTTCGATTTAGTGGATTCTGATTTATCTTGAACAGCTGCTTTTTCTTCTTGAGTAGGGAAACCAGGGAATGGCTTTGTTTCTAATTGCGATAGGGTGGATTGCAAGTGTTTTATTTGTTCTTCCGTGTTTTTCATGTTTTGTTCCAAGGGTTGTTCGGAGGTAGAAGTTGGTTCAGTAATGGAGATGGATTCTTTTTTTATTTCCATTTCTCGTTTTGCTTCTAATTCGATCGTTGATTTCGCTGTTGATTCTAGCAGGGTTTCTGTATGTGTTTCGATCGTCGAAGATAAAGCAGAAGTAGGGGTTGTTTTGGATGATTTCTTGGATTGATGGCTCAACTTTGAACTATATACGGACTTATTTGCCAATTTTCGTAAAATTGGGGAGCTGCTGGGATCAAATCCACCTGCTTGAATGGAAGTCAAAGCTTCTTTCGTGGGTCGTAATGGTGTAAAGATCTGATTTTGATTTTTTGGAATAGCTTTTGTTTGAGCATTTCCCATCATAGATTCGTGACTGATACCTCTAATTTTTGACATATCTTCTTCTATTTTTGCCAGTTCTTTTTGAATTTCTTGCTTAAAAACGGGATCTTCCGTTTCTGCCAAAGCGGTCTGGCAAAGTTCTTTAAGTGTTAATAATAGTGTTTTATTTTTTTGAGCAGTGCCATGCTCGAAATCAAGGCGTTCTCGTAATTCATCGATTTTCTTCTTAAACTCTTTCACCGAACTCACTCTGGGTATCATATAAGTTGAACGAGCTAAAATAATTTTTGGTGTCTAATTCTTCGCAATACACATATTATGAAATTTTCCCGCTTTGTGTTATGAAAAATTAACCAATCCATCCTAGCTATGCCTTTAAATATAATAGGGAATATAACGCACCTATGAAATGGAATACCGAGACATTTCTGCTTATGATGGGATTTGTTATCGTTGTTGTAATTCTGCTGGTTATAATTGCCAACCTTTGGCAGAAAAATCGCAAAGTGCTGGAATATCAAGCTAAATATCCTTCCAGATACGTGTGCCTGGACGGGGATGTGGTCAGATCGATTTCCGAATGCTTGGTGGATAATTTCCTCTACAGAAACGGCATTAAACACAAGTATGAAGATGTGATTGTAAAATCTGCAGCCCATCAGTATAAATACGATTGGTATTTACCTGATATTAACCTTTATTTGGAATTTTTTGGCTTTTCGGGTAAAAAATATAAGGAAACCATGGAAAAGAAGAAAAAATTCTACCGAGTGAACCATCTTTCCATGATGGAAATTCTTCCCAGCGATCTAGCGGATGTGAATAAAAACTTAAGGGAAAAATTCGGAAAGTATTGGGGTAAAATTGCTCATACACAAGAGCGACACTGTCCCCACTGTGGTCAAGTTCTAGATGAGCGCGTATAAATTCTTGTTCTTTTAGGAACAGTATATGAAACTACCAAAGTTCTAGGCAAAAATTCATTTGAGTAATAAAAAAAAGAAGAGTAGATATCTGATTTACATTTGAGCTGTGGAATATCTTCTTTCATGAGCCGCATTATATCGTCTTAATTTGGTGGAATAGGTTGAAATTTTTCCCAATTTTTCCAAACACCCTATTCCAGTTCCAAAAATCGAAATCCACAGAATTATTCGGAAAATGGAAGTAGGATCGAAATTCCATTGAGAAAATATACGAAGAACTTCAGGCGAATCTATTGCCCAGAGAAATCTCTGAATGTACAATATCTGAACAACAATCAATCCAATAAGCAATAATTGTTGGGTGTGTACGCGTTGAATTCCACCAAAGACCTGGAATAATTGGATTATTGCTTCTGCCATTCCTAATACTCCACATAATCTCATAAATTCCAAGAATTCAAGGGTAAATTGGGCATTAATTGCTTCTATCGGCTGAATAATCATCATAAGCGCCCAGAATGCGCCCCAAATGGCATCTCCCAATAATGATTTTGTATTAATGGGCGGTTTTACCTTCTTTAATGATTTTTGAGTATTAAATTCAATATTCATTTCTTCTCTGATTGAATGCTTAATTTTTTCTGTTTCTTGACCCAAATCTTGAGGGAGATATCCTTGCATACTCAATGCTACGAAAATTATGGTTACAACCACTAATATGGGTAAAATAGAACTCCACAAACCCCCCAACATTCCTGTAAAATTTTCAAGGAAAGGTTTACTTAGTAATTGAGCAAAGAAAACAATTAAATTTATGGCAGACAGGGCAATTACTGCAAACATAAGAACTTTTTTATAAATTTCCCACCACTCTTCAGTGATATATATGTAAGGGGTTCCACGTTTTTTATATTCTTTGGTAATACTTTCAGGAGAACCCATTAAGCTGATTGCCTTTTGAATATGTTCCATTGAAATATCTTGACCATTTGCTAATTCTTCAGCTTTATCCCAGATATGCTCTTCCAATTCGCGTAAGATTTCCCTTTTTTCGAATTTATCATCCTTCAACCATCCGGGCAGTTTTTCTTCAACATCTTTTAAAAACGCTTTAATTTCAATTTCCATTTTGTATTTATTATTCATGGTGATTTTCCTCCTTTGAAGGTTCATTCCCAATTAATCCTTCTAAATTGAAACCGCACACCTCGCAAAATCTTACTTCTTGCTGGGATACATCAATTTTATTCGCACAATTGGGACAAAAAAAGTTATTTTCATGAAGTTCAACATGCATTTCAAACAAGGTTGACATCGATTCAATAAGTTTATTGAAAAATCCTGTAAGATGATTTTGAATGAGTTGACCCTTTGGGGTGATAAAATAATATTTTCGGAGTCGATTATTAACCGTTTTCCGTTGAGATTGAATGAGTTCATCTTTTTCCAGCTTTTTTAGAATAGGATATAAAGTGCCTTCTTCAATTATCAGCATTTGTTTTGTGGTGTTTTCCAGTTCTTTGAGCAATTGATAACCATAAATACCCTCAGGTGAGTGATCATCAATGATTTTGAGAACAGATATGGTGCTTATGCCCCTCAAAATCTCAGATTCTGCCCTTTCAACAAAATGGCGGAATCCTTCATCACTCATAAGGCTATCCGTTTGAAATGACTTAATTCGTTTAATCATATTATTCACCGTATACTATGTTGTTCAAAGTATAATACTATATTATTCAAGGTATGTTTCATATATAAATCATACTAGAGCCAATTTTTGATACACGGTAGAATTTCGAGAATTCTTTTATAGGCGACTTCTCTTATTATTTATAATGGGATTCCTAAACTATTCAGTATATGAACCAATAGAAAAGGAGATTCCCGTTGTTATTATTCTTTACTGTCTTATTATCATTCAAGTCTTACTTCTTACCCTTTTTCTGATTTTTCGATGGCGTAATCGGAGAGTTTTAGCCATACGTTATCTTTCTTGGAGTTTTTGTTCATACGTACTTGCTTTTTCTTGTTTTCTAGTTTCTGCTTTGGAAGGCCTTGTTACTGGGTATAAAATGCAAATTTACCGATATTTCATGGGATTTGGTTATTTTTTCTTCATATTGGGCCACATTCTTTTTATCTTGTTTTCAAAGGAGATATTTTCTCTTGAATGGAAAAATGTGCAAATATATATTATTATCGGAGGAATTGTTTCCATATCAGTAGTTCTACCTCAAAACTACTATGGTGTACCAACAGGAAGTGAAGGTCCTGACAACATCCGATTCTATTCTTCTCTCGCTATGTTAATATTTTCTTTGTTTCTCTTTGGGCGGATAGCTTTACGTACATTTCAAGTTTACAGAAAAATGACTTTAAAATATGCGCGATATGGATTTCTCGGATTTTTCATAGGTGAAATTGCTATGATTTTCGTATTTCTTTTTATTTTAGCAGATTTTCTCTATTGGGAATTTAATCTTTTATCTGGTTACACTATATTCTACTATTTTGCTGTAATTTCAGGAATAGTAAGTATTGGAGGATTTTTTTTAGGAATCTACGTTCCACCAAAGCTGCAAGCACAAGAATTTCGAAAATTAGCTGAAAAAATGTTAGTTGAAGAAAAAAAGGATGAAATGATATCAGTTCAAAACCGAGTAGAGAGCGTTGATAAAAAAAATCTACCATTGTTTAACAGTCGATCGATCGGTCTTTCACCATTACCAAAAACTACTGGAGAAAAGCCTGCAATCTTAATACAATGCCCTAGCTGCTTAAATCACCTATATTATGAAATTCCAAAGTCATTAATTCAAGCAAGGGCTCAGAATCAAAAAGATCTGGTATCTATCAAAATTCCAGTAGGATTAATCTGTAATCATTCATTTTTAGTTTATCTTGACAGAAATTTTTCTATTCGATCATATTCTATGATTGATCTTGAAAATAAAGGATAAGGCTTTTTTAGATTCCACCGCATGTATTAGATATGACATCAGATTTGATTCAACTTGAATATAATGATAGTGGTGAGATCGCTACTCTCTGGTTAAATCGACCCAAAAAAATGAATGCTCTTAACTGGGAAATGTTCTCACTTTTATCAGAACACTTAGATTCACTCAGTACCAATTCAAAGATTCGAGTTATCCTTCTAAAAAGTCGCTCAACGGTATTTTCTGCAGGAATTGATGTAAAATTATTGGCAGGTTTCGATCCCGGTGCTCCAAAACTGAATTTAAAGGGGAAATCTTTCCGTTACATGATGCGAACGAAACTACAAGGGATATTCACTAAGCTGCGCACAATGGAAGTACCAATTATTGCTGTTGTTGATGGAATATGCTATGGTTCCGGCTTTGAGTTAGTTCTTGCTTGTGATTTTATATACGCTACAGACAATACCATTTTTCAAATGAAAGAAGCTCATTTGGGCATAATTCCAGATTTAGGAGGGGTTACTCGATTGATTCATTTGATTAATCCTTCATTTGTTAAGGAGATTTGCATTGCTGCCCGAAAAATAACGGCAGCTGAAGCATATCGAATGGGTTTTGTGAATGATACTGCCTCTAATATGGAAGAACTTTTAAAGAAGGTTGAAAATCTTCAAAATGCCATTCTTGAAGCAGCGCCTTTAGCGGTAGGTATGGGCAAGCGACTCATTGATGAACTTTACGGCGTTCCAGAATTGGTCGGATTGGATAAAGAAGCACACATAAATTCTTTTCTCTTCACCACTAAAGATCACCGAAGAGCGATTGATGCTTTTTTGGATAAATCCAAGCCAAAGTGGAAGGGCAATTAAGAGAGCAATGTTAGTTGAAGCAAAAAAGCAAGAAAATATATTTCTATCGAGATTCTCCATATTACGCAAAATTAGCAATTCAAAAGATTAGAAATATTGGCAAATTTTCCCCATATTAAAAAAAACGACAAAAGTTTCATGATTACTTAATCCTAAGATTTAAATAAAATGGGAAAAATCCTTAACCAATGAAAAGCCGAAAAAAAATCTTACTGACCATTTTTTGTTTTTTTGCTATTATTTCATTTGTAACCACAACTTCTGCTAATATTGGTGTATCTGTTGATCAAACCTATCTTTTTCAAGGGAGAATGGATTGGAGAAATGCAGACAAACCACAAATACTCACGTGGGAAACAGAAATTATAATCACAGCCGTAGAAGAATTGACAATTAATTATACAATAATAAAATCAAACGTCGTTGAAACAGGAGGTTGTGAATCTGGGGCTAAAGAATATAACCATACAGATGTAAGAGCGATGATCTATTCAGATGATGCCTTGACTAATGATTCGATATTACACTTCAGATTATCGAACGCTTATCAAATAAACACCTATTTTATCAATAAAGATTTTGCCCCGAAAACTCTTGAACATCATGGATCTGATATTTTGATGGGAAATTACACCCTTAAGGTAAGTTATGATTCCAATGGGGTGATCGAAACTTATAACTGGATTGATACTTCAGAATTTAATCGAAACACTACAATCGAACGAAACACCAATAGCGATGGTTTTACTTTGGATGCCTATCCGTTGTTAATAATTGGAGTTGCGATATATATTGGTTTTCTTCTGATTATTAAAAAAAGCAGATATCAGAAACCTACTAACTGATAAGAATGTTTGCGTTTCAATCACACGTAAATTCTTTTCTCTTCACCACTAAAGATCACCGAAGAGCGATTGATGCTTTTTTGGATAAATCCAAGCCAAA
>Ga0164318_10003400_pt1 | contig 15052 bp, 17 predicted proteins | sample GuaBasSedimGuay9_FD_113734 | JGI IMG/M metagenome (GOLD analysis project Ga0164318, IMG submission 113734) | Subseafloor sediment microbial communities from Guaymas Basin, Gulf of California, Mexico - Guay9, Core 4571-4, 0-3 cm | ecosystem: Environmental > Aquatic > Marine > Hydrothermal vents...
ATCAATGGAATAGGCAATGTTTCTATCTGCTTATATGTCAGTGTCATCTCCAGTATCTCTTCCAGACGTTTCAGTGAGAACATTCCGCCTTTGGACAATACCCCTCGCATCAAGTCCGTACGTTTTACATCGTTAAAGATGCTGCGAATCTCATCAGAAGATTTACCGTCAGCCAGAAGCGATCCCACCAACGCCCCGCCACTGCTGCCAGAAATGGCTGCAATCTCAAATCCACTCTTACGCAGGACATCTACAACACCCAAGTGCGCCAATGCCCGAATCCCACCACCAGAGAATGCTAACGCTATTTTCACAATTAAACTCCGTTTTATTTCTATAAGACCACCGTGAATGATTTGTCACTCTATCGCTTTTGTCTGTGCCCTTTTACTTTTTGTCAAAATATTCATACTTTTCAGTTTTGAAAGTAGTGAATGATCACTGTCAAAACCTTTTATCTCTTTGCCGATCTCTAATGTACTTATAACCGTTCTACCAACGATAACACGTCCTTCACCTACATCTGTAAAAGTTCTTATACCCCACATATTATGTAATATCATAATATTGCCTTCATATTCTCCAAGATACAAAACAATATGTCCCCTGAGGTAGAGCAGTGTTTCAAAAGGGATACCCTCTGCTTTAATCAAGGTAACCTTTTCACTGTTGCTCAGGTTTTCAAGTGGGATCACCTTACCGATCTGTCCCTGCTGATAAGAATTGCGCGGTAGCCAAATACCAAAAGGGGTAAAAAGATCGCGCAGGGTTGAGGAGCAGTCACGTGACTCATTCAGTCCTCCCCAACCGTACTTGCTCTGCATTATTTCACTGCTTAATAAAGTAAGATTGGAACGTGCCAATAGAAGAGGTGTAAGGGTTGCGGTACTTTTAGGGATCTTAACCTCCAAAAAGTGCGGGCTATTAAAGGCATCACCTGTCGATACTTTGAGTACATAAGCATCCTCTTCCTCTCTAATCATAGGTAGAAGCATTCCTATACGGCTATAAAAGATAAAGTGCCCTTCTTCATCTTTGAGCGGATAAAATTCTTTTGTAAAACGGATATGCTTTTTATCTTGCCATGCATTCACCTGATCAGCATCCAAATAAACGATCGCATCGCTTGGCAGCCATCCGGTTGCATAGGCAGTAAAAACATAGACCCATGCCCCATCATCCGAATAGTGTGAAACAAATAGCGGTTCGTTGGCATGGACACCACTGTTTTGAAGATAATCAAAAGGATAGCCCTCTCCTGCCTTTCTTGGATCAGAGAAAAGCGGTTTATGTGTCGGGAAATTTCGCAGGTGTGAAAAATGCAATGTCAGGGCATAGCGGTTAAGTGATCCATAATTTTCTAAATTCGATTTAACGATCATCCTATCAAACCACTCCTGCGGAAGTAGTTTTAAATTTTCTCCGTATCGCTTGCCTGCCGTATAACTCGTAAGAGGCCATATGATCTTTTCCAGGGGTTCTGGAGGTCTCCTCGTATTCCAAATACGGTAATAATTTTTCATATAACCGTTTTGCGTGGATTCAAGCTGCGTTCTGTCGACAACGTTCTGCGCTGCATAAATAGCAGGATACTGTGAATAATAGTCCAGATCTTTTGGCTGCAATCCATTATCTATCTTAGGGCTGCATCCGGAGAGCATCAAGATAGTGATACCCATCAATAAATAAAACAATCTCATCATTGCGTTCTTTTTAAATAAATCATAGCGAAATGAAGATGAGAGCAGCACTTTAGTCTACATTTCCAAAACGTCCGACAACTCGCCCGACGATAGTGATCTCTTCAGGGGAAGCCGTCTGAACAGGATAGTCTTTGTTATCAGAGATAATATCTATCCTGCCGTCAATTCGCCTGTGAAGCCGTTTAATAAAAAGCCCCCCTTCCGTATTGATCGTGAAAACACCGCCACGGCCTATATCATCTTTGCTGCGGTTAATAAAAATGATGTCGCCATAATTGAATGTCGGCTCCATAGAGTCCCCATTGACATTAATCGCTTCAATGTAACGTAGTTCTGACTCCCCGCCAAGTGTGGCAACAAAATTTTCACTCAACATCATCGGCTCATGTGCTTCATTTTCACCCAATCCTCCACCTCCGGCAGATGCCTGAATTTCGCTAAAGTAACGCACCATATAAACTTTATTGGTTGCATCAATAAGACTTTCTGGTGACTGACCGTATAGAAGCCAGTTGATCGCAATAGAACGGCCAGCACAAAAATCCAATAACTCCTGAAACGGTATCTTATTGCGTTTTTTCATCGTGGCAAAATTCATCTGCGAAATATCTAACATTGACGCTACATCTTTGTCATAAACTTTTTTATCAGGCATATCGGTTGAGACAATATCTTTAATCTCTTCAACGATCTCTGCAAAATTTTTCATGTTATGTTCCTCTCATTATTTTCACACTATCTCTTACTAAGATATACACGTCACATAATAATTAATTGACATATAATATCCAAATAATATGACAAAATGCAATATTTATTATATAAATTGAAAAATATTTTTATGATATGCCTAATAAATATAAAAAAGGATTTCAAATGGCAAAGATGATTAAAAAAGCAGAAACACTTTTTGCAAGATTCGAACACACGCTTGAGGTACTCGCAGAGAAGATTTTATAAAAATCTTCTTCTTAGTCAGTGGAACTGTTTTTTTCCTCTTGACGCTTCTCTTCTTCGAGACGCTCAAGATATTTTTGATGATGATAACCTTTAAAGATAAAGATCATGAATAGAACAAATAAAATGATCATAACGACATCAAGAATAGAAGTCACATCATCTCCTTGTAGGGTGTAAAATTTTGTTTGATGGCTTCATATAGAACAATGCCCGTACTGATAGCAAGGTTAAGACTTCTTCCCTCTTTCGTCATGGGGATTGTCATGCATTGCCGGGGATATTCATCCAAAAGTATTTTTGGCAAACCCGCTGTTTCGCTACCTAAAAAGAGAAAATCTCCCTTTTCAAAATTTTGCTCAAAATAAGGAGTGTCCGTTTTGGTTGTTGCGAAAAAGAACCGGTCGGTATCTTTGTGGACGTTTAAGAATGCTTCGAGACTTTCCCATACATGAAGATCCAGTTTATGCCAGTAATCCAACCCAGCCCGCCTGACCGCTTTTTCCGTAATGTCAAATCCAAGCGGTTCAATAAGATGCAGTGATGAGCCGGTATTGACACATAAACGTCCAATACTTCCGGTATTGTTAGGAATCTGGGGGTGAACAAGTACGATGTTAAACATCAGAAAATAACTGTCTTGTTCATGTGCACAAAGATGCGATCTTCGAGTGCAAGTTTCAGCGCCCGGGAAAGGACGATTTTTTCAACATCACGTCCGGAACGCTGCATATCCTGCCAGCTGTAAGCATGATCAATATGCTTGACATCCTGAGCAATGATCGGTCCTTCATCAAGATTGTTGTTGACAAAATGTGCGGTCGCTCCAATAATTTTAACACCGCGTTCAAATGCTTGCTTATATGGGTTTGCTCCTATAAATGCCGGCAGAAAAGAGTGGTGGATATTGATGATCTTCTCATCATAGGCTTCGACGAACGCCGGTGTCAAAATTCGCATGTATTTTGCCAGGACGATGTAATCAAGATGATCAAAACTGTCTATAAATTCCATAACCTTTTCTTCATGTTCTACGCGGTCAAGTCCCTCATGGGAAACAGTATGAAAAGGGATGTCGAATTTTTTGACAAGTGGTTCTAGCAAGGCATAATTAGAGACAACCGCTAAAATATTGGCATCGAGTTCACCGGCTTCATAGCGAATTAAAATATCACCCACAGCATGAGACTCTTTTGTGACCATTAAAATGATATTCTTTTTACCCGGTGCAATGATTTTAATATCGGCATCATTCGGCAGCGCTTTGCTTAGATCGCTGTTAAGAGCCTTGGGGTCAATGTTCCCTGTGACAACACTACGCATAAAAAATTTATTGTTGACCTTGTCTACAAACTCATTATTGGAAAGAATATTGAGATCATAGTTATAAAAAATACTCGAGACCTTATAGACAAGGCCTTTTTCATCATGCGAGTCGATCAGGATGCGATATTGTTGCATTATTTCACAGTATAATTAGCGATAATAGAACCCATTTCGCTAGTGGAACAGATCTCTTTTGCATCATAACTTGCCAGATCTTGCGTGCGGTACCCCTCGGATAGAGCACGCTTGATTGCCGCATCGATACGATCAGCAGCAGCATTTTCATTTAATGCAAAACGCAACATCATGGAGGCACTTGAAATGGTAGCGATCGGATTAGAGATCCCTTGACCGGCAATATCTGGTGCTGAACCGTGAATTGGCTCATAGACGCCGATCTTGCTTCCGATAGATGCTGATGGCAGCAACCCGATAGAACCCGAAAGCATACTGGCTTCATCACTGAGAATATCGCCGAAAATATTGCCGGTCAAAATGACATCGAACTGTTTCGGATCACGGATCAACTGCATCGCGGCATTGTCAACATACATATGGGTCAGTTCGACTTCCGGATACTCGGTTGCAATCTCTTCAACGACTTCACGCCACAATTGAGAGACATCAAGCACATTCGCTTTATCGACAGAGCAAACACGTTGGTCGCGTTCCATTGCAATTTTAAAAGCAACATGCGCAATACGCTCGATCTCAGGACGGGTGTAGACCATAGTGTTGTAGGCTTTGTCACCTTCACGGCCTTTTGGTTCACCAAAATAGATACCGCCGATAAGCTCTCTCACTACCATAAGATCAACACCTTTGACGATTTCCGGTTTAAGTGAGCTGGCATTAACAAGTTCATCATAAACCACTGCAGGACGAAGGTTGGCAAAAACATCTAATTTCTTGCGAAAACGCAATAGACCGCTCTCTGGACGTTTTTCACGCGGAAGGTTATCCCATTTTTCACCACCTATTGCACCAAATAAGACTGCATCAGACTTCATCGAAACTTTAATTGTTTCATCCGGAAGAGGATCCCCTGTTACGTCATAAGCACATCCGCCCATCAGTACTTCTTCATAGACAAAATCAATATCTTCCACAGATGCAACTGCATCAAGTACTTTAATCGCTTCATCTACGATCTCCGGGCCGATACCATCACCTTTGATTATAGCAATATTATAACGCTTCATTAATGTTCCTGTCCATTGATTTCATCTTGTGCATAATTCATTAGTCCACCGCTGTTAAGCAATTCCTGCATAAACGCTGGAATCGGTGTAAAGTTGTAGGTTTTATCGGTTGTCTTATTTGTGATGGTACCCGCATCCATATCAATGCTTACCTCTTCACCCTCTTTAATCTCCATGCTTTCGTGCAATTCAAAAATAGGAAGACCCATGTTAAATGCATTACGATAGAAGATACGTGCAAATGTCGGTGCGATGATCGCCGCAACGCCAGCAGCTTTTAGTGCGATAGGAGCGTGTTCACGGGAGGACCCGCATCCAAAATTCTCATCGGCAACGATAATATCGCCCGGACTCATTTTGTTGACAAACTCCGGATCGGCATCTTCCATAACATGCTTGGCCAATTTTTCGGGAACAGAGGTGTTGAGATAACGTGCCGCTATGATAAGGTCTGTATCAACATCTTTACCAAAAGTCCAAACTTTTCCATCAATTATTTGCATTAAATATCCTGCATAACTGTAAATTTTTTGGAATTATATCTAAAGTGTCGTTTCATTCCGATAAATAGCGGTAGAGTGGAGTTGAATATTATTTAATATATAAGCAAATTTGATTTCGTTTAGCGTTTGTTAAGCAAATAATCAGTATAATCCCCATCTATACAAGCGTAACGCAGGAGCACCCCGCCTATGACAGCAAAAGAACTCAATCAACATCTGGACACCCTTTTTGTCGACCATAAATCTGATAACTGCATGACATTTGAATCTGTTGTTGATCTCTTTGAGAAACAGCCGACTGCAGCCCAATCTAAAAACATATTTAAACTAGCAGAAAAGTATAAAAAATGTCTTTATACCTCTTCAGAGCAGGCTAAACTTCTTAATGAACAAGAAGCAGCAGCGCGTCTTGCTGCACAGCGTAAGCTAATTGAAGAAGCCAGCGGTGAAGATTTTGATATTTTAAAACAACATGAACTGCTTGAATGGTCACGTTCAGATTCACCGGTTAGAATGTACCTACGTGAAATGGGTCAAATTCCTCTTTTAACAAAAGAGGAAGAAATTGAGATCTCAAAAAAAATTGAGAATGGTGAGAGCATCATTATTGACGCCATCTGTTCCGTACCTTATCTAATCGACTTTATTCTTGACTATAAAGAGCCGTTAATCAACCGTGAACGCCGTGTTAAAGAGCTTTTTAAGAGTTTTGAAGATGATAAAGAAGAAACGGAAAATGAGAATACAGAAAGTGCAGAAAAAATTACTTCTGCTAAAGACAAGAAACGTGTCGATAAAGTTGTCACCAGCTTTAAGGCACTTGAAAAAGCTAAAAAAGAGTGGCTCAAGCTAACAGAAAAAGAGGCACCGGCACTGGATGAAGGCAATAAACTTAATATTGACTACATTACATACTTTTTAAATATCAGTTTCAAAAAGAAACTTTTAAAAGAGCGTCTTCTTGATCTGGGTCCGACTTCAAAACTGATTAATGAACTTGTAAAATCAATGGAAACATCACTCAAAAGTGACGAAGGATTCGACAAAGAGATTAGACGTCTTGAATACAAGCTTCCTCTTTTTAACGATATGCTTCGAAACAATCATATAGAGTTGGTCTCTAGAATCTGCGAACTGAAGAAAGAAGATATTGCTTCTATGGTTCCAGAAGCGACAATGGTCAGTACCTATATGGAGATCAAAAAACTGATTCAGACCAAAGAAGCTTCCAAGGGTGGTTTTGATATGGAACCGGAAAAACTGGAAGATATTCTTGAACAGATTAAACGCGGTAAAGCAATTTCAGAAGTTTCCAAGACGCGTATGGCAAAATCAAACCTGCGTCTTGTTGTGTCGATCGCCAAACGCTATACAAACCGTGGTCTGCCATTTTTGGACCTTATCCAGGAAGGCAACATCGGTTTGATGAAGGCTGTTGATAAATTTGAGTATAAAAAAGGCTACAAGTTTTCGACCTATGCAACCTGGTGGATTCGTCAGGCAATCAGTCGTGCAATTGCCGATCAGGCCCGTACCATCCGCATCCCTATTCATATGATCGAAACGATTAACCGTATCAACAAGATCATGCGTAAATATCTACAAGAAAACGGTAAAGAGCCTGATGTTGATACAATCTCTGAAGAGGTCGGCCTCTCCGTTGAGAAGGTTAAAAATGTAATCAAAATCACCAAAGAGCCTATCTCCCTTGAGGCACCGATAGGTAATGAGGATGATGGACGCTTTGGTGACTTCATTGAAGACAAAACATCTCTTTCTCCATCTGATGCTATCTTGAAAGATGACTTGAAAGCACAGATCGAAGGTGTACTTGAACAGCTTAATGAGCGTGAGAAAGCCGTGATTAAAATGCGATTTGGAATTATGGATGATGAAAGTGACCGCACCCTTGAAGAGATCGGTAAAGAGCTTAACGTGACACGTGAACGTGTACGACAAATTGAGTCAAGCGCGATTAAAAAGCTAAAACATCCTAAAGTCGGTCGTAAGCTTAAAAACTATATTGAAGACTAGTTTAGAGTATTTTATGACATTTGAACAGCAGTGGATTGAATACGACTACAATCCATTTATCCTCTACAATCAGGCCGGAAAAATCGTTTCACTGAACAGTGAAGCGCAATTTTTACTTGGTGCCGTCAACAAATCTGTTCTTTTTGAGATTGCAACCACTTATGCCAGTGCCTCTTTTGGTTTTAAAACAACTTTTTTTGATCTGGAGTTTGGCCGCTACAAATTTTTCGGTATCACCGTTGGTTATGAGCATGAGAATGAGATCGGCATCCGTTTTTACCAACAACCGACTTTCAACAAATTTGCCAAACCAAAACCAATGGGTAATCTTGTCAATGTCTATACGCTTATAGACTTATGTGTCAGTACCAACTCTATCGGCAGTAGAGTGACGTTTAAAAAAGAATTTGACCCGACTATTCCAGATATCAGACTCCATGCAGATCTCTTTATTAAGCTGCTCAACAAAATTTTCAGCAGTATGAAAGACAATGACATAATATTTACAAAACTCTATTTCCGCGTCGGTGAACATATTGTCTATGAAGATGTAAAATATACATTCTTTTCCATTGAGATCAAATCGGAAAATATAGATAAAAAGCGTATTTCAGAGATCGAACTGCTCGCAGAAGAGAACAGCCTTTTTATCGAGATCAAAAAGTATATGTTAACGATCAATATTCCGATGATAATGGATTAAGAATTTGGTACAAACAACACTTTTCCTGCTAGAAGCCCGCCAAAGACCCCTGCTCCAAGTCCCAGCATATAGGGCCAAAGCATTAGTATATGGTTGTTATTCAAAGCGATAAATCCTAAAACCATAACAGCATACGGTCCAATTCGAAAAAGAGAGACCATTGCCGGTGCGGCGCTTACCGTATTTTTAATCGTTTTAGTCTTCAGCTTTTTTTTCTCTTCTTTAATGACGCTACTTATATCAACATCTTCTACGTTAATAGTCTCCTCGTCTTCGCTATAGAGATCATAAGGGTCATCTATTTTGTCAATGAGATCATCTTGATGCGGCCTATCATCAGAAGCAACACGATTCATCACTAATGTTCGATAGCTATACATAGAACCGAACATAACTAACATTGAGGTGAAAAATGCTGTTTCAAAATTAATGAACGTATGAAGTGAGATGAGTAAAAGCCCAAGTATCAGTATTTGAAAAACGATGATAAACAGACCGGCTTTTCTTAACCTTCCTAAAACAGAGAAGGAGTTATCGGATATCACCAGGATCCCTGTCATCATCATCGTCATCATCTTTGAGATACTGCTTATAGTTATAGCGTGGATCTTTGGCAAGTTTATCAAACTCTTTGTACTGCTTGCTATAGGCCTTAAAAACATTTAAAAATGCAGCACCGATACCAATAACAATACCGATCCAGAGTGTCCATCCTGCACCCGTAAGCTTTTGCAATCCGATACCGATAGCAACACCGATAATGACGGCAACCACCATCGAGATACCTAAAGAGAGCGCCTGTACTCCCTCTATTATCGGATTAAGACGCGGTTCTTTCTCTTCATTCATGCTATTTCACCAAAGATTTTTTTAGCAGCTGTTATGGTCTCTTCAACCATAGCATCTGTTGTAGCAGTAGAGATGAAGCCTGTCTCATACCCTGAACATGCAAAATAAAAACCATCACGTAGCATTCTTGAGTGAAATGTTGCAAAACGTTCATGATCAGCTTTTGCCGCATCATCAAAGTTTTTTACCGGTTTTTCGGAGAAGAAAAAGCCGAACATAGAGCCGCGGACATCAACCTGCATGGCAATTCCATGCTTGGCGGCGGCTTCTTTCATACCCTCTACCAGACGGCGTGCACGTGTTTCTAAAATAGCATAGAGACGTGCATTCTTTTTGAGTTTATGCACTGCCGCGAGACCTGCTGCCATCGCAACCGGATTTCCGCTGAGTGTTCCTGCCTGATACACAGGACCTTCGGGAGAAAGCATTGCCATCACCTCTCTGCGTCCTCCAAAAGCACCTACCGGCATACCGCCGCCGATCACTTTTCCAAGCGTGATAAGATCCGGTTTGACACCTGTAATACTTTCTGCACCATGAAGCGTTGCACGAAAACCGCTCATTACTTCATCAAAAATCAGTAGTGCACCATGGTCATCACACAGTTTTCGAAGCGCATGCAAGAACTCTTTATCGGCTGGAATAAGGCCCATATTGCCTGCAATCGGTTCGATAATAATACAGGCGATATCGTCTGAGTCTTTAAAACACTGTTCAACGCTGGCCAAGTCATTGTATTTGGCGAGCAGCGTATGCTTAGTGAAATCAGCCGGTACACCTGGGGATGAAGGGTTACCAAATGTTGCAAGCCCTGAACCAGCCTGAACCAAAAGCGAATCGCTATGACCGTGATAACAACCTTCAAACTTGACAATATCATCTTTGTCGGTAAAACCGCGTGCAAGACGTATGGCACTCATAACGGCTTCCGTACCCGATGACACAAAACGTATTTTATCGACTGAGTCAAAAAGAGAGACGACTTCATGCGCCAGTTCTGTTTCTGCCAGTGTTGGCGCGCCAAAACTAAGCCCATGCTTTACGGCATCGATGACCGCCGCTTCGATTGTCTCATCACGATGACCAAAGATCAGCGGTCCCCACGACTGTACATAATCAATATAACTATTCCCGTCAATATCTGACATTCTACCACCACTGCCTTCAGCGATAAACAGTGGTGTACCGCCGACACTTTTAAAAGCACGTACCGGTGAATTAACCCCACCCGGAATGTACTCTTGTGCCTCATTAAATGCTTTTTTTGATGCCTCAATACTCATAGACTGTTCCTTAAAAGGGCATCTCTTCTGTACCCAATATATTTTTGTCATTATAGCGAATGACAATTAATTTACATTGGCTATAATGCAGGCAATTCAATGTAATGGATAACATGAAACGGTCTACAGCAGCTTTATTAATAGCCTTACTTCTTCATATTGTCCTAATCTTGCTCTTTTGGATCCTAAGTCAAGTCGAACCTCCGGTAGAAAAACCTCTCAAGCAAAAAGAGGAGCGTATGAAACTTTCACTGAAAGAGCGTCCAAAAGTTACAAAAAATGCTGCCGTTAAAAATAAAATTAAAAAGCCTGTACAAGAAATAGCGCCCCCAATGCCTAAAGGCAAGCAGCTGAAAAAACTAGTAGAGCCTGAAAAGTTCATCGAACACAAGCCTAAACCACCTGTCAAACCGCAGCCGAAACCTCCCAAGCCTAAAAAAGTAGTTAAAAAAGAGCCGCCAAAGCCTAAAAAGAGTGCACCTATACCACCGAAAAAGCCAATGATACCGCTTAAGAAAAAGCAGCCGAAACCTGTAAAACCGATCGAACAAAATTTGACAAAAGTACTGGAAAAAATGCCCTCTGAACTTATGAATATGATTGCAAAAAAAGAACCTCTCAAAGAAAAGACACCTCTGGTTAAAGATAATGTTCCCAAAGAATCAAGCCAGCTTTTTGCCATGCTCTCCAAGAAACAGAAGAAGCCTGAAAAAGCTGTTAGACAAAAAAAATCAGTTGAACGTGCCAGTAAGCTCAGTCCAAATTTTAAAGAAGCTTACGGCGAAGATTTTGGAAAACTCTCAGACGGTGAACAGAAATATATTCTTGACAATGAAGAGATCATGCGGCGCATCACTCAACAGGTTCTTACTCGTGTCGGACGTGTGAATATTCCCAACAACATGCGGATCAATACGACCAATATTATAGAGTTCTATCTCCATCCAAATGGAGACATTTCCGATATCAAGATGATAAAGAGCAGCGGTTTCTATATTTTGGACGATACGACAAAAGAGACAATTGAGTATGCCTATAGCCGTTATCCGCGTCCTGCACAGAAAACATTAATACGCTATAAGGTTGGCTATTATTTACGCGGTTATTAACGGCCTAAACAGTATTTAGAGCACCACAAAGTTTGATCTCTTTCTCTGCGTTGGTGTCTCTTTTTAAAGGCTTAGCGGGATGTGTTACCACTTGAAACAGCCTATCTGTCGTGTTTATAGGAGATTTGTTGCGGGAATGTTCATTTAAAGTTTGTTGATTAGTATTGTAACGGTCATGAATTAAAGGATAGTTTAATGTATATAAACATCGTTTTTTTGGTTCTGACTTGGTATATTAGTTTAACTATTCCAAAAAGGAGAATCATATGCAAACAGCAAAAGTAAACGGAACAGTAGTCAATCTTACAGGAACAGAGATCAATGTAGGTGACAAAGCCCCAAAAGTTATTGCCATCGGAACCGATCTCAAAGATGTGGAAATCGGTGGTAAAAAAGATCATATTCAGCTCATTATTACTGTGCCGTCTCTCGATACAGACACTTGTGCGACTGAAACACGACGTTTCAATGCCGATGTAAACAATCTTGATATCTGTGAAACCACTGTCATCTCAATGGACTTGCCATTTGCATCCGAACGCTTCTGTTCCACAGAGGGAATAGACAACCTGACGGTCACCTCTGATTATATTGATAAAGAGGTCAGTAAAGCCTATGGTGTTTTAATGAAAGACAACATCCTTAAAGGCTTAAGTGCAAGAGCCGTTTTTGTTGTCGATAGAAGAGGAACTGTTGTCTACAAAGAGATCGTTCCCGAAGTCACGGATGAGCCAAATTATGAAGCCGCACTCGATGCGATTAAAGACGCACGATAGTATTATTTAAGCCGCGTGTTTTTTGACACGCCACTTTTTCGACAACTTCTTCTTCAGTGTACTGTATGCCCAGTTGACACGTTTACTGTACTCTTGCGCATCATGGATAAGCTCTTCATTGGAGCCAACCAGCATATCAGGGTGATGATTTTTCAAGATACGCTTACGTGCAATCTGTATTTCACGCAGGGTTGAACGCCGAGGGATGTCTAAGATCGTATAAGGGTTTTTGCTCTGCTGTGTCAATTTTTTGTGAGATCTATTTTTTTTCTTCTTAGTAAGAAATTTTTTCACAATCAACATAAAGCACATAGAACCCTCCCTCAATTAAAGATAGAATTAGTTAATTATAAAAACAAATAATTGAAAATAAGTTTAATATTATGAAAGTCTATAAATATATATACTGCTAAAGTCAATATGAAACACTTTTTCATGATTAGATCATGCATGTCCACAGTGTGTTATAATTTATAAAACTAAACTAATGTCAATTACAAAATAGCTAGATTACTTTAGGTACTTAAATAAGAAAAGTCAACTAGCATATCAAGATCAGTAGTATAAAAACAATTGGGGAAATCCATCACAAAACTGGCCTGTGGTCTTGATAGCTGTGCGGTTAAAAATACCCCAAAGGCGATAGTAGCGGTAGCCCAAGTAAGAACGAACTCCTGCTAAACCTGATTTTTACACATTATGAGATAAAATACAAACTATATTTCAGATAATCAGGGTTTAAATGAAAGTAGTTACAGGTGTAGTCGGAAACGATGTTCATGTTGTCGCAAATAGGCTGATCGATATCTCCTTGGAAGAACGCGGTTTTGAGGTCTTTAATTTAGGGGTTAATACCTATCTTGAAGAGTTTATGGACGCAGTAATCGAAACCGATGCAGATGTCTTACTGATCTCTTCTCTTAACGGCGAGGCAGAGGGGTGGTGCCGCGATCTTGGTCTTATCAAGAAACAGCATAACTTCAGTGATGTCGTCTTTATGATTGGTGGAAATCTTGGTGTCGGTGAGATGAATGCTGATGAACTCGATTCCAAATATAAGGCCTACGGGTTTGACCTCGTTTTTCACCAGGTCGATCTTAATATCGGGCTCGATACACTGGAAACATTTTTGAAAGAGCGCACATGAGTCTACTGCAACGTGAACGCGAAATCATCGTCCAAAACGAGTATATTGACAACTTTGACTTTGCTGAGGTTGAAGAGTTTATTAAAAATGCGAGCAAGAATCTCTTTATCTCCCATAAGTTTAAAACCTCCAAAGAGATGCTGGTACAGCCCCGCGGCGGGTTTCCTACTTATGACAAAGTTTACGAACTCTACAGGGAGTTTAAAGGCTCCAATGTTGATGTCCTCCCCCTGACCATCGACTCCAACACCCGTCTCAATGATTACGCTCATGCTAAAAAGATGCTGGCACTCTCTGAAGAGAATGATGTCGATATGCTTAACGGTTACCCGCTTGTCAACCACGGTTACCGCACAACCCGAAAGATGATCACCCATTATGACACCCCGGTAAGCCTGCGCCACGGGACACCGGATGCAAGACTGCTTGTTGAGATCGCACTGGCTTCAGGGATTTTTGAGATCGAGGGCGGACCGATCACCTACCTACTCCCCTACTCTAAAAATTTTCCGCTTGACAAAGCCTTTTTGTACTGGAAATATGTTGAGCGTGTGACGGCAAAATACTCTGAACTCAATGAGCCGATCAACCGTGAATCATTTGGGCCGCTGAGCGCCACGATGCAGCCGCCGGCGATCGTCCTTGTCATCCAGCTTCTTGAAATGCTGCTCTCGTTAGAAGAAGGTGTTAAATCTTTCTCTGTCAGCTTTTCACAGACGGGTTCAATGACACAGGATATCGTCTCATCCAACGTGCTGAAAAAACTGGCCCGTCAATATGCAGACCAGTTTGGCCATACCGATGCGACGATAAACCTCGTCTATCATCAGTGGATGGGTGCATTTCCTTATAACAAGTCCTACTCTGACTCTCTCATTAATACCAGTACCGTTATCGCGGCAATGGTCGGTGCCGACAAGATCATTACCAAAACCCGTAATGAAGCGTTTGGTATTCCAACCAAAGAGGCGAATGCTTTAGCCGTGGCCAATGTCAAATATACACTTAACATGCTCAAAGGACTTCCCAAAATCAGCGATGCGGCAGAAGAGGAAAACCTAACCAATATGGTAGATGAGATCCTCGAAGCCGTCTTTAACGACAGTGCGGACACTCTATGGCGTAAAGTATTCAACTCGATTAAGAAGGGCTACATCGACATCCCTTTTTCACCACATATTATCAATGCTAATGAGGTCATTACAGTACGCGATGCTGAAAGTAACATCCGTATTTATAAAAAGGGAAGCCTGCCTATCTCTGATAAAAGTTTTGAATTTGAACGCTCAAAGATAAAACTGGCCGAGGGTGAACGCGTTGTCGATAAGATCATTCAAGATATAGGGATCATGTTATGAGCACAGATACACAAACTAATAAACTGCTCATTGACATTGGAAGCACCTACTTCAAGATCAGTGAAAACGGCCGTATCAGACAGCACTTCAGAAACTTTGATA
>Ga0164318_10003401_pt1 | contig 15051 bp, 14 predicted proteins | sample GuaBasSedimGuay9_FD_113734 | JGI IMG/M metagenome (GOLD analysis project Ga0164318, IMG submission 113734) | Subseafloor sediment microbial communities from Guaymas Basin, Gulf of California, Mexico - Guay9, Core 4571-4, 0-3 cm | ecosystem: Environmental > Aquatic > Marine > Hydrothermal vents...
AATTTACAATTTACAATTTTTTACCCCAAAGTTAATTCTTTTTTAATTGTCAATTGATAATTGTGAATTGCCAATGTTATTTTTTATCTGTCTGCATCATTTCAGTAAACATTGCTGCTCTTGTGGCATCCATATTTGCCAAAACTTTTGCTGACACTTTTAATTTCATCTTCTTTAAAATAATCACTACAGTCTGGTCATCCATCTTACTAAATATATCAGCAACCTTAGCAGGTTTCATTACATCATACATTTTAGCCAATTTCGTAATATTTTCCTGCTGCTCTTTCCCCAGATCATTGTCACGCTCTTTTAATAAACGGCTTATCTTTTCCATTTTCAGAGAAATCTCTTCTTTTTGTTTGGTCACCACATCATGCTCTAAATTAATCTGCTCTTTTCGCTGCTCTATCTCAGCAGCCTGTTTCTCCATTTCCTGCTTTTTTTGTTCAAGAGCCTGCCTTTCCTTTTTAATCAATTCCAACATTTCATTAATTGATTCTAAAGTTATCGGTTTTTCAACCTTATCAGAGCCAACAATAATATGAAAAAAACCCTCTTTATACGCAAGGTATAAAAATGCCGCATTAAAAAACATTATTGCGATGAAAATAACAACTAAAATATCTTGTAATAAATTCCTCTGATTAGCCATATTACTTTTCCGCTTTGCCCCTCGTAAAACCATTAACAGCGTTTTCATCCATAATTTGCTGTTCTGATTCTATAATTTTTTTTACAAAAGAACGCAATTTTTTCTCTTTTAATTTTTCAATAATTCTCTGATCTTTAGCCGCGGCAATTAATGCCTGACGATTTTTATTTACATCTTTTTCTATATTTAACAAATCATTTTTTTTCATTTGCTTAGCATTGCCCAAATGCATTAAATAACGCAAATGCGTAATAATCTGCCCAGCATTCAATTTGCCTATTTGACTTTTTTTCAGATCAGCACGCTGCAATTTTTCCTTATTTTCTATGCTGGTTAATTCCAAATTCCCTTTTTCTAAATGCTGTTTCGCATTAAAAAAATCTACTTGCGCCTGCTTATGCATTTTTTGTTTGTGTTCAAGTACTGCTTCTAATCTAAATTTAAATTTTTTCATTGCATTATTTTCTCCATTAAAGCAATGCTTTCCTGGTAATCAACTTTTTGTTCCACCGGCTGCTTTAAAAAATCATTTATTTGATTAATCATTTTTTTCGCGCGGTCAATTTTAGGATTACTCCCTTCTTTATACGCGCCAATATTAATTAAATCTCCCGCTTTTTTATATTCAGCAAGCATCTCACGCACTTGCAATGCCAAATTAAAATGTTGTTTAGAAACGATATCAGGCATAAGCCTGCTTACACTTGCCAACACATCTATTGGAGGATAATGCCCGCTATCTGCTAAATCACGAGAAAGCACAATATGGCCGTCCAAAATACTTCTGACCGCATCAGCGATAGGTTCATTTAAATCATCAGCTTCTACTAACACTGTATAAACTCCTGTTATAGTCCCTGTCTCAGATGTGCCTGAACGCTCAAGCAGTTTAGGCAACAAAGAAAAAACCGAGGGAGTATAGCCACGCGTTGTCGGAGGCTCTCCAATAGCCAACCCAACCTCCCTTTGTGCCATTGCCAGCCGTGTCACCGAATCCATAACTAACAAGACCTTTTTACCGCAATCACGGTAATATTCGGCAATAGTCGCTGCAATAAAAGCGCCGTTGATTCTCACTAATGCCGGCTGGTCGCTGGTTGCCGCGATCACTACAGACTTTCTCAACCCCTCTATCCCAAGATTTTCTTCAATAAAATCACGCACCTCACGTCCGCGTTCTCCAATTAAACCAACCACCACTACATCAGCTTCACTATAACGCGCAATCATACCAAGAAGTTTGCTTTTACCAACACCACTGCCGGAAAAAATGCCAATTCTCTGGCCCATACCGCAAGAAAGCAGGGCATCTATTGCCTTAACTCCTGTAGGCAAAGGACTGCGTATGCGTTTTCTTTTTAAAGGGTTCTGAGCTTTGCCATAAACAGCAGCTTGTGTATGGCAAAATATCTGTCCGCGTCCATCCTGCGGCCTGCCAAGCCCATCAATAATCCTGCCTAAAAGCCCCATCCCAACTCCAACCGTCAACGGCCTGCCGCTTGAAACAACCTGGCTTCCAGCAGCTATGCCGCGCATCAGCCCAAAAGGCATTAAAAGGACTTTATCTTTACGAAATCCCACAACCTCAGCACGTACAGACACATTTTCCCGATAATTCTTAATATAACAAAAATCTCCTATGGATACGGACGGCCCTACAGATTCTACAACCAGTCCAATAACCTCACTTACTTTTCCGCATAGCCTGATTGGATTTATGTCTTCAAGCAGATTAATATATTTTGACAAGTCAATTTTTGCCTGCATTTTAAAATCCTATATTATTGACACGGGTTTGATCAATCAAACACCTACAATTCTTATGTCACCGATTGCTATTTTGCTTACAAAATAAAGGCCTCAGCTCTTGAGTAAATTTCCCTCAATTTCTTCAATCTGAGTTTTTATTTCCGCGTCCACTGTACTTGAATTTGACTGCACAATACAGCCTCCTTGTTCCACAAAATCATCTGCTGCAATCTTAATCTTTCCTGATGATCCTCCAGCAAAAGCAGTCAATTCAGCAGAAGCAGACTCTATATTTTTTAGATCAGAGGGATTAACTTTAATCACTACTTCTGTCTTATCAATAAGCTGGCTGATTGCTTCTTTAGCCACTTTTTTAATAATCTCAGGATTTTGTTCAACTTCTGTTTTAATAATTTTCTTTACTATTGATATTGATAAACGTACAAGCTCTTCTTCTGATTCTTTTAGCAAACCTTCCTGCTTCTGCTTAAATTCATTAGTTAGTTTACTTAGCAAATCAAATGAACCGCGAAATTCTTCTTTTGCCTGTTTGGCCCCATCCGCAAGGCCATCCTGATATGCCTTTGAAATAATTTCATCTTGTTTGGACGAATCAACTCGGGCGCCAAAGCTGTTAGAATCTTTATCTATATTTTTATCTGTATCTGTATGGACAGAATCCAAAGATTCAATCGTATATTTTTTTAATAAGCCAGCATTAGCCAATTCCGCTTCTTTAATAATCTTAACCAACTAATTCATCCTCCTTACTCCCTCTGCCCTGAATTACAATATCTCCTGATTCCTCATTTTTCCGCACAACCGCGACAATTTTCTGCTGCGCTTCTTCTACTTGCCGCAATTTTACAGGCCCCATAAATTCCATATCCTCTTTAATCGCCTGTGCCGCTCTTTTAGACATATTGCGAAGTATTTTATCTTTTACTTCTTCGCTTGCGGTTTTCAAAGCAACTGCTAATTCTTTATTATCCACACTTTTAAGCACCTGCTGTATACCGCGGTCATCAATAAGAATAATATCTTCAAATACAAACATTAATTTTCTAATCTCATTAAATAAGTCAAGATTATCTTTCTCCAGTATTGACATAATCTCCTTTTCTGTTTTCCGGTCAGCGCGATTTAAAACTTCTGCCACAGTCTGTATCCCTCCGGTAACAGTCAACCCCTCATGAGATACAGAGGAAAGCTTATTTTTTAAAACAGATTCTACATCTTTAATAATCTCAGGAGTTGTCTTATCCATAGTAGCAATCCTGCGCACTACATCAGCCTGCGTTGCAGCGGGGAAAGAAGATAAAACAACCGCAGCCTGATCAGGATCTAAGTGTGACAAAACTAACGCGATTGTCTGAGGATGCTCAGACCTGATAAAATTTAAAAGCTGAGTAGGATCTATTTTTTTTACAAAACCAAAAGGAGCTGGAGTACGCAAACTGTCAAGATTACCAATCAACTTAGCAGCTTTTTCAGCCCCCAAAGACTTCGCGATAATATCCTGAGCTACCTGCATCCCTCCATGCACAACCTGCTCAGAAGAAGAAATATTCCGCATAGCCTCGCCAAGCACGTTTTGCTTAACATCATCAGAAACTTTTTCTAAGGTTGCTATTTCTATGCCTATTTTTTCTATTTGAGCATCATTTAATTTCTGCATTACCCGCGCGGACATCTCAGGGCCTAAACTAACCAATAAAATCGCTGCTTTCTGAGTTCCGGAGATATCCTTTACATTTTCCGCCATAAAATCTTATTCCTCATTTAACCACTCATTAATTAACTGCGCAGTCCTCTCAGGATTCTGCGCGACAGCTTGCTGCAAATTCATTCCCACAGAAGAACGCGTTCCTTCAGCAACAGCGCCTTGTGTATAAGCGCCGCCTGCTGCTTTTGCATGGCCTTGCGGTTGATTCGCAGGCCCTGCAGCACCAGAAATTTTTTTAAGCATAGAACGCAAAAAGAAAAACGCCAACAGAAAAACAATAATTATCCCTGATTGCCTGACCATCTTTAAAATAAAATCTTTTTTTTGCCCGGAAGCTAAAGCTTCATTTTCCTGATCAAAGTAAGACGTATCAAAAGCCGCGTCAGTAACAACAATTTCATCACCACGCTGCGCGCTAAACCCCACCGCGTTCATTACTAATTGTTTATATGTTTGTTTTTCTTCTTCTGTCCTTGGCACATACTCAAGCTTAGATTCGTCTCCCTCTTTTGCCTCAGTTTTTTCATATTTACCATCAACAACCACAGATATTGACAATTGTTCGATTTTCCCTACAGCTCCCACAAGCCTTTCTATTGTGCGGTTAATTTCATAATCTGTAGTTGTTTTTTCCTGCGAAGACTCAGCATTATTGCCTGCAGCAGATTCTTCATTGTCCTCAGTCTCTGCTCCTGACTTTTCGCTGGATACTTGAGAATTAAGTACTTCCTTACGCGGCACAGCGCTATCAGGGTCATAAATTTCCGCGGTTTTTTCTATCTGATCAAAATCCATAACAGCATTCACTCTAACAATCGCTTTGCCAGGCCCCAGGATAGCAAGTAACATAGACTCCGCTTTATTTTTCAGATATGCTTCCACATTTTTTTGCTGATCCAATTGCCTGGAACTAACCCCAGCATGAGCACCCGCGTCATCAGGGCTAAATAATAAATTCCCGCGATTATCTAAAACAGTAATATGCTCAGTTGACAAGCTTTCTACACTCGAAGCAACAAGATAAACTATACCGTTTATCCTGCCTTTGCCTAAGGCCCCTGAAGAGACATTAAGTACTATAGAGGCTGAAGGGTGTGTCCTGTCCTGCTTAAATAAAGTTTGTTTAGGAATAGACAAATGCACTCTTGAACTATTAATACCATTTAGAGAATTGATTGTACGGCAAAGTTCGCCTTCTAACGCGCGTTTATAAGTTAAATTCTGTAAATAATCAGTCATGCCGAAATTTGTCCTGTCAAAAAGCTCATAACCTGAGGATGAGCCATTAGGCAAGCCATCTTCAGCAAGCATAAGCCTTAAATCATAAACCTCTTTCGCTGAAACATAAATAGAATTGCCCTGCACTTTATTTTCTACGTTCAGTTCATCAAGCTTTGATTTTATCGCGGCAGCATCTCTGTTAGCCAAATTAGAATACAACAAACCATATTCCTGCCTGCCTGCCCAAAAAGAAATAAAGACAACAACAGAAATAAGTATAGTTAAAAGCAGGAAGAAATTTGTTCTCTGGGCAGCAGACATTTTTTTAAAAATACTGCTTATCTGGGAAAAAATTTGAGAGAAAATATCCATATTATTATTTTGAGCTCCATATCATAAAAAACAAATGTCTATCTTGAGTATAAATTTTAAAAGGCCGCCAAGTCACAAAGTGACAAGAGTACAGGGTTACAATCTAAGACAGCTTCTTTTTTATAATCATCTGTGTTTTGATTTCCAGCTTCATCCTGGCAATGTTACTTTGAAATTCATGATTATACTCAAACGCAATTGGTTTGTAATTTTATGACGTTCCCCTGCACTGCATCTTGAAACGTTCTTCATTCGCAAATCCGCAGGCGCAGCAAGCTGCGCCTGCGGTTTGACTCAATCAGAACGATCCAATCTAGGGCACAGGGAAACGCCTAAATTTTACAAACCAATTGCGTTTGAGTATATTACAAAATTATTGTCACGGGTTTGATAAATCAACCCCCTACGTTATAATTTATTTTGTAATACTCTCCAAAAATTTCAACATCAACCTAACTCAACCTTCTTTATACATTGAATCAAAACTGCATACGCATCACTTCTTGATACGCGCCAAGCAGTTTATTCCTCACTTGCATCATTGTAGAAAAAGTTAAGTTTGCCTTTTCCACTGCAATCATCACCTTATGCACATCCTGAATTTCTCCAGTAGAAAGCTGTTCTATTGCTTTATCCGCGTTACGGTTTAATTCATTAATCTGATCTATAGAATTAGCCAATACATTCTGAAAGCCAGGCTGAGCAGATTCGGCTATTTTTTTAGGTAAAGCAGTACTAATAATCTTGCCAGCAGAAATGCCAGGCTGAATGCTAAAATTTTCCATTCAATTATCCTATCTCACAATATCTAATGATTTATTAATTATTTCTTTAGCAGCATTCAATGCTGTTACATTCGCTTCGTACGCTCTGACAACTTGCAGCATATCCACCATTTCAGTAATCGTATTTACATTTGGATAAGCAACATAACCTTTTTTGTCCGCGTCAGGATGAGTGGGGTCATAAATCATCCGCGGCGCAGCAGGATCAACAGAAATACCTTTTACTTCTACACCTTCCTGAACGCCTGTTTTCGGATTAATCTTAGGCATAAAAGTAATAAACTTCCTTTTATACGGCCCGCCCTCAACAGTACGCGTAGTACCGGCATTTGCCATATTATTCGCGATTACATCCATTTTTTTTCTTTGAGCGGACAATCCTGTAGCGCTAATCCTGAAACCAGTAAAAATACATTCTTCAGACATAATTACACCTTATCGTTTATTGCGATTTTTATTTGTTTTAATTTAGCCTTTAAAATCTGGGCATAAGTTTTAAACATCAAAGTATTAGCTGAGAGTCCAGCCATTTCGGTATCAAGGTCAACATCATTGTCTCCGGAATTAACATTCCCTTTATTACGAAGAAATACTTCAGCCTGTATTTTGTTTATTTGATTCTCATATTCTTCCATATTAGAAGAGCCTTGCTTTGCTTTGATAAATTTTTGTATTATCTTTTTAAACGCGATATCTTTTGCCCTATATTTAGGGGTATTAACATTCGCAATATTATTCGCAATCACCCGATGCCTCTGGCTTAAGACATCCATTACTTTTGATAAATAAGGAACAGAGCTATTTGTTAATAAATCCATACTACCCCCCCCCCACAATTATTTCTGCAAAAACTATGCCTGTTTTAAAATTTTTTTTATTTACAATTTGTAGGGGCGTGATTTATCATGCCCCTTATATTTTAATTATTGTTAAATTCATTATTATTACAAAATTATTATCACGGGTTTAATAAATCAACCCCCTACAAGATATACTTATGCAATACACTGGCTAAAAGTCTTCAGTTTATTGCGTAAAGTACGCACTGTTATTCCTAAAAGTTGTGCAGCTTTTGTCTTATTATGATTACATTTATGCAAAGCGCTAAAAATAGCCTTTTTCTCGATTTCATAAAGCGAAAAAACCGTAGAGTCCGCATTTTTCACAGTTTCCCGCATATTTTTAATCCTATTCACAGGCAAAGCAAAACTTTCTTGCGGCACGCAAAAAGGCTGTTTAGATTCAGCTGGCGCGAATAATAAATGTTCCATTAAAATCTCATTCCCCGAGCTTAAAACCACTGCCCTCTCCAGAGTATTTTCCAATTCCCTGACATTACCCGGCCAGTTATAATTAAACATACAATCAAGCGTTTCCCTGCTGATTGAAGATATTTTTTTACCATTTTTACGATTATATTTATCCAAAAAATGCTCTGCTAAAAGCAAAATATCTTCTTTTCTTTGCCGCAGCGAAGGCAGCACAATTGGAATAACATTTAACCGGTAATATAAGTCCTCCCGAAATTTATGATTACTAACTTCTTTTGATAAATTTCTGTTTGTTGTCGCGATAATTCGCACATCAGTTTTTATTGTGGCAGACCCGCCAACCCTGTCAAATTCACCTTCCTGAAGAACACGTAACAGCTTTGACTGCAAAGAATTTTCCATTTCACTAATCTCATCTAAAAATAATGTGCCTTTATCTGCCAATTCAAACCTGCCCAGCCTTTTAGCATAAGCATTAGTAAACGCGCCTTTTTCATGTCCGAACAATTCACTTTCCAACAAACTGCTCGCTAAAGCAGCACAATTAACTTTAATAAAAGGCCCATTTTTACGTAAGCTATTATAATGTAATGCCCTTGCAACTAATTCCTTACCAGTTCCGCTTTCCCCCTGAATCAAAACTGTAGCATCACTTAAAGATACTTTTTTTATTAAATCATAAATATACTGCATTTGTGTACTCTTACCCACAATATTGCCAAAATTATATTCCGCGCCGATTTCTTCACGTAAATAACGATTTTCACTTAATACTTTACGATGCTCCATTGCTCTTTGCACCACAACTTCAACCTCATCGACAGAAAAAGGCTTCATTAAATAATCATATGCTCCGTTTTTCATTGCGGTTACAGCAGTATTGACTGTGCCGTAAGCAGTCATTACAATAACAGTCGTTTCCGCATGCAAATCTTTTAACTTAAGCAACAGTTCCAAACCGCCAATCCCAGGCATCTTCATATCCGTAATTACCAGATCAAAAAATTTCTGATTAATTTTGGACATTGCATCTCTGCCGTCAACAGCAGTAACAACCGTATAACCCTTTTGAAGATACAATGCCTTTTCCAAAGACTTACGCATAATTGGATCATCATCAACAATTAAAATATTTTTCTTTTTCATTGCTATCCTATATTAACAGGCAAAGACACAGAAAAAGTTGTGCCTTTTCCCCGCACGCTTTTTACGCTCAATTTACCTTTATGATTCTCAATAATTCGATAAGAGATTGACAGGCCCAAACCAGTACCATGATCTTTAGTTGTAAAAAACGGATTAAATATTTTTCCCAACACATCTTGCGTAATTCCATATCCAGTATCTTGAAAACTAATCACAAGTAATCTATCATTTTTTTTTGATAAAGAAATTTCTAAATTCCCTTTATCTGGCATTGCTTCAACCGCGTTTAAAATTAAATTTATAAAAACCTGCCGAATTTGCTCCTTGTCCGCGTTTAAAACGCAAATAGCACAGTCCTTTTTTTTATTTATCGTAACTTTATTCTTTACAATTTTAACCTCTATCGCAGCAATAGCTTCATCTAACAATTGTTCAGGATCAAACACACTATAAACAATTTTCTTTTCTCTGGTAAAAGTCAACAAATTTACTACAATATTATCCAACCGCCTGACCCCTTCAATAATATTAGCAGTAAGCTCCGCTTTATCTTTATCTTTCGCAAAGCTATTTAACTGCCTCTGCAAAAGAGACGCACTCAGTTCAATGCCGCAAAGTGGATTACGAATTTCATGCGCGACACCAGCGGCCAGCTCCCCCAAAGACGCGAGCCGATTTGCCTCTTCCAATTCCTTATCTTTTTTTTCTAATTCTCCAGTAAGATAGTCTACCCGCTCTTGTAATTTCTCATACATTTGCTGCATATTTTCAGCGCCTTTAGTAAAAGCCATAAAAGCATTAGACAATTGACTGATATATTGAGAATCAGGCTCATTTTTTAATTGTTTCTTATCCAATTTAGAAATACATACATTCTTTAGAGCACTCATCACAACCTCACACAAATATCCATTCTAAAGCCTCTTATCCATTAATTTGGAACCTGTAGGCATAGATGTAAAAAGATAACTCCCTACTGCTTTTTTACCTGTTTTACATTGTTGAATCTTTTTTCCTACAGCCTGTTTCCGCTCCAAAGCCAAAGCAATATTTTCCTTTTCCAAAGAAACAATCTTTGCCAGTAATGCTGCAACCTTTTCCGCTTCATCCCGCAATTGCTTCTTAACCTCATCAGCAGCAAACTCTTTTATCTTTTCCCACTGCTGTTTTAATTGCAATATTTCTTTTTGCCTGCATTCGCTTTTATCCAACTCCCTTTGCTTATCAGTTAAAATCTTTAGCAAAGAATCCACCGCTCCTGATGCTATGCTCTCTTTTTGCCTGCGGCTTAATTCATATATATGTTGATAACAAATTGTCTGTTCTTTTAATTTTGTAATAATTGCTTCTACAATTATATTATGATTCTTTTGCATCCACGCTTGCCTTCCATTCTTTATGCTTTAAATTCCATTCCATCTGTTTTGTCCAATAATTGTCAGGATATTCTGTTTTCAACCTGGTATAGAACTGCGACAACTGTTCTTTATTGCCTAACGCGCTATAAACATTTGCCAATTGATACAAAAGCCAAATATTTTTCTGATTATCCGTAACATTGCCGTTTGCTTTTAAATAATAAATAAGCGCTTCATTAAATTTATCCTGTTTAAAAAAAATATCTCCAATATCCGCGCAAAAATTCGCAATTTGACTTTTCATAAAATCAACTGATTGCGAATCTATTTTCTGGAAAGCATCTATGCCGCTTTTATAAACATCCACTGCCCACTTATATTCCTGAACACTGAGGTAAACTTCAGCTTTTAATTTAAATGCCCGTGTTAACAACTTTGCATCCCGCGTAGAAGCAATAATTTTATCAAACAAATTTATCGCGTCATCAGGCTTTATTTTGTTTACATAAATATCTGCAAGGATAAAACATGCTTTCAAATAAACATCATCGCCTTTTAAGTAATCATTGTTTACCAGCCTTTGTAAATGCATAACCGCTTTATCCTGATAACCTTCAGCAATAAACGACCTGGCAATAAATAAACGGGATTCATACCTGTATTCACTCAAAGGGCATTTATTCATCCCTTCATTAAAAAAACTAATTGCTTCCGCATACAATTGTAAGCGATAACTGCAAACCCCTAAACGATAATATAACAACCCCTTATTTTTATTTTGGGGATAATTATTTAATATACGCATATATTCATCTAATGCTTTATCATAAATCTCTGCTGAAAAATAAGCGTTTGCTAAAGCGCAATAAGCCTGTTCTAAAAGCATTGACGCTGGATAATCAGTAATAATATTTTTCAAAGCATCAACCGCGGCAACAGGCTTGCCATCCTTTGAATATATTTTGCCAAGTAATAAATAGACCTCGTCATTGTCCTGGGCATGAGGAAATTTCTGCACTAAATCAGTCAACACTTTAATTGCCTGCGTATACTGCTTTGTATCAAAATACAACTTTCCCAAAAATAACGTCATAGACGCGAAGTCAGGATAATCAGGATAACGCTGCAATCCAAAAGCATAAAATTCGATTGTTTTATCTATATTTTGCTCAGCATAATAGTAATCTCCTATTTTCAATAAAGCCTTAGCGCTTAATTCAGGCTCATGGTAATTATAGGCCACTTCCTGCATTATTTTTCTCGCCTGAACAAAATCACCCTGTTTAGCAAAGCACTCTCCAACCATAAACAAAGCCTGGGCGTTATGTGTATCATAAGGATATTTTCCAATTGTCCTTTTAAAACCATCCAACGCTTTAGCATATTCAGCCCTGGCAAAATAAATATTAGCTATCGCGAAATAAGCATCATCCTTTTTCGCGTCAAAAGGAAACCTTTGGATAAATCTTTCATAAGCAATAATTGCCTGAGTATCCTGTCCTGATTTTTCAAAACACACAGCAATTTGCAAATATGCCTCATTTTTAAAAGAACTGTCCGCAGATCCGGCAATTATACTCGTATATTCTGCAATTGCCTGGGCATACTTTTTCAACTCAAAATAAATCCGCGCTTTTGCCTGAGTCACCATAGCCATATTCTCGTAATCAGGATATTTTGTGTCCAATTCTTTTAATATATCCAACGCCTGATCATATAAATGCATACAAATATAACTCTTGCCAATCATCAACATTGCCCATGGCACCTTATCAGAATAAGGATAATCTTCTATTGCCTGCTGAAAAGATTTAATCGCAGCCTGATACTGAGTACTTGGCGGTTCCTTTTTCCACTTAAATAAAATATCCGCCTCTTTAAAACAAACATCTTCTAAAAATTCTGCTTCTGAAAAGTTCTCTTTAAAATGAGAACATAACGCAAAAGCACTTTTATAAAAACCCGTTCTATCCATTTCCCAAATTAAATCAATATGTTTTTTAGCATCCTTTAAATTTAACTGAGCAGTCTTTACTGCCGAAGTTTCCATCACAGATATTTCTTCAGGCATAGGCTGCGGTTTTGTTCTAAGTAAAACAAAAACAGAAAAAATAATTACGATAAACACAAGAGCTGCTTGTGCAAAAAACAAAATGCTAAAAAGCGCGGGCACTGCCTCTTGCTGCCGCGTTTTAACTTTTTTAGGCGGCATTTTCTTTTTTTCTTTTTTTACTTTTTGATTTTTATTTTCAGCAGGATTGTCTTTTACTTGCTCTTTAGCATCAACTGACGCGTCAACTTGAGTTGGCTCTATCTGCGCGGCATTTATTTGCGCGTTATCTTTGGATGCCGCAGAATCAGAACTTTTAGAAACATCTTCTTTTGCCGCGTCATCTGAACCAGTATCTGCAACCTCAGGTTGGACATCTTCGGTTACAATTTCCCCGTTCTCTTTAGACGTTTCTATATCTTTACTATCTTCTTGCGCTTTTTCCTCTATAACATCTTCCTGAGTTTGCTCCGGCTGCGCAGTATTTATTTGCGCGTTATCTTGTACTGCCGCAGAATCAGAACTTTTAGAAACATCTTCTTTTGCCGCGTCATCTGAACCAGTATCTGCAACTTCAGGTTTGATATTTGATTTTTCTTTTTTATTTTTAGAGTTAATAGATTTGCGTTTTTCGCGGGATTTTTTGGCCTGTTTAGGCTTGACCACATCTGTAAGTTTATCTATATGTTCCACAAGACTGCCAATAGAAGCATTATCCAATTCATCTTCCGCAATCTTTTCGCCTAATCCAATTTCCTTGACAATTTCCAGTATTTTTTGCTCACTAATTTCTAATTTACGCGCTAAATCAGCAATTTTCATTTTTCCCTCATGGAAATAATATTATATCCTTATACTTTAAATCTAAAAGATGTGCCTAACCTACCACAACTGCTTGCGATAGGGATATACGATACCTACCATATATGCGCAGATAAAAACAGTTCGTCCTTTAGCAGTATACAATAATTTTTCTTTTGCTGAGTATAATTCTATCCGGTTAGAAATTTCCCCTACTTGATTTGATTTTAAACAATGGGCGGGAATTTGTCAAGCTTAAAATAGCAAAAAAATAAAGCTCCGCGTTGGCCAATCATCTAACAGAGACAATACCCTTTCGTGAACAAAAATTTTACCATTTCCAAATTTTTTTACTTCCTATTTTTAGTTATCGGCAAATTTTTAAAAAACTTTAGCGAAATTTTAAAAAATTTTCCTTGTCCAATAATTGATGCCGCAATAAATGGCAAAATCATTAATTATAAGGTATAATTGAATTATGGAGAAACAATATTATTTCATTCCAAAATTGATTGTTATATTATTTATATATACTTCTATGTCAATTGAGATAACCTATAACGAACATAGGCCGTCAGTTATTAGAGAAGCAATACAAACAATAACATTATCTCCAAAAATCTTTATCAACACAAAAACATTTCAAAAAAAATATATTACAATACATCCTAAAATTAACAACACTTTAACCCTTAAAGATCTGAAGATATGTAAACAATATTGGGGCAAGAACTATACGTTTAATATAAAAATGCTTTCCAATGCTCATCCTGAATTAGCAAACAAAATATTAACTGATCCTATGTATCAAAAATTTGGTGTAGCTTGCCTTATCCCTGCTTTCCGCGATATATTAGAAAAACAAACTTATTGGGAGATTACCAGCATTCAGGGTTCAAGGGGAGAGATAAAATTATTTAAACATAAAGATATCTCCTATTATTTTAAACCATTTCAGGATTGTATAGAAAAAAAAGTCTTAAAAAAAATAAATCAATTAAAAATATCGCCGTCCGTCATTGTTTGGGGTAATTATCTTGTAGAAAAAGGTGTTCAAGGGGAAAACATCTCCTCCATGGCACGAGATAAAAAATTGTTGCCTGCTCAAGTCGGGGAAATTGTTGGGACAACACTGGGAGAATTATTTAAACGCGGCATTATCTATCTTGACAAATCCTTTCCTGGCAACATTCATTTAAGCCACATTTTTATAGAAAAAAATTCAGGAAAAGTTAAAATAATAGACTTTGGGAACATAATAATCAATGACAGGAATCTAAGTAATGAAGAAAATAAAACTATAAGCAACACAATTAGTTCTATTTTTTCAATACCTAAAAATGAAGCAGAAAAACTTTCTTTTTACGATGTAGCAGAAAAAAACAAAAACGCGGTATTATTTGAATTGAAAATTTTTTATAGTTCTTCTTCAATAGATGAACAATTTATTACAATAAAAAATACAAAAGAATTTATCGCTGCCCGCGCCGCATATGAAAAAGCATATCAAGCAGCTATAACTGATCACAAAAAAATCTCCAGCCTAAAATACGAAATACAAAAAAGTCATCCCAAATTACCTCGTGTAAAGCCGATAACAATTTCTAATGCTCTCCACATAAAAATCTCAATATAGGGGAGAGGAGCAAATCTTGACATTTGACATTTGACATTTGACATTTGACAAACAACAGAAACAATAAATTAAAAACAGGGTACAGGTAACTATACCACACTCCTTTGTCAAGACCATTTTTTATAAAAATTAAGATATAGTAATAGCGCTGGTTTTTATTTTCTTTCTGTTAATAATATGAACGTCAGCTATTTTTACCGCTCCTGTATATACATCCCATGGACGCTTGTGCCCAAAAGATTGATGGAGACGTCCGCGGTTATAATATTCAAAATATTCTG
>Ga0164318_10003402_pt1 | contig 15051 bp, 16 predicted proteins | sample GuaBasSedimGuay9_FD_113734 | JGI IMG/M metagenome (GOLD analysis project Ga0164318, IMG submission 113734) | Subseafloor sediment microbial communities from Guaymas Basin, Gulf of California, Mexico - Guay9, Core 4571-4, 0-3 cm | ecosystem: Environmental > Aquatic > Marine > Hydrothermal vents...
ATAGTAGCGGTCAAATCTAAACCGGAAGCCACGTTCGCTTTAGAAGCCTATACGCCGGTAATTGCTTTAACCGGAAAACTTCCCAGCAGAAATTTTATAGAAGCGGAAACTCCCTACTTCAACATCGAAAAAGACGCAGGGAAACTCGCGGATTTGGTGGAGAAACACCTTGGAAGAAGATGAAATAACCATCCAGGTAAACGGTGAAAACGTGCCTCTAAGCCCCTTTGTTAGGCGGATAATTCGGAAAACCGTGCTAGCCATGGTTTCTACGTTGAAAAAAGTGGAGATTTCAGGGGAAGAAAAGGTAGAGATAATCATACGGAAATAGTGGACGGTTTCAAGCTGGCTTTGAACTGCGGGGTTTGGAGATTCGGCTTAGAGGGAGAAAGGAGAATCCAATAAACCGAAAAATAAGAAGGGAAATTCTCCAAACCTTTCCGCTTCAAAGCCAGCTTCCTCCATGTTACAGCGCCTTGAAAGCCTCAAACCAACGGTTGTAAGACGCAAGCATATTCAACGAAACGCTGGGCTTACGCTCCTCAAGAATCTGGCGGAAATCACTCATGGTCAAAGGACGAGGCTTAGCAAGCTTGTTTCTGGCTTGACCCGACTCGAAGAACTCGCCGATAACCTTCAAATGGGCAGATTGACACGTGTCCCGAATGTCGCTTCCAGAAAAGCCTTCAGAAAGCCTAGCCAGCTCGTGCAAGTCCACGTCTGGAGCCAAGCTTAGATTACTCGTGTAGAGCTTGAACATCTGCAGACGCGCGTGATGGTCTGGGAGCGGAACTAGAATGCGTTTTTGGAAACGGCGGATGAAAGGCCAGTCCAAATCCCAAGGCTTGTTGGTTGCGCCGATGACGTAAACATGCAGTTTTTTACCCTTATCGAGGATGCCGTCCATTTCCTTTAAAAACTGGTTTCTAACTCGAACTTCGCCTCCTACCTCGCTTGAGTGGCGTCCCATAAGCGAGTCCAGCTCATCAATGAAAACGATGGCTGGTTTCCCGTTTAACGCGGATTTCCTCGCAGACTTGAAAAGCTTTGCAACATTCCTTTCAGCTTCACCCAGCCATTTAGACATTATGGAAGCCGCGTCGACAGAAATGAACATAGCGTCGATTTCGGTAGCCACAGCCGCCGCCAGCAACGTTTTTCCACAACCCGGCGGTCCGAAGAGCAGGATTCCCCGCGGCCAGCCCAACGGGAAGAGGTCAGGTCGCTGAACCGGGTAGACTATGGCTTCTTTTATGGCTTTCTTCGCTGACTCCAGCCCTACGACCTGTTCCCACGTGACATTAGGCTTTTCGGTTACTATGAGTTCGTCGTAGCTTGCTTTTCCACTTGGAGCTGTCTTGCTGCCCTCCTCCGCTGCTTTTGCGCCTTCCGCTGACTCTTCAGCTTCAACTTCGGTTTCCGGAGTTGCCGGTGTTATCCCAGCGTTCTGGAGCACCCGTATTCTTTCTTGGTACGCCATGGCTCTTTGTATGTAAACCTTGTTTAGACCGTATTCGGGATAAAGCTGAACGAGTCTAAGGAGAACTTCTATAGCTTTTTGATACATGGTAATTGCCATGCCTCTGGCGCCTTGTTTGTCCAGCCGAACAGCTTCCAAAGCGTAGTCGGTTGCACGTTTCTCCAGTTCTTGAGATGCGCTCATGAAGGTTTCACCTTTTAATCATAATTTTTCCTTTTTCACCCAAACTTTTCAAGGCGTTTTTAACCTCTTGACATGGAATGTTGAGTTCTTGCGAACATCGAATTAGGTCGATTTCGCCTTTCTGTTTCTTAACATACTCAAACACTATGTCTTCCAGTCGAGAACGTTCCAGCGTTAAGGATACTTTCTGAACTTCAATGTTTTTTAAAGAAAGGAGAGATTGAGAGGAAAACTCCCCGTCTTCGCTTATTTCGGTTTCCTGTCCAGCTGATTGAGAGCAGACAGCCGCTAGGGCCACCATGCGTTTAACGTCGCTTTCCGGCTCTCTGACCCGTGCTGGTTCTTCGGTTGGTTCGGGAAGTGAAGCGGGCGGTTCGGGAAGCCTTTCAGCCACCTGTTCTTCTAGAAGGTTTGTAACTTCTTTGAGGATTTCTTCTCCACCCGGAGTTTTCATGTTCACTGGAATGAGTGGTTCGTCAGCGTTCATTCTTGTTACGGAAAGGGTTTCGGTTATGGTGTCGTTCACCTTGTTCAGTTCTGCTGAAACGTCGGGTAATACTTCGTAGAGCTGCCGCGAAACTTTTTGGAGAATCTGTACTACTGGTTTTAGGTCGAAAACCACGTCGCTCAATTCGCGTATTGTCTCAAGCCGCAGTATTACGCGTTCGATGGATATCTCCACATGCGTAAGGAAGGTGAGCAGTTTTCTTACTTCTGCGAGTTCGTTGGCGCATATGGCTGCTCTTTCACGTTGATTATTCTTGAGCGCAGTGACGCAGGTTCTGAAGAGCTTTTTGTCCCTTTCCTTCAGTCTGAAGGTTGCTTGGCGAACTTTCTGATGCTGGATCTTCAGCGTTCTTATCGACTTCGAAATTGTTTCGCGTAGTGGTGGAGGGTTTGGACGTAGAAAGTTTCTGATGGCTTTTCTCCCTCCGCCCGCTACGCCTTCGGCTTACCTAGCCTTCGGTTTCTTCTTGGTTCTTAACGTAAACTATTACCGGTGGTTCTGGAAGCGCTGGTGAAGACGGGGGAGCTGGGGTTTCCTCTGATGTTTCCGCTACCGTTGTGGCTGTTGCTTCGGTTGTTTCTGCCGTTTCAGCGGTTTCACTCGGTTCTGGTGGTTTAGCCTCCTCTCCCAACAGTATATTGGAGAGCTTGTTTTTCAAGTTCTCCAATTCTGTTTTTTCGGCGTTGACGCTCTTGAAGCATTCCTGGATCGTATTGAAGGCTGTTTGGTAGGCGTTGTCATCTATTTTTCCTATTTCGTGTTCGATTTCGAGGTTTACGAGCGCGTAGTTGAGTTCTCGAATCTCGTTGGCGCAACTGTTTATACGCTCGCTTATTTTTTCGATGGTGGCTTGAGCTTCGGCCTTAAGCTGGTTTAACGCTCCTTCGAAGCTGTCGTGTAGTTCTTGATACATGTCTGGAGGGATTTTGCCTTTATTGCTTAGCTCCTTTAATGCTTGGTCTTTACGCCATATTAGGGGGATTTCGTTGCAGAGCGAGTTAGCTCGAACTTTTATTGGAGACAGAAGCTTAACTTCGTAATCGTTTATTTCCACGTGGTCTAGGGGATACTTCACAAATCTGCCGTCGTTTTGGCGGATGAAAACCGTGTTGAATCTACCGTTGGGGCTCACGCCGAAATAGGCGACTTTCCCAATAACACGGCCGTATTCGTCTTTCACTTCTTTGCCTATTGAGGGAAAAAGATTGGGGGTTTCAAAGTTTTCCAATTTGGCTCATCCCTCCACTGCTACGGTGTTTGCGTCTGGGTTTTTTCGCCGAGGGGTGGAGCAGGAATTCCTGTTGGAAGCTCTGGAAGTTTCTCCTTTATTTTCTGCTCCGCTACCATTGCTGCCTCGTTGAGTATCTTCTGTGCATCCTCGTTGGTGGCTTCGAAATTTAGCGTTAGTCCTGTGCTCTGTCCAGCGTCGATGATTATTCCGCTCAGCAAGTTTCCTATCTGCCCCAGCTCCCTTTCCGCTTCTGGGAACACGCCAGCCATTCCTGACTTCACGCTTCTCAGAACGCTTACGGCTGGAGCCAATGTGGTAACGATGTCACCTAGTTCTGAAACCGTTCTAAGCCTTAGCACTATTTGTTCGAGCGCGAGCCTCGCGTGCATTATCATTTTTTCCATTTTTCGGATTTCAGCAAGCTCGTTGGCGAAAACGTTCGCCCGCGCCATGTCATGCTTCGTGTAAGCGTCCACTATTCTAGCGAATATTGACTTGTCCCGCTGGCTAAAACGTTCGCTTGCCTGGTCTAGCTTTTGAATTTGCAGTTCCAAGCGTCGGATAGCCATGTCCAGACGCGGCTTCAGAGGCCCTGGCGGTCTTACTGCTTCTCTGATTTTAGACGTGAAAGGTTGTTGGTAAGAGCTTTCCTCCCATTTTTTTGCGAATTTCTCCGACAATTTCTATTCCTCCACGAGTAGGGAGGTATCCGAGAATTTTATTCATTGTTAATATGCCTAAAACATCCACGTATATACGTGGCGATAATGCCGTGTTCGGACATTTTCCACGGTTTAAACTCGGTAATAAAAGAAGGGCTTCGTTTTTTCGCGGAAATAGACATAATTGTGTAAGTTAGACTAAAAAGCTCCCTGTATTATAGGTCTACGCGGTAGGTGAAAACAAGTGTCTGAAAGGTTAAAAGTGTTCTTGATAATCGCCATGTTCGGATTCGTGGCTGGAGTAGTCGCAGACCTAGCATCGACATACGTAATTCCAATTTTACAAAGCTTGCTGCCGAAGTTTCTTCAAGCCCGAACATTTCTTTCAGGGATAGCTGGAGCCATACTAACCGTGGCTTTAGTAAGCGTGTGGGCATACATAACCGGACCTCAAGAAACCTAACCTCTCCACATTTTCTTTCAGAAACAAAACAACACTAGCGATTTCATAGCTTGCTCTCTCAAAGATTTTATAGATTTACCCCTATCATAAAGCTTCGAGGGAATAAATTGGTTGAGACAAAACTGAAAAAAGCAGCCGTGATAGGCTCTGGAACGATGGGACACGGAATAGCTCAGCTTCTAGCAATGGCTGGACACGAAGTGTTCATGATTGACATAAACGAAGAGTTTCTCAGCAAAGGCGTTGAAAGAATAAAATGGAGCCTAGGGAAATTTGTGGAAAAGAGGAGGATTAGACGGGAAGACGCGGACGCAGCGCTTGCAAGGATAAAAACGACCACGAGCTACGAAGAAGGATGTAGAGACATCGACATAGCTATCGAAGCTGTGCCGGAGAACATGGAGTTGAAGAAAACGGTTTTCGCCAAGATAGACTCCATAGCGCCCGCCCACGCCATACTCGCGTCTAACACTTCCACGTTGAGCATAACAGAAATGGGCAACGCTACGAACCGTCCAGAAAAAGTCGCTGGAATGCACTTTTTCAACCCGCCTCAGCTGATGGCGCTTGTCGAAATCATAAAAGGCGAAAAAACAAGCCAAGAAACAATTGACACGTTGATGGAACTCGCTAGAAAACTTGGGAAAACACCGGTCCTCGTACGGAAAGATGTTAGAGGCTTCATAGTGAACAGGGTGTTAGGCGCAGTATTCAACGAGGCTTTCTGGACTTATCATCGCGGCGAGGCTACGAAAGAAGGAATAGACGCTTCGCTGAAATACAGCGGCGGCTTCCCCATGGGATGGTTTGAACTAGCCGACTTCGTCGGGCTTGACATCGTCTATGAAGTGGGAAAAATTCTGCACGCAGCCTACGGTGAACGGTTTAAACCATGCGAAGAAGTGATTGCGCCTTTAGTAAAGGAGGGTAAACTTGGACAGAAAACCGGTGTTGGCTTCTACGACTGGACAAAAGGCAGACCGAGAATTCCGTTCAACCTTCTCGAGGAGTACGATGTTAAGAGGTCTTGGGCGGTAGCCGTAAACGAAGCTGCTTGGCTTATCTACGAAGACGCAGCAAGCCCCAAGGATATAGATACGGGGATGAAACTCGGCACATATTGGCCTTCTGGACCATGCGAATATGCGGATAGAGCCGGCTTAGATGGGGTTCTTGAAAGGCTCAAGAAGCTTTACGCAGAGTATGGCATGGAGCTGTATAAGCCGTGTCCGGTTTTAGAGGAATACGTGAGTAAAGGGTGGACTGGGAAAAAGGCGGGAAGGGGGTTCTACGGATGAATTTCGATTTGACCGAGGAGCAGATCGCTATAAAGAAGGCTGTTAGGGAATTCTGTGAAAAAGAGTTTAAGCCCGAACTTGCCCTCGAGCTCGACAGGAAAGAGGAGTACCCGCTTGAGCTTTACAGAAAAGCCGCCAAACTCGGGTTCACAAGCATGTTCTTTCCAGAGGAGTACGGTGGACAAGGATGCGGCTTGCTGGAAACGTGCCTTGTAATCGAAGAAATGTGTAGAGCCGATTCTTCCCTAGGCGTTGCTGTTTCAAGCGGGTCTTTCGGAAGCGAGCTTATCCTTGAACATGGAACGAAAGAGCAGAAGGAGAAGTATTTGCCACGTATCTGCAAGGGCGAATTCATTTCAGCCGCTGCTTTCACAGAGCCAAACATTAGCGGAAGCGACATAACCCGCATCGAAACAACAGCCACGAAATATGGAGATGAGTGGTGGATAAACGGCACAAAAACCTTCATAACAAACGCCACAATAGCTGACTTCATCATCGTCCTAACGCAAACCGACACAAAGGTTAGACCCACATATAGAGGCGAAACCCTATTTGTGGTCGACAAAGACGTAGAAGGCTTGGAAACGACAAAACTTCATGACAAGATGGGTATAAGATGCTCAGTAACGGGCGAAGTGCACTTCGACAACGTCAAAGTTACAGACCAACACATAGTAGGCGAGCTCAACCGCGGATTCTACCACTCCATGGAGTTCTTCGACGAAACAAGAGTGGGCGTAGCAGCCCAAGCCGTAGGCATGGCGCAGGGAGCATGGGAAATCGCCTTCAGATACGCCAAACAGAGAGAAGCCTTCGGCCAACCTATACTGCAGCACGAGGCGATAGGCTGCACCCTAGCCGAGCTAATGACCAAAATCGAAGCCGCGAGGTGGCTGACTTACAGAGCCGCTTGGCTGATAGACATTGGAAAAATGGACCCTATGGCGACTGCTATGGCGAAACAATACGCCAGCCGAGTAGCCATGGAAACCACAGACTTCGCCATACAAACCCTAGGCGGCTACGGATATCTAGGCGAATACCGCGTTGAAAGATACCACAGAGACGCAAAAATAACCGAAATCTACGAAGGAACAAGCGAAATTCAAAAACTCACGGTGCTAAAATACCTTCTGAGAAAATTCTAGAAGGCAGAGCCTTAGCAAGAGGTAATAATATAAGAGCAAAGCGAAGATTCAATAGCGTGGTGGAATGTTTGAGCAAAGCATATGAAACTATTAAGGTGGAAAGGGAACAAAACGTATTGTGGATAATCTTAAACAGACCGCACCGGCTCAACGCTTTTAACGACGTTCTCATCGAAGAACTCGCAGACGTTTTGGACACCGCGGAAAACGACCCGTCAATAAAATGCGTAGTAATAACTGGTGAAGGAGACAGAGCCTTCAGCGCAGGCGCAGACCTAACCATGTTTCCGAAAGCAACACCAGTAAAAGCGGAAGAATTCTCAAGGCGGGGACAAGAGGTTTTCAGCAAAATCGAAAAAATGTCGAAGCCGGTTATAGCGGCGATAAATGGCTTCGCCCTCGGCGGAGGATTAGAACTAGCCCTAGCATGCGACTTCAGAATAGCCGCAGAACACGCTGAGCTTGGAAACCCCGAAATAGTGCTCGGGCTCATACCCGGCTGGGGCGGAACCCAAAGGCTTGTCAGAACCGTAGGGCTACCTAAAGCGAAGGAAATGGTCATGCTTGGCATCAGAGTGAAAGCCGACGAAGCATTAAAAATCGGGTTAGTCCATAAAGTCGTGCACTACGATGAACTCAAAAACGAAGCTCGGACGCTGGCTCAAAAACTCAGCGAAGGACCGCCAATAGCCATGAAGTACGCTAAATACGCGTTAAACTTCGGAACACAAGTGCCACTGGAAATGGGGCTGCGGCTAGAAGCAGCATTGATGGGGCTCACCTTCTCAACAGAAGACCTCAAAGAAGGAATAGAAGCCTTCATGTCCAAAAGAAAAGCCGAATTCAAAGGAAAATAACCCTTAAACCTCCTTTTATTGTCAAGCGAATCTGCTTGAACTGACGTGAGGTTGATTATGAGGAAAGTAGCAATAATAGGCGCTGGAAACTCGAAATTCGGCAACAGAAGCGACGTAAACATTATGGAGCTTGCCTTCGAAGCCGTAAAGCCCGCGCTTGAAGACGCGGAGGCAACAGCCAAAGACGTAGAATTCATGGCGCTGGGCTCCACAGGCGCCGGAGCATGGTACGCAGAACTCCTTCCAGCCATAGTTACCGCGGAACACTGCGGATTAACAGGAGCCGGACTGGTCCGATGCGAAGCAGCTTGCGCAAGCGGAAGCGCAGCGTTTTTTACAGCGTACTCGGCTATTGCAACGGGTCAAGCTGATATCGCCATGGCTCTCGGCGTCGAGAAAATGCGCGAGATTGACACGCCTACGACTATGGAATGGATTGGCAGAGCAGGCTCTTATCTCTGGGAGTTCCACAATTTCGGATTAACCTTCCCAGCCTACTACGCGTTGTATGCAACTGCGCATATGGCTAGGTTCGGAACAACCGAGGAAGACTTAGCCTTGGTAGCGGTCAAAAACCACAAATATGGCTCAATGAACCCTCTGGCACACCTTCAGAACAGAATAACCGTCGAAGATGTTTTATCCTCGATGGTTATTGCGTATCCGCTAAAGCTTTTTGACTGCTGCCCCATCACAGACGGTGCAGCCGCGCTCGTGCTCGCATCGGAAGAGAAGGTTAAAGAGCTAAAAGTTGACACGCCCGTGTGGGTCGCCGGCATAGGCTACGCTTCTGGAACAGCAAACCTTAGTAGAAGACAGCACTACGTAGGGCTCGAGGCAAGCGTCCTAGCCTCTAAAAGAGCTTTCAAATCATCGAAGATTAAGCCGGATGATGTTGACGTTGCGGAGGTTCACGACTGCTTCACCATAGCCGAAATAATGGCTTACGAAGACGTAGGATTCTGCAAGAAAGGTGAAGGGGCAAAACTCATTCGTGAAGGACAAACAGAAATTGGTGGAAAAATCCCCATAAACCTTGATGGCGGACTAAAAGCTAAGGGACACCCGATAGGCGCCACGGGCTGCTCCATGATATACGAGCTGACCAAACAGCTCAGAGAAGAAGTGGAAAGGAATAGGCAAGCGCCTATGAAAAATTACGTAGCGTTAGCCCACAACGTGGGTGGAACGGGACATTACTGCTATGTGACAGTGCTGAAGAGGTGAAAAAATGACTTACATGCCTTCGTTAAGGTCTAGAGAGATAAAAATTGCGCCTCAAACTCCCATAAGTAAGATTTCACCGTTTTGGGAAGGCTTGAAAGAGGGGAAGGTTTTAGCAACGAAATGCCGGAAATGCGGAAAACTCTATTTTCCACCGACCCCGGACTGTCCAGAATGCCTATCCTCGGAGATGGAGTGGGTTCAACTAAGCTGCGAGGCGGAAATAGAAACCTTCACGCATGTTGTAGTTAGACCAGCATCTTTCCAGCATCACAAGCCCTACACAGTCGCCATAGGAAAGCTCAAAGAAGGCGTCAAAGTGCTCGCTTGGCTCACAGGCTTCAAGCTTTCGGAAATCAAAGTTGGTATGAAAGTTAAACTGGCGGCGAAAACCACTCCGGAAGGAGAACTAACCTACGAGTTTGTTCCACCATAGCTCGAAACAGCGGAGAAACCCATGTGCGGCATATTTGGCTTCGCATTGAAAAACACCGTAAATGTTCACGAAGCCGTAAACTTGCTCGAAATTCTTGAAAGGGAAAAAAGCGAAAAAGAAAAGAATCCCTTAGGCGGCTACGGCGCTGGAGTAGCCTTTTTAGCCCTTAACGGCGAAGTAAAGGTGAGCAAGGCTGGAAAGACCTCGAGTTCGCCGGCGCGAAAGCTCTACGAACTAGTGGAGAATGAGCCTACACGGGTTTTGATTGGACACGTTCGTTTTCCAATCCCGGAGTTTATGCAGACCAGCGGCTTTAAGGAGACCGCGCAGCCGTATCTAGCGCGGTGTCTTTCTCCGAACTTAACTGTCGTTTCGGTGCACAACGGTAAAGTAGCCAACTATAAACAGTTAAAGGAAAAACTGAAGCATAGGCACTTTTTCGAGTCGGAAAAAGTCGAATTTATCGACTCCGAAGTTATTCCACACTTATTCGAAGAACTCACGCTGGAAAAACCTTCAGCAAACAAGGATAACGCTCTAGCCCGCTTGTTTTCACTACTAGAAGGAGAAGGCAACACCGCAGCGATACTTCAGCTAAACAGTTCAAACAAGCTTTTACACTTGTTCCACAAGGGGAAAACCCGCGGTTTAACAGTATGGACAAACGACCACGGCGAAATAATCTTTTGTTCACGGGAAAACGTCGTTCAAAAGACGCTGTTCGGAACCTTAATTGCTAAAGAAGGGTTCAGAAAAATATTTGGCGCTGGATTCCGCGAAGATAAAGCTTGGAAGCACAGCTTCCGGATTGAAGGCTTTTTATAAACGGAGAGTAAGAATAAAGTTTTGGTTTCGGCTATTTTGTATCGGCGAAGCTTCTGATGAGAAAGAGTTTTACATGGAGTCCCGGAACAGTGGATTGGTGCAAAAACTGCGGATTTATTTGGTTTTAGGGCTTCTTCTTTACAGTTTATGCCTTTTCCGCTCTTGGCAATTTCATCGTTTCTGATTCTTTACGGAGTGTCTTTCTATGGTCACTCCCCAAGGGAAAAACGTTTGAAAACCGCATAAAATATAAGCGTTTACGTGGATATGCATTAAGCTCGGGGAGAGTCTAAAAGTGAAGCTGGAACACGCCTTAGCCACCGTACTGTTTTCGATCGTTTTAGCGTTAATGCTGGTTCCTCAAGCCTACGCGTTTTCAGTAGACATTGAAGCCGAAGTAGGGCAAGACATAGATATAGTCATAAAAATTGAACATCTCGATTTTCATAATTATTCGCTTTTCAAAGTGAACGAAACGAAGGTTGTTTCGAATGTTAAGGCGTGTTTTGAGAAAAGCTTCGAGGATCAAAACTTGACGGCGACGGTTTCGGTAAAGCCCTTAGAGTTCGACGAGGAAACTTTTTCTACGACCATTAGAGCGCGCATTTCGGGTTCAGACGTTGTTTATGTTTCCACAGATCCGGATTCGCTGAACCGAACCTTCGAGGTAGAGACTGCGTGGCGACGGTTCCAGCTTAACCTCACCGACGAATTGTCGATTAATATGACGGAACGGTTTGGTTACTGGCTTCAAAACTGGAACCGAACTGGCAACACGATAAGCTTTGAAGCCGCAAACTCCACATTCACGTTTGTGCTTCCAGAATCAGCTTCAAACATAGTGGTTGACAGAAGAGAGGTAATTATCTTCCGGGTTCCACCAAGCTTCCAAGACAAGCTGATTAACAGCCCGTTAGTCGCGCTTATAGGCGTAGTGCTCATACCCATCGCAGCGGCTGTTTATAGGCGGGTAAAAGCGTTAAGGTGGAAGATTAAGCGTTAACACTTGAGGTTTCTTCGCTTCCTAGAAGAAGGTTTATTAGCGCTTTTTGGTCGACTTCTGCTTGGGTTCTCCATCCGAGGTAAAGCTGTTCTTTTTCGTCTTGGATTATGTAGCCATACCTTATGTAGCGGTCGAGGTTTAGGTCGGCACGCCACTTCGGAAGCTTTTCCCTTAGAAGCTTTTCAACCTCTTTCCTCGAGGCTTTTCCCCTTCTCGAAATTATATAAGCGATGGTTACGGCTAAACCAGCTAAATCGTCTATTCGCCAACCAACCATCTTAGCTTCCTTCGCCGTCAGCGTTCCACGCAAGGTTACGAAGAACCTTGCCTTGTCCAGCTGTTCAGGCGTAGGCTTTCCCGCCGGACGTTCTTCTTCGAATACGGTTTTAACTTGTAAGTCCAACCGTTCCAGGTAATCGTCGAGGATTTTCAGAACTTTCGGGTAATCTTTTCCAAGGTTTTTTCGTAGTTCCCAGCCTTTCACCCCGGGTTTTTTGTGCCTACGATAGAATAAAAGATGCGTTGCACGTTTGAGTTTGCTGGCGTAGTAGGCTTTCCGCTTACCCCTCATTTATGGGTTCCTTCCTTCCATTTTTTCCATTCTTCGAAGCTTATTGATATGGGTATGGAGACGAGTTGTTGGCTTCTCTGTTTCAGAACGGGTTTGGGGTTGGGCTTTATGAAGACTTCCTCTTCTAAGGGGTAGATTTCGAAGGTTGCGTAGCCGTATGTTACTAGGAAGCTTGTCATGTAGGCGCGGTGAACCGTTTCTTCGTAAGAGTCGGCGCCGACGAAGTCCCAGTAGCTTATCTTTTCCTTCTTACGTGTTTTGGCTTTAAGTTCTTCCCAGAAGCGTTTCAGCTCCTCAGCGAAGGTTTCGTCAGCTAATATGCGCTCTTCTACGAGCTCTTCACGGCTCGCGACGCCCGTTTCAACTTCTTCTAGGACTGTTTCACGCCACCGCTCCTCCAAGGGCGCTAGATTCTGCCAGTAGTTTAGGGCGTTTTTTAAGCTGTGAAGTGAAATCTGCTCTAGTTCAACTACTGGATGCCAAGCTTGCAAGAAAAGCTCGACGATGGCTTCTTTTTCAAGGGTTTTTATTTTTTCTTCGAGGAGAAAGGGGTCTGTGTAAAGCGATGTGGAACGATGTTTCACCCATTCGCTTTGAAGCTTTATTACGGAGGCTAAACGGTTTATGGTTTCTGCGTCCAAGCATAGGTCGTCGAGGTCTTCCCATTCAGGAAAATATTCGCGGATAACTGCTATGACGTCATCAACGTCTACCAGAAACGGGTCTAAACCGCGTTCTTCAACAGAACGGCACATTTCGATTATCTGCTGAAGCTTTTCCCGCCCAAGCCTTTTCCTCTGCCGCTTCGATGCTTTTGTCGCCGTTTTTGACATGGCTAGGCGACCTCGCGGATTATGGACTTGCCTTCCACGTTTTGAACGGTTATCACGTGGATATCCTCTTCTGCGAAGGTTATCTGGCTCGGAGTGATAACCACGTACTGGGCATCCGAGCCTTTCACGGCTGAAATCAGCGTTTTCGCAATCGTTTCTCGGTTTCTGGGGTCCATGTGAATGTCGAATTCGTCTACGGCGCGGAAAGGCGAACGGATGTGCTGCTGCAGAGCTAGCAGAAAACTCATGGTAGCCGTGCTTCTTTCTCCCCCGCTCTGCGTATAAGCGTTTAGAGGCACAGGTTTGGCGCCCTTAAAGCCTACGAGCAGCTGCAGCCCCGCGGCTTCTATATCGTTTTCATTTACGAGTTTAACCTCGCCGACAGCGTTGGATTCCATCAGAATCCTCTGATACTGCAGGTTCACACGGTCTAGAAGTCTTCGAATAACAGTTTTCCAAGCCTCCATCCTTGTTTTAACCTCTTCTAGGGCTTTTTCCCTGTTTTCAGCCACAAGCTTGGCTTTTTCCTTAAGCTCCAAGTAAAGCTTCGAGTATGACTCATACATTTTCTCAACGTCTTCGGAAACGTCTGCCATAGCCATTAGATGTGCGTCAACCGTTCGTATATCGTCGAGAATCTCCATCATGCTTCTGACAGAAACTATTCTTGAGCCTTTTTCTTCTGCTTGAGCTAAAGCCTCCTTCAAGTCTAGGTTTGCAGCGTGCAGTTGCCGGTTTAGCTTTTTCAAGGTTTTCTCTAGGCTTTCCCTTCGATACTGCAGAAGTGCTAGGTTTATTTTACAGTCAACAACTGCTTCGTTGATTTTTTCCAGCTCCTCGTTTAGACGTTGAGTTCTCGTCCGAATCTCGTTTATGCGTTGAACCAGCTTGCCTATCTGCTCGTTGGAGTTTCCGATAATTTCCTTCAGGTTTCTTATCTTGAGAAGCTCAAAGGTTTGGGGCAGCGTCAACTGCGGGTTCCTCGGCTTCAGCAGAAAAGGCTGAAGCTGCTCCACTTCTCGTAACAGCCGCGTGCAAAAGGAAACGTTAAGCTCTTGCCGGGCTTTCTCCCTTTCCAGCGTTAGACGCTCCTCGTAGAGTTTCTGGCTTTCCATCTTCAACGTTTCCGCGTCTTTTTGAAGCTTTCCCTGCCTCTCCTCGAGTGCTCGAAGCTGCTCCTCAACCTCTTCAAGTGACGCTTGCTCCTGTCTGAGGTTTCGCTCTATTTCTTCCACGATTTTTTCGCGTTTCTGAACTTCTGCCCATGCGAGTTCTCTTTCGAGGAAACGCCGCTTGATGAGTAGCTGTTTTTTCTGTTGGTAACGGTCGTATTGTTCCCTCCAGTAGTTAAGCGTCTGCTCGGCGGATTCCAAAAGCTTGTTCACAGATTCCTCTTGACTTAGTATTCTGCTCAGCTTCTTTCTTGCCTGCAGAACGTTTTTACGGTAGGATTCCAATCCCACAGCTGCTTCCACGGCTTGAAGCTTTTCTTGAGGAGACAAAACCGTGAACCGTTCAACCATGTTTTGATGCATAATGATAAGCATGTTATCTGGGTCTACTCCGAACTTGGAGAGCATCCGTTGAACCTCATGTTTGGTTGCAGCTCGGTTTTCTATGGAAAACCAGTAGTTGCCATCCTTTCGCAAAACGCGGGTTAGGAAAACCTGGTCTTTATTGAACTTCGACACGGGTCTACGTCTGCCCCGTTTAGCGTTGTCCAGCACGAGAGTTATCCGTGCCTGGTCCTTTCCCCAGCGAATTAGGTCTCGAAGCCTTCGAGCCCTCTCGGTGTAAGACTGCCCCAAACAGACGGAAACAGCTAAAAGAAGCGAGGATTTTCCGGAGCCATTAGGTCCGCAGACTATATTTACGCCTGGTTTAAGGGGTATCCTAGCGTATTGGTAAGACATGAAATTTTCTAGGATAACCTCCCTTATCAGCATCGAACGGTTTGCCCCGGCTCGTTTCAAGTATTATGAAGAACGCGGGGTTTATTAAGAATTAGGCAACGTTTACCTAAAAACGGGGCGCCGCACACGGAGGGCTTACCGTGAAACTTTAAAGGAAACTGTAGATTTCAAAGCGTTTCATATTACTACTGCACAATATTTTTAATAATGTTTAAAGAAGTAAAGGCGAGATTAAGGCGGGAGAGGAAAACATGAAAACGAAAACGCTAATCGCCGTAATGCTTGCCGTGTGCCTCATGGCTTCAACCGTGACTTCAGCATCCGCAACGGATCAGCTTCTTAAATCCGACTTCAAAAAGGAAAGCTTCGCCAAGGTCATAGACTTCTTCGACTATGTCAGAGCCTACGCGTTG
>Ga0164318_10003403_pt1 | contig 15050 bp, 15 predicted proteins | sample GuaBasSedimGuay9_FD_113734 | JGI IMG/M metagenome (GOLD analysis project Ga0164318, IMG submission 113734) | Subseafloor sediment microbial communities from Guaymas Basin, Gulf of California, Mexico - Guay9, Core 4571-4, 0-3 cm | ecosystem: Environmental > Aquatic > Marine > Hydrothermal vents...
CGTGTTGACTGGACGGTAGGTTTTGGCTATGGCGACGATTATGATAAAGCCCGGGAACTGGTGCTGGGAATTTTAAAAGCAGATAAAAGAGTACTGGCTGATCCTGAACCGTTTGTTGTCCTGGGTGCTTTAGCCGACAGCTCGGTTAACTTAACTGTAAGAGCATGGGTTAATGCCGCTGATTACTGGGGTGTCTTTTTCGACTTCAACGAACAGGTTTACAAAGTATTTGCTAAAGAAAATATCAATATTCCATTCCCGCAAATGGATGTTCATATTCAAAAATAATTTTTAAAAACTTTTTAAAAACGGCTGTGGTAAAGGTGCTTTTAGTACTTTTGTTACAGCCATTTTTATATCCTTTTATATGAAAAAAATAATATTCCTTCTTTTTATTGGAGCCTTCGGTTTGCTTAGCACCGTTAAAGCACAAAAATTTTACACCACCTCCGGCGGAGAAATGATTTTTTCGTTTGCCACCATCGACAACAACGGAAGCAGCGGTAACAACATCATGCGCTGGTCGCCGGTTTTCAACTTTCAATTCTTTGGGAACTACGATTTTTCAAAACATGCAGGGCTTATTTTTGGTGCCGCTGTTAGAAACGTTGGTTACATTGATGATAACCCGAATATAAATAATAGTACTTACAAAAAAAAGTACCGCACATACAACGTGGGTATTCCGGTAGGTATTAAAATTGGAAACCTTGACCGGTTCTTTCTTTATGGCGGATACGAAATCGAATTTCCGTTTAACTACAAAGAAAAAACCTTTGAAAACGGTTCAAAAACAGACAATAAAATTACCGCTTGGTTTTCAAACCGAACCCCGACTTTTTATAATACTGCTTTTGTAGGTGTTCAGTTTCCTTACGGCCTTAACCTCAAAGTAAAATATTATTTTACTAACTTTTTTAACGAAGATTTTGTACAGGTTGTTGATGGGATAGACATCAGGCCTTATGCCGGCATGAAGGCAAATATTATCTATTTTTCGTTAAGTTTTGATCTTTTTAAAAACTACAGTATCGACTATCACGATATGAAACCACCACGAAAAAACACAAACAATAACGTTTATTAAACAAAACAACCGTGTCCGGTATTAACAACAGGAAACAAACCAAACGACAAGTTGGTGCATCGTATGTAACCACCATCATTAGTATCATGTTGGTGCTGTTCACGCTGGGGTTTTTGGGCTTGATTTTGTTACAGGCACGTTCACTATCACGTTACATTAAAGAAAATATCGGCTTTGAAATTGTGATTAAAAAAGGGGTTAAAGATGCCGATATTTTCCGCCTTCAAAAAATACTTGATGCCCGAAACTATGTAAAATCAACCGAATTTATTACTAAAGATGAGGCTGCTGCACGGCTAAAAAAAACGTTGGGTAACGATTTTATCAGTTTTTTGGGTGAAGAAAATAATCCGCTGCTTCCCTCGCTCGAGGTTAGGTTTAATGCTGACTGGGCCAGTTCCGACAGTTTAAAGATTATTGAAAAAAACGTGCTTAAAAACAGCATTGTCAAAGAAGTTTATTACCACAAATCGCTGGTTGACGTTATTAACAAAAACATCAGTCGTATCGGGTTTATTCTGCTTGCCATCAGTTTGATATTAATTGTCATTTCGGTGGCATTAATTAATAACACCATCCGGTTGGCGGTTTTTGCCAAGCGACACACCATTAAAAGCATGCAACTGGTGGGAGCCACTAACGCCTTTATTCGTCGGCCGTTTGTGCAGCGAGCTGTGCTACACGGAGCTTTGAGTGCGTTGCTTGCCCTGCTGTTGTTAAGTGGCGTAACAACCCTTTTAAAAGAAAATATTCCCGAACTTCAAATGCTGGAAGACCGGTTTACCATGCTTATGCTCTATTTGTCGGTGTTTTTGTCGGGTATTGCTATCTCTGCTGTTTCAACCTGGCTGGCCGTTACCCGTTACTTAAAAACAGGTTCCGATAAACTTTATGGTTAGTTTGGCAGATTTCTATTACTTTTGAGGAAAATTTTTCGCGATGCGAAATATTAAAATATTCATGGCAATTCTAAGTTTAATATGATGAAAACAAAAGAGGTAAAAAATAAAAATCAGAATATGGAAGATATGTTTCCATTTCATAAAGAAAATTATAAATATCTGTTTATAGGTCTGGCACTTTTAGCCTTGGGATTTATTCTTATGATTGGCGGCGGCTCCGACGACCCTAATGTTTTTAGCAACTCTATTTTTGATACGCAACGCCTTACCATTGCCCCCTTATTGTTAATTGCGGGATTTGCTGTTGAAATGTGGGCAGTATTAAAGCGCCCTTCTGAAAAAAAATAATTTCTTAAACCCATTTTATTATGACTTGGTTTCAGGCACTGGTTTTGGCTATTGTTGAAGGACTCACCGAATTTCTTCCCGTATCATCCACCGGCCACATGATTCTTACCGAAGGAATCATGGGTATGAAAAGCAACGACTTTATTCAGGCTTTTATCGTTAATATACAGTTTGGTGCTATTTTATCGGTAGTGGTACTTTATTGGAAAAGGTTTTTTCAATCTTTAAAGTTTTATTATAAGCTTTTTGTGGCCTTTTTGCCGGCAGCCTTTTTTGGCTTGCTACTTCACGATTATATCGACCAGCTGCTTGAAAGTGTTTACGTGGTAGCCGTTATGCTGATAATTGGCGGCGTAATTTTAATACTGGTTGATAAATGGTTTAAAACCACAGCCGAAAAGGGAAAAGAGGATGTTACTTACAAAAATGCACTGGTTATCGGGCTTTTTCAGGTGCTGGCTATGATTCCGGGCACCTCCCGCTCGGCGGCCACTATTATTGGCGGTATGGTTGAAAAAATGAACAAAAAAGCCGCTGCCGAGTTTTCGTTCTTTTTGGCAGTGCCTACCATGGTTGCCGCTTCAGGATACAAACTACTCGAAAACCATGAAGCCATTACTTCCGATAACATAGGGCTGCTGATTTTTGGTAATGTTATTGCCTTTATTGTGGCGTTGATGGCCATCAAATCATTCATCAGCTTTTTAACCAAGCACGGGTTTAAAATTTTTGGCTACTATCGTATTATTGTCGGCGTTATTATTCTTGTTCTTTATTTGTTTGGCGTTGATTTAACAATTTCCTAATGGCTTTCGATTTTGTACAAGGCGAAGTGTTACTGGTTGATAAACCGCTGGAGTGGACCTCGTTTGACGTGGTAAATTTTATCCGTTCGTTTCTTCGTAAAAAATATAATCTCAAAAAATTAAAGGTTGGCCATGCCGGCACGCTTGACCCACTGGCTACCGGGTTGCTGATTATTTGTACCGGAAAATTGACTAAGCAGATTGATACGTTTCAGGGTATGGACAAGGTGTACGTGGGCCAGATGAAACTGGGCGCTACCACCCCGTCGTTTGACAAAGAAACCGAAGAGGACCATCAGTTTGACCTTGACGGGATTTCAGAAAACGACCTTGTTGAAACTGCGAAAAAATTCCTTGGTGAAATCGATCAGGTTCCTCCCATCTATTCTGCTATCAAAATCGACGGCAAACGAGCTTACGAACATGCCCGCAAAAAAGAACACCGGGAAATAAAGCCCAGAAGAGTTACCATCAACGAATTTAATCTACTGAACATCAACCTGCCACTTATCGACTTTTATGTAAAAAGCAGTAAAGGTACCTACATCCGGTCGTTGGTACGCGATTTCGGAAAAGAGTTAAACAACGGGGCCTACCTTACTGCCCTGCGCCGTACGCAAATAGGCTCGTTCACGGTAAATGATGCCTATACCATGGATGCTTTTAAAGAGGCCGTAATGAAAGAAACAGACAATTATGAATGAGCAACACCGAACCATAGTAGTAACCAAAAACACCGGCGAAAAAGATGTTTTTGATGCGGAAAAACTGAAAACAGCGCTTCGCCGTTCCGGTGCTACCGAAGCTGAAGTAGATTTGGTTGAACAGGAAGTTTTGGATAATCTTTACAATGGTATTACAACCAAAAAAATTTACCGGTTGGCCTACAACCTACTACGAACCAAATCGAAACGAACAGCAGGAAGATATCGATTAAAAAGTGCGGTGATGAACCTGGGTCCTTCAGGATATCCTTTTGAAAAATTTTTAGGCCGTCTGTTCAAAAACAGGGGTTATAATGTAACGGTTAACGAAATAATTAAAGGTAAATGTGTTACCCACGAAACAGATGTGGTTGCCAACAATGGTACCGAACAAATAATGGTCGAATGTAAGTTTCACAGCAGTATAGCACAAAAAAGCGATGTTAAGGTACCGCTTTACATTCAATCGAGGTTTTTAGATATTAAAGCCGTTTGGGAGCAACAGCCCGAGTTAAAAAACGTACGTTTTGTGGGTATGGTGGCAACCAACACCCGGTTTACCGAAGATGCCAAAGACTTTGCTCGTTGCGTGGGACTTAAAGTGATTAGTTGGGACTATCCTGCCGGCAACAGCTTGCGCGAGTGGATTGACGAGAGCGGATTTTATCCCATAACAGCACTGCAATCGCTACGAAAAAAAGATAAAGAGCTGTTGCTCGAAAACAACCTGGTGTTATGCCGCGAACTTGAACCTCACCGGCAAAAACTGCGTGAGCTCAACTTCAGCGAAAGCACCATAAAAAAAATTCTCAACGAAGCCGCCCATCTGATTTCTTAACAACAATTATTATGAACGAACCTCTTTTTGGAAAAACATTATCCGAATTACAGGAAATCACCCAAATACTGGGATTGCCTAAATTTACGGCTAAACAGATTGCCGAATGGCTTTATAAAAAACACGCTGTTTCGTTTGATGAAATGACCAACCTGTCGAAAAAGGCAAGGGCCATGCTAACGGAACAATACGAGATAGGCTTAACAAAACCCCTCACCGTTCAAACCTCTTCGGATGGTACCAAAAAATACCTGTTCAAATCCGACTCAAAAGGCTTTATCGAAGCAGCCTATATTCCCGAAACCAAACGTCACACCCTCTGTGTTTCGTCGCAAGTGGGCTGTAAAATGAATTGCAGCTTTTGCGCTACTGGTAAACAGGGTTTTCAGGCCAACCTTACCGCTAAAGAGATTATCAATCAGATAGCCTCTATTCCGGAGTGCGACCAGCTTACAAACCTGGTTTATATGGGCATGGGTGAGCCGCTCGATAATTTGGATGAAGTGTTAAAAAGTCTTGAAATACTAACTGCCGACTGGGGCTATGGCTGGAATCCTAAAAAAATTACCATCTCCACCATTGGCATTATCCCGGCCATGAAACGGTTTCTGGATGAAAGCACCGCTCATTTAGCGGTCAGCCTCCACAACCCGTTTGATGACGAAAGGTCGGCCTTAATGCCTGTAAACAAAGTCTATCCCGTAAAGGATATTATCAACGAATTAAAAAAATACCCTTTCGACCGCAGCCGCCGGGTATCGTTCGAATATATTGTTTTTGGCGGTGTTAACGATTCACGCCGGCATGTTAACGAGCTGGCTCGTCTGCTCAATGGCATTAGCTGCCGCATCAACCTTATCCGGTTTCACACCAATCCCGGCTCCAATCTAAGCGGTACTGATGAAGAGAGCCTGATGGCCTTTAAAGAGGCGCTCATCGCAAAAGGTATTGTTACCACGATAAGAGCTTCGCGCGGACAGGACATTGATGCAGCCTGCGGATTGTTAAGTACCAAAGAGCTTTTGCAAAATCAATAGCCCCTGCCGCTATGGATGAGATGAAAAAACTGCTTGATAATCTTGCCGAAAAAGCACGTCAGGCTGAACCGCAAAATAGAGCACTCGTTAAAAAGCTGAAAAAAAAGAAGCCCAAAAACCTCGACGACATCGTACATGCGTTGCACGAAGAGGTGTTTTCCGAAATCGATTGTTTAACTTGTGCCAATTGTTGCAAATCGCTTGGCCCTCGTGTAACCGACAACGATATTGCACGGTTGGCTAAACATCTAAAGCTAAAACCCGGAAAATTTATTGAAAGTTACCTGCGGCTCGATGAAGATAACGACTATGTTTTTAAAGAGATGCCCTGCCCCTTTTTAATGCCCGACAACTACTGCATGGTGTACGAGCACCGGCCAAAAGCTTGCAGAGAGTACCCGCACACCGACCGAAAACGCTTTTATCAGGCACTGGATATCACCCTGAAAAACACCGCCACCTGTCCCGCTGTTTTCGAAATAATGGAACGGTTGAAACAAACTAATATCGCCAACAGTTAGTAACATAACACGATTACCGGTACTCAATAAAAGTCGTATTAAAAAAACTTTACTCTGTTTCAAACTTAATTAATCCAATACCTTTACTAATTTTGCAGCCAAATTATTAACGACATGGAACATACGCTGCAAATTTATAATACCCTCTCCAGAAAAAAAGAGATTTTCAAACCCATTAAACCGCCTCACGTGGGAATGTACGTTTGCGGACCTACCGTTTACGGCGATGCCCATCTGGGACACGCCCGGCCGGGCATTACCTTTGATATTTTGTTTCGATACCTGAAACACATCGGCTATAAAGTGCGGTACGTGCGTAATATCACCGATGTAGGCCATCTTGTTAACGACGCCGATTCGGGAGAAGATAAAATTCAGAAAAAAGCCCGTTTGGAAGAGGTGGAGCCCATGGAAATAGTAAAGTATTACTCCGACCGTTACCACGCCAATATGGATCAGCTTAACACGCTGCACCCAAGCATCGAACCTACTGCCTCGGGTCACATTATCGAGCAGATGGAGATGGTGAAAAAGATACTGGAAAACGGGTATGCTTACGAAGCCGAAGGGTCGGTTTATTTTGATGTGGAGAAATACAATAAAAAATATCACTACGGAAAACTTTCGGGCCGTAAAATAGAAGAGCTTATTGAAAACACCCGCGAACTGGCCGGGCAGGAAGAGAAGAAAAACAGCTTCGACTTTGCCCTTTGGAAAAAGGCCGACCCCTCGCACATCATGCACTGGCCGTCGCCCTGGAGCGAAGGATATCCGGGCTGGCACCTGGAGTGCTCGGCCATGGGTAAAAAATACCTGGGTGAAACATTTGACATTCACGGGGGAGGAATGGATTTGCTTTTTCCTCATCACGAATCGGAAATTGCTCAGGCCAACGCTGCCAACGGCCACGATCCGGTAAAATACTGGATGCATAACAACATGATTACCGTTAACGGGCAGAAGATGGGTAAATCGCTCAACAATTTTATTACGCTGGATGAATTCTTTACCGGCAGCCACGAGTCGCTCGACCGTGCTTACGGCCCTATGGTTATCCGGTTTTTTATTTTGCAGGCACACTACCGCAGCACCCTCGATTTTAGCAACGAAGCTTTGGTAGCCGCCGAAAAAGGGTTAAATCGTTTGCTCGACGCATGGCATCTGCTTAACGAACTGAAAGCATCGGCCAAGAGCAGTGTCGATGTCCGTCAGTACGAAACCAAATGCTACGAAGCTATGGACGACGACCTCAACACCCCCATAGTAATTGCCCATCTGTTTGAGGTTTCAAAAATTATCAATCAGGTAAACGATGGCAAAGAAAAGCTCTCGCAAGAGGATATTGATTTTCTTAAAACGTTCCTTAACACCTTTATTTTTGAACTGTTGGGCATGCGCGATGAAAAAGCCACCGGTGGCAACGATCAGGTAATTGACTATCTGATGGAGACCATCCTGTCCATCCGTCAAAATGCCAAGCAAAACAAAGATTACGCTACTGCCGATAAAATCCGCGACGATCTTACCAAGCTGGGTATCATAATAAAGGACACCAAAGAGGGGGCAAAATGGAGTTTAAAATAGATGAAATAAGGAAACAACCATGAATAATAAATCGTTCCGTATCCCCATTTCAACTAAACGACTTTTTTATATATTTGACAAAACATTTAAATATTAATCATGCTCATTATTGGAATTGCGGGGGGTAGCGGCTCCGGAAAAACAACCGTTGTTAAAAAAATTGTAGAAGAGCTTCCTTCTCATGCCGTTGCCGTGGTTTCACAAGATTCGTATTATTACGATAACGGGCATCTCTCGCAGGAAGAGAAAGAGAAGATTAATTTTGACCACCCCAATTCTATCGAGTTTGACCTGCTCATCAATCATGTTAACCGGTTACAAAAGGGCGAAACCATTCCTATGCCCATTTACTCTTACGTAACCTGCGCCCGGGCCAAAGAGAACATCCCCGTTGACCCGCACCCCGTCATTATTGTAGAAGGTATTTTAATCTTCACCAACGAAGTACTCAGAAATATGCTCGATATTAAACTTTTTGTTGATACCGACGGCGATGACAGGCTGATGCGTATCATCCGGCGCGATATTCAGGAAAGAGGCCGTAATTACAACGATGCTCTCAACCATTACGACCGGTTTGTAAAACCCATGCATCAGCAATTTATCGAGCCGACCAAACGATATGCCGATGTTATCATCCCACAGGGAGGAAAAAACAGGGTTGCCATCGATATGGTTGTTTCACGAATTAAAATGAATTTAAACATTACCTGATTTTGCCACGGTTATTATCCATACCGGTTTCTTTATTCTTACTGGCGATTTTATTTGTCCAATGTAATAAAACAACCATTCCACCCAACAAACCCTCTTTTACCTATTATACCGATAAAGACAATCTGATTAGCAACGAAATCTCTTCTATTAAAGCCGATAATGATGACAGAATATGGATTGGCACTTACTATGGCGCTTCGATGTTCGACGGTTCCACCTTTACCAATTTTACCAAAAGCAGCGGACTGGTATATCATCAGGTTAACAACTTAACCGTAACGAACAACGGCCAGGTTTGGTTTGCCACTAATTTTGGCGTTTCCATGTACGACGGCGTTTCCTGGACAAACTACACCACCGAAAACGGACTTGGTTATAATTTAGTTTACGAGGTGGCTTTCGAAAGTCCCAATAACATTTGGTTTGCTACCGGAAACGGAGTTTCCATGTTAAATAATCAGGGAGAATGGCACTACTACTATAAAGAAGCGGACACCACCCTGATACACGATATTGTAAAAAGCGTGTTGGTTGACGGAGATAATAATAAATGGTTTGGTACCGAATACGGATTATCAAAATATACCCAGGGAAAATGGAAAAGTTATTTGCTAAACAATGCTTTAAACGACTACATATTCACCCTGTTTGCCGACAACAACAACCAGCTGTGGGTGGGTACTTTAGGAGGTGTTTTACACCTTGAAGGGGATTCTATGGTTGCCCTGACTACCAGTGACGGGCTGATAAACAACCGTGTTGAGCACATTGCACAAGATTCGAAAGGCCATTATTGGTTTGGAACCAAAAGCGGAGTTTCAGAGTATGACGGCAGCGAGTGGAAAACCTACGACGTTAACAACGGACTGCCTGAAAACTGGGTAACCGGTATTGCCATCGATAACCACGACAACGTTTGGCTCGGCACCCGAAATCATGGAGTTGTTAAAATAGAACAGGCAAATCGTTGAACAAAAGCAAGCATTTGTTTTATTCCGGTATCTCGTAAATAACCGTGTTGTTCCGGTATCCTGATTTATCTTTATACCAGTCGGGATAAGTTGTCCCGGAAGAGGCTGCCCAATCGTAAAATTTCAGGTAGCCGGTGGTAATCTCATTTTTTTCGATCAAATAGTCAAAACTTTCCGAAATATTAATGGCCCACGGAAGGTTATTAGAGGTTTTGTAATATCGCCCCGCGTTGGGGTCGCTGTTATCGTCCATGGTACCAAAATAACTTACATCCACAAGCGATGTGGGTGGATAATCGGGCAGGTGAATTTCTTTTCCCCTGGTTTTGCTTACAATCATAAACGGGTTGAAATGGATTAGGTCGATATCCTGTGCCGTGTATTTATTAATGGTAAAAGCCATCGAAATGACAATGGTATCGGGATCCACATACGCTTTGTCGGGATCTACATTAACGCCAAACCCTTCGCCGGGAGGCATAATTTCGTTGGCATTGTCAAACACAATGATGGTGGGTTTTTGTTGTCCCGATTCCAGCCCGTTATTCTCAAGCTGAATGTAATCCGATTTTAAAACAGTCCCGCTTATCGTTAAATCAGCAGCAGCGATGTTGTTGTTTGGCAGCTGAAATCCGAAACCATTGGGTTGTCCGGCACCAATGGCTCTGATAACAAAAGTTCCGATAACATCCACCACTTTGTTCGATACATTCGTAACAGTAGTAAACCTGTAATCTAACACCAGGTCATTAAAATCGTAATCTCCCTGACCGGGCCACAGGTCTTCAAACGAGAGGCTTCCGAAGTTGGCAGCCGGGAAGTAGTTGTTAAAAGCTCTGGCGGGATCGTGTGGATAATCGTCCTCTGAGTCTTTTACTCCGTCGCCATCGCTATCATCGCCACCGCTGTTATCCTGATTGTTGTAAATAGCCTGAATTTCGGTTTGGGTTAACGCTTTATTAAAGAACCTGACATCATCAATGCTGCCGTGAAAAAATTTCTGAGCCCCATTGTTAGAGCCGATTACAAAATCTCTCCCGTTAACATGAAGCTTTCCTGTTACCTGTTTGCTATTGGTAAGTTGCCCGTTAACGAACAGTTTTAACACCGCGCCATTATAAGTTAATGCAATATGATACCACTCGTTGTAAACCGGAATTCCGTTACCCCAGTTAAGCGAATAACTTTGGTTGGAGGCGGTTCGTATTTGTCCCGCCCAACCGTTCCAGTGATCCTGAAGAATACCGTTTCCATCCCAGCCGCCTTTTTCAACAATTTTAGCTGTTTTGTTTTCACTGGTTTTTGCCCAAGCCATCATGGTAATTTGGTCGGTAACGTTCAGGTTGTCGGCGTTGGTAACCAGTACAAAATCGTTAATCCCGTCAAAAGTTAAGGCTGCTCCTTCTGCTCCGTCAGATGTCCATTGAGGCCCCAGGATGGAGCCGTTGTTGCTGCCCTGTGAGTCGGAAGCGGTATTGCCTGTGTTTTCGTTGAATTTCCACCACGAAACCAGTGCATCGTCACCGCTGTCAGGATTGGGTGTATCGGCATAAATGGTGGCTATTTCCTGTTGCGACAATGCTTTATCGTAAATAGCCACCTCATCAATGGTGCCGTCGAAATAGTTTATTGCTCCCTCGCTTCCTATATAGGTTGATGATGTTGAGGTTTTAAGGTTTCCGGATGCATTTTTCTTGGTTATCAAAACGGCATCTACATACAACTTAAGTTTTTTTCCATTATAGGTGGCTACCACATGATGCCAGTCGGTATCAACAATTCGCTTTTTCCAGGGTGTTGTCACCGATTTCCACCCCGGGACATAAACAGCAAAGGTAATTTTACCATGATTATCCATCCGGAGAATGTACTTGGTTCGGCAAAACAGAAAAGCGCCATCATCGTTGACAGATTCTTTTTTTATCCAAACCGAGAGACTTATTTTATTGCCAGTAATGTTTAGGTCGTTGTTAAACGGTATTTCCACATTACCATTGGATCCGTTAAAGTTAAGCGCGCTTTGATTGATACCGGTAGTCCAATCGGCACCGGTTATCATACCCTCGTTAGCGCCGTCGGAGTCAGTAGCAACACTACCTGAATTTTCGTTAAACTGCCAGTAAGCGATCCTGTCTTCGTCTGTATTAATGTAAGAATTGGTTTTAAAGAAGGCCTGATCCAAATCCACCGAAATATTAGTTCCGATAATATCAACCGCTTTGTTGTTAATCATTACGCGGGTGATGTATTTTGGGAGGTTCACTGCCACATCGTAAGTATCGGTAAGCCTGTTGTAATATCCTTTATGAAACAAAACCGAACCGTCTTCAGAAGTGATGCTAATAACTCCTGATGCAGCCTTTTTAATGCTAAAACTAATGTTTGACGATGTTTGCCAGTCAAAGTCATCGCTCACGGTAAGTGTTGTAATACTTCTGTTTGACGGCTGCGGGTTGTGCCTGTTGCAGGATGTTGTTACCAGCAAACCAACCATAATAAATAAAAAAAATAGATTTTTCATAACTAAAGATGTTAAGTTGCTCAAAGGTAGTAAAAAAATGAAATATTATTATCAAAAATGAAATTGGTCAGAATGAATATTCTGGCATAAATATTAACGGAACTTCTTATTCAAAACTGTTTTACTTCGGTGAGCGGATGAAACAGATACCACCGCTTATTATCGATGTTTTGACACAAATACCTTACCCGGCGTTTGGCACCTTTTTGAAAACGCCGTCCGGTTCGAATAACAAACAGGCTTCCTTCGGGGATGTCTTCCAAGTGAACCACTCCTTCCGTTTTATTTTTATCGTACTGCCTCAACACTCTTGTCAGCTCTACTTCGGAGCTGCTGGAGGCCTTACTGTTGACAATGCTTTTGGAGAGCTCGTTTTTTACCTCTTCGGGAAAAACGCCCAAATCGATAAACTTTTGCATCAGCGTTTTGTACTCACGTTTCCATTCCGACCCGTGAGGTGACGAAACTTTTGTTTTGTATTTTTTAAAAACAATCAGGTGCGCCACTTCGTGGATAAAGGTAACAAGAAAGGCGTACTGGTTCAGATCATGGTTAACCGAAATTTTATGATAGGGTTGGTTAACCGGTGGACGGTAATCGCCCAACTTGGTACTACGACTGCGGGAAATACGAAAATGAATTTTATATCTGACAATTAAATTGGCCACCGGTTTAACGGCATCTTTAGGGAGATACTCGGCTAAAATTTGTTTTTCTTCTTCTGTCATTTCGAAACAATAATTTGAAGGATTTTGGGTATCACCTCAAAATCTAACGGAGAGTTTCCCAACGATTCTCCATCAGTTTCCAGGTTTAAAATATGTGGCGGGTCAGAAATTACCGTAAAGTTCTTTGCCCTGAATCTTTCCACCTCTTTTATTTTTACAAATGAACCGTCAAATACATTTTTTATGTTTGCCAACACTTTTAACCGTGATATTTTTCGAATGATGGTAAGGTCAAACAAGCCGTCGTCGGGAACGGCATCAGGTAACAGCATCATACCGCCACCATTATAACGGCATATACCGATACTTGCCAAAAAGGTGCTGTCGGAATAGATCATCTCTCCATCGGAATAAATAATTAACCGGGTGGGTTTAAAACGAATCAGGCTTGTTAACAGGCTGTACATGTAAACAAACAAACCCCGATACCCCTTCTCTTTCATAACATTAACTTTTTTAGCCACCATAGCATCAAACCCCATTCCTGCAATATTGATAAAGTATCGATTCTCGTCCTCGTTTCCGAAACGATATTTGGCTTTACCAATGTCATGCTTAAAAAGATTGCCCGTTTTTATTACCTCCACCATTTTGGCATAATCTGCCGGCATGTGGTGGGTTCTGCCCCAATCATTTCCGGTTCCAACGGTTACCACCCCAAGTTTTATTTCAGGCAGCAATTTTTGATGTTTTAAAAAGATGCCGTTGATAACCTCGTTTAAGGTACCATCGCCACCTACCGAAATAAAGTTACGAAAACCCTTTTCAACAGCATTTTGTACCAACTCGATAGCATGTCGCTGATATTCGGTTACGACAAAGGTAAATTCAAAACCATTTTGTTCCAACAGTCCTTTAATTTGAGGCCAGTCTTTACTGCATTTATTACTGCCCGCTTTGGGGTTAACAACTATATACCATTTATTTTGTTTCAAAATATTACTGTTATTTTGTTTTGTAAAGTTCTCTTAATTTTTGATATTTCTTTTTGGTGCCGGAAGCCGAAATCCAACAGACAGTAAAGCCTGCTTTACCATCTAAAAAGCCCAGATTGATAAAATAATCGCGGATAAATTTAACCACCGGACTCAACCAGATTTTTAAAACGGGAGCTTTTTTTCCCTGAGCAAAATAGGCTTTGGCGCTCATGGTACTGTATTTTTCAAGCCGCTGCCGATGCTGTTCAACGGTGTAATAGCTGTAATGCCATAAATCTCCTTTAAGACGGCCTTCGGTTGAACCCGGATCTAGTTGAAAGCTTTCGTGGACAATAACCCCCTGCCAACTACCTTTGGTGCGATTGTATAGCCGGAGTTTCCTGTCGGGATACCAACCGGAGTGATGAATCCAGTTTCCGCAGTAATTGGTAAGACGACTTACCCAATAGCCATCATATTCAGGGTTTTTCTTCGCTTTTAAAATCGATTTTTCCAGTTTGGGCGAAACCACTTCGTCGGCATCAATTGAAAAAATCAGATCGTGTTGAGCTTGCTCGTCGGCAAATTGATGCTGGGTTACATAATCCTCAAAAGGGTGTTCTATAAAAACAGCCTTATGCCGCAAGGCAATTTCTTTGGTTTTATCGGTTGAAAATGAATCAACCACCACCATTTCATCGGCAATCGTTTTAACCGAATTCAGGCAACGATCCAGGTTTTTCTCTTCGTTTAAAGTAATAATAACTACCGACAGTTTGGGCATGGGCTAATTTTAAGAGTCAAAAATAATGTTTTTTGTGCTTGTCCCCAATTTGCTTAATTCAACAATAAATTACACGATAATATTTACTCAAAATAATTGTTTCTTTTTTTCCGGTTTTTACTGTTCTACACATTTCGGCATATTAATTGTAAAAACCAGACTTATACTTTTAACTTTATTCTTTCGTTTTATAAAGGGAACCTACAATGGCGTACTGTCGGCTTAACGATTTATTAACCTATAAAAGTATATTAGTGTAATAAATCACCAAAATCAAAAAAATGAAAAAACCAGCTCTCCTATCCTTGTTAATTTTACTAACTGTTGTTTTAACAGCCTTTTATCCTTCGGATAACGGTTTTAATAAGCTTTGGAAAAAAGCAGAAAATTACCAAAAGAAAGGGCTGCCCAAATCGGCCATTAAAGTAGTTGATGAAATTTATACGGTAGCTAAAAAAGAGAATAACAATCCGCAAGTAGTAAAAGTGCTGCTCTTTAAAGCAGGCCTTATCAGTAGTTTCGAAGAGGATTATTTGGTAAAATCCATTAAAACCTTTGAGCAGGAAACAGAAAACGCCGAAACAC
>Ga0164318_10003404_pt1 | contig 15049 bp, 16 predicted proteins | sample GuaBasSedimGuay9_FD_113734 | JGI IMG/M metagenome (GOLD analysis project Ga0164318, IMG submission 113734) | Subseafloor sediment microbial communities from Guaymas Basin, Gulf of California, Mexico - Guay9, Core 4571-4, 0-3 cm | ecosystem: Environmental > Aquatic > Marine > Hydrothermal vents...
ATATCGAGATGTTTAATAATTATCCCCTTATCAAGCATAATTGCAAGGAGCCTTATTAGTTTCGTTTCCACTTTTTTACTATTCTTTATTAAACTTTTTATTGCTATAATATATTCTTCTCTAACGGCAAGTCCTGTTCTCATAAGGCTTAAAACAATAGAACGTGTTAATGAATCCGAATTAATACCATATTTTTCCAGTAAAACATTTACCGTATCTATGTTTTTATTAGTTATTTTTAGTATTAATCTATTTTCTTCAAGGAGCACTTTGGCCTTAATAATCTGCCCGGGGATGAGATCAATATCAGAATAAGCGGTAAGTAATCTGCCGCCTATACTTACCGCCCATTTATTATGGAAAATATTTTTTACTACTTTAAGAGATATATAATCTCCGGGACGTAAATGAATACCTGAATTATGTTGTAATTCAATCCTGTCGGTTATTTTCCCGGATAACATACAAATGAACTATGATTTCTGCTTGTTTTCTTTTGTCGCTGTGGTTTTATTCTTTTTTCGTATTAATTCTGCGACCTTTGCAGCTTTTCCAACCCTGTCTCTTATATAGTAAAGTTTCGCTCTTCTAACTCTGCCAAGCCTCACAACTTCTATTTTTTGAATTCTCGGGGAATTGAAAGGAAATGTGCGTTCCACACCTATTCCGTAGGACATTTTACGTACGGTAAAGGTTTTCTTTAACCCGTCACGTTTTATTGCAATGCATAGCCCTTCGAAAACCTGTACCCTTTCTGTTTTGCCTTCAACAATTTTAAAATAAACACGGACAGTATCCCCTGCTTTAAAGTTTATTTTGGTATCTTTTACCTGTTCCGATTCAATCGCTTTAATTAAATCCATCTGTTAATTCCTCCTCCATTATTTTTTTTATAGTCTTCCTAATCTCCGATGAAATATTTGAATCTGCCATTATGGACTCTATGAGATCTGGTCTTCTCATAATAGTTTTTTCTATACTTTTTTTCAAACGCCATTTTTTTATGTTTTCATGGTGGCCGGACAAAAGGACATTCGGTACTTTTTCCCCTCTAAATATTTCAGGGCGAGTATATTGAGGATACTCAAGCAGGCCGTTGCTAAAGCTTTCCTCTTTTAAAGACTCACCTTTTATAACTCCTGGTAGCAGTCTAATAACAGAGTCCATTATAACGCTTGCAGCTGGTTCGCTGCCGGATAATATATAATCTCCGATAGACACTTCATCCGGTTTATACAAATCAATAATTCTCTGGTCGATTCCTTCGTATCTTCCACATATTATAACAATTTCTTTAATTTCTGCATATTCATAGGCCATCTTCTGATTATATACAACTCCTAAAGGAGTCGGATATACAATTTTTTTCCCTTTTGCCTGTATGCTATCCAGGGCTAAAGCTAAAGGTTCTGGTTTTATAATCATTCCGGCTCCGCCGCCATAGGTATAGTCATCACAGCTTCGATATTTATCTTTTGTAAAATTTCTGCAGTCAATAAGATTAATCCGAACCTTATTGCTGCTTAAAGCCCTCGAAATAATTGTATTTTCCAAAAAACCTTTAAAGAAGTCAGGAAACAGAGTAATAATCTGGAAGATCATGGCTTTTCATAATTACAGGTGAGCATTATTTTTTTCTCCTTTATATCAATCACAGATACAAAATGATTTATAAACGGGATCATTAATATTTCACCATTTACACCGGATACCTCCAGTAAATCATTATACCCCGCACCCAGAACGGCTTTTACATGACCTACAAGCTCATCCTTTTTATATACGTTACATTGACAAAGATCTTTTATATAATATTCACCTTTTTTTAACGGTGACGCATACTTCCTTTCTACCAGTATTTCTTTTCCCAAGATAGTTCTTGTCGCTTCCGGGGAATCGATGCCTTCAAGTTTTATAAGAAGATTATCCTTTGAAATAACTTTTATGCTTTCTATTAAGAAACTCCGTTCTCTTCCCTCTTCTTTTATAAATACCTTCTTTAAAGTAACGAAATGATTTGTTTCCCCGGATAAGCTTTTTATACGTAAAAAGCCCTTTACGCCATGGCTTCTCTTAATTACAGCAATGGCAAGCTTTTCCATTAGTCGAGTATTTCAAGTACAACCCTTTTACCCGTCTTTGTTGCAGCAGCTGCTAAAATTATACGTATTGCCTTTGCAATTCTTCCATGTTTGCCTATAACTTTTCCTATATCAGCATCTGCCACTCTAAGTTCGAGGATTGTAGATTTTTCTCCTTCTATCATATTCACTTTAACACCACCTGGTTCATCAACAAGAGACTTTGCAATATATTCAACCAGTTCCTTTTCCACCGTTTACTCCTCTATTTTATATGAAACTTCAATTTATTAAGAAGCCTGCGTACAGTGTCACTGGGTTGTGCACCGTGATTTAACCAATCCCGAATACGATCTTCTTTTATACTTACCTGTTTGTCCTCGACCTCTATCGGATGATAAAAGCCCACCTCTTCGATCGTTCTGCCGTCTCTGGGTTTTCTCGAATCCATTACTACAATTCTGTAATAGGGTCTTTTTTTAGTACCGAACCTCTTTAGTCTGATCTTTACGCTCAACTTTTGCCTCCTCCTGGATATTATTGATTAGCCCTAATTTTGTCCAAACTGAGCCAACACCTTGGATTGATATTTTTTATTTTTTGCCATTTTTTTCATCATGGTTTTCATTTTATCATACTTTTTTAAAAGTCTATTTACCTCAAACACCGAAGTACCACTCCCACGCGCAATTCTTTTTCTTCTGCTCGGGCTTATTATCCGATAATTTTTACGTTCTGTCATTGTCATGGAGAGAATTATCGCCTCTTCTTTTTTTATTTCTCCTTCATCTATTGCATCGGTATCTATCGAAGCATTCATTCCGGGAATCATTTCGGCTATTGCCTGCAGACTGCCCATTTTTTTTATACGTTTAAACTGATCAAGATAATCCTGCAGAGTAAAGGTTTTGCTTTCTATTTTTCTCTTAAGTTCCTCCGCTTCTTCTACTTCTATTGTATTCTGAGCCTTTTCAACGAGACTTACAACGTCGCCCATTCCAAGTATTCTGGAAACGATTCTGTCAGGATAGAACAGTTCTAAGTCTTCTATTTTTTCACCTGTACCAATAAATTTAATTGGTTTTCCGGTAATGCTTTTAATAGATAGCGCAGCACCGCCTCTTGCATCGGAGTCAAATTTACTCAGTATAACTCCGCTTATAGAAAGCGCTTCATCGAAAGTTTTTGCTATCTCTACTGCTGTCTGTCCGGTCATCGCATCTGCCACAAGAAGTATTTCGTCAGGTTTTACAATTTTTTTAATATCGGACAGCTCTGCCATCATTTTTTCATCAATATGAAGCCTGCCGGATGTATCGAAAATTACAGAATCAAACTGATTCTTACCGGCATATTTTAGTGCATCCTTTACTACTCTTTGCGGTTTATCCGCTTTCTCACTAAAAACCTCTATACCGTTATTTTTACCAAGGACAACCAGTTGTTCTACAGCAGCAGGTCTTACCAGATCGGCTGCTACAAGAAGTACCTTCCTTCCTCTATTCATTAAATGCTTTCCAAGTTTCACGGTAGTTGTTGTTTTACCGGAACCCTGAAGTCCTACCATAAGTATTGAGGTGACGGTATCTGTTCCTTTTAAAACCAGATCCTGTTTTGTATCTCCGAGAAGTTCTACCAGTTTGTCATGAAGAATTTTTATAAACTGCTGTCCCGGAGATACAGACCGCAGTACTTTTTCTCCGCGAGCTTCTTCGACAGTTCTGTTTACAAACCGTCTTACAACTCTTAGATTAACATCCGCTTCGAGTAATGCAATTTTAACCTCATTTATAGCATCGCTAATGTTTTTTTCGCTTATATGAGATTTTCCGGATACCTGCCTAACAAGTTCCGATAATTTTCTGCTTAATCTGTCCAACATAATAATGATTCTCTTAGTTTTATTCTATGAATATATATATATAATTTATCCGATTGTCAATCTTACAACTAACGAATATCAAAAAAATGTCTCTTTATATATTCTATTCTACTGTATGCACTGCTGTAATAAGCGCTGCCCGTATATTCATTATAAACCTTTTTATAAAAGGCAAGGCTTTTTTTTAAATCCCTAATTTCTCTATCATTCTCATACAGATTGCCCAGATAATAGTAAACAGCATCTGCATATTTCCCGTTTAGATACCTTTTAATATAAGTATTTAACAGTTCAACGGCAAATTTAGTCCTTCCATTCTTATAAAGGGCCTGTGCAGTCTCAAAAAGATATTTCTCCTCGTCTGCAGAAGAAAACTGAGTAGCATTACTCTTATAATTCTCTATAACTCTGGAAATTATGGCGATATCATCCAGTTTTGCTGCACATAGAATTGTTCCTGCAAGTGCTTCCCTGTAGTATCTGTTGGAAGGTTCTAAATTATGCCTCCAATATTTAAGTGCAGCCTGATAAGATTTATCCTCTAGATAAATAAGTGCAATTTGGTTATTCAAATAGGGATCATCTTCATTATACCTTTTTAAATACTCATCTAATGCATCTTTGAAGTTCCCCCTTTTATAAAGATTGTCTGGAACTGTATAGTCTGTATTTATATTCGTATTCCCGGCCTGTTCCAATTTATTTTCAGTATTGAGAATTTTAAAGAAATCTTCTTCTTTTACGACATTAACCTTAACTTTCTTTTTTATATTCGAAGCAGCGCTGTTGTCCTGTTTCACAAATTTCAGCAGATACGTCCCTCTTTTATTTGTCTTGAAGTTAAATGATGTCTTATTGTTTCTGTAATCTTTACCTTTATAATCTATTCCCTTCGAAGAACCTGCTTTACCTTCTAAACCGTCATAAACCCAGCCCAGTCCTTTAAAAGTGATAATTATTGAGTCTTTAGGTCTGGAAAATATGTTTTTATACGGTATTGCAGGAACCTCCTTTTTATCCCTTGTAATGCCTCCGCCCTCTTGTATATCTGTCTCTTTGGCAATATTCCTGGGTTTTGCGTTCGTAATTTTTCTGTACACAGTTTTCGGTTTTTTCTTTACAGTTTTAATTGAAGGAGCAGATTTTTTAAAATATCCAACTTCGGTATTCACTCTCGCCAGCATTGATTCTTCATTGTTAATAGGCCCCATGCTCTCCAACTCCGGCCTAAATAAAGTAACCCTTATCAATAGCAATTTACTGTGTTTTAGACGGACAGCCGATAGAGGTAATGGAATAGAGTAAATTAAAGGTTTCACCTCGTTTAGATCAAGCAGAGGAACCGGCAGTTTTTTTTGAATTGCAGTTTCTTTTGAATCTGCACGGGTTTTATATTCGCCACCTTCATTGTACAACTCAAAAGTATTTACTTTGGAACTCTGCGGGGAAGGTCTTTTTTTTGTTTTTTCTATATAATTTACCCTTTGAGTTGCACAGGAGAAACAAAACAAACAGAAAAATACCAATAAATATTTTAACACGAAATCCCCTCCCAAGGTTTCCCGCCTATTGCTTTAGTAATTTCTCAACTTTGCTTTCGTTTTCCCTTTCCAGTATTTCGCCCAATAGCTTAACGGGATCCTTCCAGTATTTATCCGTTTCTTCTAAGGACCATTTCGTATGTTTCTCGCGAAGCAAAAAGGGTCCATAGCTGCTAAAATCTACTTTGCTCTTTTTCAAAATAAATTCAGAGATATCAATTCTATCCGCAGCTGTATCATCTCGGGATTCTGCAGATTTTTTACTGTTTAACATATTGTCGTCTTTATACGTATTTCTTGCGTTTAAAATTGTCAATGTTACCGCCACTGTTAGAATAATGAGTACAGCAAGACCCGCTATTTCCAAAACGAACCTTTTCTTAAGCATAGGTCAGGCTGCTCTGTTCATTTTTTACTTTTATCGTTATCATTTTAGAAATTCCGGACTCTTCCATTGTAATTCCATAGAGGGTTTCTGCGCCCGAGACTGTTCTTTTATTATGCGTAATTACTATAAACTGGGTCTGCTGTGAAAACTCCTTTAAAACAGAAATAAACTGAACCACATTTCCTTCATCCATTGCCGCATCTATTTCATCTAAAATGCAAAACGGAGAGGGTTTAACCATATATGTTGCAAACATAAGAGCAACTGCTGTTAAAGAGCGCTCCCCCCCTGATAAAAGTGCAAGGCTTTCCAGCTTTTTGCCCGGAGGTTGCGCATATATTTCTATACCGGATTCAAGCGGTTTATCCGGATTGGTAAGAGCTAATTCCGCCCTGCCACCGCCAAAAAGTCTCCTGAACATTAAATGAAAATTCCTCTTAATATTCTCGTATGTGGAAATAAACAGCTCTGTGGATTCTTTTTTTATCTCTTCTGTAATTTTATTCAGGTCATTCCTGGCTTTTTCGAGGTCTTCTATCTGATTATTTAAAAAGTCGTATCGTTCCTTTGCTTCACCGTACTCCTCTAATGCCATGAGATTAACCTGCCCGAGTGCTGAAATATCTTTTCTGAGCTGCACTATATTCCGGCGCAGTTCACCTGATGTTTCATTTATGGAAAACATATCATTTTCATATTCCGTTAAGTCCCTTGAGTATCTCTCTCTGTAATTTTCATAAACATTTTTAATTTCTGTCTCGAGTTTTGCATATTCAAGTTTAATATTTTCCAGCATTAACTGTATCTTATTAAGTTCCCCCATATTTTTCTTTAATTCTTTTTCATTTATGGCTAATTTTTCCGTATTTTCTTTTATTGTTTTTTCTATCTTGCTTAATTCTCTGCGGTATTCTTTTTCTTTTTTTTCATAATCCATTTTTCTGTTTTTTAATTTTACTATCTGTTCATTAAAAGATTTTATTTTTAATTCTATATCTTTTATTTCAATCTCATGCTCCGAAGCCATTCTTCTGTATTCTGTTATCTCTCCTCCGAGTCTTTCATATTCTTTAGAGAGGGAATCGATTTCAGAGAGAATCTTAGCTCTGTTTATCCTTAAATCTTCTAGTGTTTTCGTAAATTCCTTTACTTTTTCTGTTAATGAATTATTTTCTTTTTTTAGTTCGGATATCACATCGCGGTTTTCTGAAATATGGCGGGCCGAAATATTTATTTCACTATCTATGTTTCTTTTTTGAGTAATAATCCCATCCGTAGATAAGAAATCATCCAGGAATGATAAATTATACTTTTTATACTGACTAAAAAGTTCTAAAAGTTTATTGAGCTTTTCACTACCTTCAGTAATAGAATTAATTATAGAATTAAAGGTGGATTTGTCTTTAACATAATAAATATCTTTTAGCTTTAATTGATAATTTTTAAGCAGTTTGTTTAAATTTTCGATAGAATCCTCTATTTCTGTCTCTAATTTTGTCTTTTTTACCGACGAATATTCTGTTTCTTTAAGTTTTTTATCCAGCTGTGATACAATCGAGTCTGTTATGGATCTTAAAGTTTCCCGGAGTCTATCCAGCGTTATTTCAAGCTCGGCAATTTTCTTTTCGTTGTCTAAAATAGAGCGGTTGTTTTCCTTAATTTTTGCTTCATAGTTCGCTATTCTAAAGCTGAAATCTTCTATATTGGATTCTGTCTGAGTTTCTCTTTCCTTTAATTCATTCTTATGAATATCAATTTCCTTACGGTGCTCTTTAATGCGTTTTATTTTATCCTCTAAATAATTTTTTCTGGAAATAAGGTTGGATTTTTTTAAATTCTGCTCTTCTATCCTGTCATTAAAGACCTTTAATTCACTGTCAGCACTGTTTTTTTCGACATCAACCCGGTAGAGCATTTTTTGCACCTCTACAAGACGGGATTCCATATTGTTTACATCATCTATGCCGTTTTCCATTTTTAGATTTATTTTATCAATTTTCTTTTTAAGAATAGTCTGTTTATCCCCAATTCTTTTTTCTCTTTTCTCTATTCCGTTTCTTCTGTCCAGAAGGTCCTTTAATTTAAGAAGTTCATACTTCGTCGCCAGCTTAAACGCCATATCCTGATATTCGCGGTATTTTAAAGTTTTATCAGCTTGTTTCTTAAGATTTTCATAATTTTTACGTACTTCGCCTATAATGGCCTGAAGATTTTTCATGTTATTTTCTGTATCTGCAAGTTTTTTTTCGGCTTCTAACCCGCGAATCCTATACCGTGTAATCCCGGAAGCTTCCTCAAAAACGAAACGCCTGTCCTCCGGTTTTACAGAGAGAATCTGGTCTATCCTGCCCTGTTCCATAATAGAATATGCGCTCTTCCCTACTCCGGTATCAAAAAAAAGCTCGCGAATTTCTTTTAATCTGACGGGATTTTCATTAATAAAGTATTGACTCTCCCCGGACCTGAAAAGTCTTCTCTTAATTGTTATTTCAGAAAAACCAGCCGGCAAAAGTTCTTGTTCATTGGAAATTGTAAGTTTAACTTCTGCAACATTGAGCGGTTTCCGGGTTTCTGTACCGTTAAAAATAACATCTTCCATCTTATCCGCACGCAGACTTTTGGAAGCCTGTTCGCCCAGGACCCATTTAAGGGCATCTACAATATTACTCTTGCCGCATCCGTTAGGCCCCAGTAGGGCTGCTAGCCCCTTAGTGAATTCTATACGCGTTCTGTCTGCAAATGATTTAAATCCGAAAAGTTCTATACTTTTTAAAAACACTCCCACTCCCAGTTTTTTCTTTGCTATAATTCTATCACTGTAAATATACACAGGTCAAGAATCTATTTGTAAATGTAAAACTTTAATTAAGTTATATTTTTGTTATAATACCCTCTATGATCATGCAAATTATTTGCGGTATAGACGAAGCAGGGCGCGGACCTCTTGCCGGTCCTGTTGTAGCGGCCGCTGTTATTTTACCAAAAGATTTTCCTCTGGAGATTCTCGATGATTCAAAAAAACTATCACCACAAGAAAGAGCTGGTGTATCTTTCATAATAAGAAAAAACGCGTCTGCTGTGAGCACAGGCTGGGCATGGCCGGAAGAAATTGACAGAATAAACATACACAGGGCAACCCTGCTCGCTATGTACAGAGCTTTAATATCACTCTCTATTAAGCCTGATATTATTAAAGTAGATGGTCTCTATGTCCCCCTTACCCCCATTAAGGCAAAAGCCTATGTGAAAGGGGACACTTACATTCCCGAAATACAGGCAGCTTCTATAATAGCAAAGACAACGCGTGATCTCTGGATGGTACGCTATTCACGAATTGAACCCCGTTACTTTTTCGAGAAAAATAAAGGTTATCCTACTTTAAAACATCGAATACAGATTAAACGGTATGGAATATCTCCGATACACAGGAAGAGCTTTAGATTTAATGTTCCTCTATAAATTTAACGGCCTTGTTAAAATTATCTACAAAATTTCTTAAATCTTCTTTAAAGACTATCAAAGACCGCCTTTCGAATTCACTCTCGCCGTTTTTTTTGCTTTCTACGATATTTAAAAAAATATCACCATGCCTGTTTTCTTTAACATTAAAAAAATAAGTTCTACGTCCTGTTGACGCTTTAGATGAAAATATTTCTCCCCTTGAACCCATAACTTTAGCCTTCCTTATTAGTTCTTTAATACTTTCCGTTTAAATTATACTTGATTATATAGATTTCTTCAACAGCTCTTTAAATCTGTCTTGACAAATACAAGCCTATTTTGTTAGATTCTTTTATCGAGATGCGCCCGTCGTATAATGGTTATTACCCAAGCCTTCCAAGCTTGTGATGTCGGTTCGATTCCGATCGGGCGCTTTTTCCTTTTTATGTTTTTATAAAATTATATATACGTACAGAACCGCATTGAAAGTAAGACACTTCCCAATTAGCATGTACAAGCGGAAAAAAAATAGCATCCAAGGCTTCTTCTCTAATCGGTCTGTTAATATCCGAATTCTGCCTTTTTTCACCTGCTACAGGGATGCTAATTATTACGCTTCCTTTCCTTCTTACAAGATGTGAAACTTTCTCCACTATTCTTTCCGGTTCCCGAAAGGAATTCAGAGAAAACAGGGACATACAAACATCTATACTGTCGTTTTCGAGAGGAATATTTTCCGCATTAATGTTAAAAAAGGTAGCATTTATATCTTGTGAGATGATATTCCTTGCATATTTAAGCATTTCATGTGAGAAGTCCAAACCTAAGTAAGTTACAGATTTCGGAAGGAAAGAAACTGCAGGGAAACCTGTACCACATCCAATGTCCAGAATAACTCTGTTATTCGTCTTATTTATCATTTTTTCGAGTGCTTCGGTGTAGCTTCGCCATTTGCACCCCATGCTTTCCACTATGGATACGATAGAATTATCATAAGCTTCTGCAAGATTATTAAAAAAGTTTTGACTGGACTTAAATTCTTCGGGCAGAGTAATTGAATTAAGAAACAGTATGATATTTTTGTCTATTGTATATATTTCACCACAATCACTGCAGGTTAAAGTTTCCCCGTTACGCTCCAGCCTCGATAAACATTTGGGACATTGGGGAATGTATAGTTGCATAAATTAGATAATATGCTATTATACTCCGCATTGTCAAATTATATTGCAGTATTAATTGAGGAAAGATAATTGAACACCCATGTATTGGTTATGACTGTTGTTTTTACATTTCTCCCGATATCTGAACTAAGGGGAGGAATACCCTATGCACTGGCTAATCATATGAACATTTTTCTAACATATGGATTAACTGTTGCAGTAAATTCACTTGTTGCTCCTCTGCTATTTGTTTTTTTTAATACATTTCATAAATTACTGTATAAATTAGATTTCTATAAACGTTTTTTTGATGCTGTTGTGCGAAGATCCAGACAAAAGGTACATAAAAAGGTTGAAAAATACGGATACTGGGGGCTTGCGTTATTCGTAGCTGTTCCTCTTCCGGTTACTGGGGCTTATACAGGTACTATTGGTGCATGGATCCTTGGAATGGATGCAAAAAAGAGCTTTGCAGCTATTACGGTAGGAGTATTAATTTCCGGTTTGGTTGTATCAACAATTTCCTATTTCGGTATTAAAACTCTTCCATTTTTCCTGGGTTAATTATGAAACACAATAATCTTTTGCTTCTCAATAAAGAACAGCTTAAATCTGTTACCGTTCTTGACGGGCCGCTTCTTGTCATTGCGGGTGCAGGCTCCGGCAAAACAAGAGTCATAACCTACAGAATAGCGTTTCTTCTCGAAAATGGTTATAAACAGAATGAAATTTTAGCAGTAACTTTTACAAATAAGGCAGCAATGGAGATGAAGCAGCGGATAAAAAAAATAACAGGATTAAACCTTAGGCTTCTTACCGTATCCACTTTCCATGCCTTTGGTGTAAAAATCCTAAAAAAACACGGCCATCTGCTCGGATATAAAAAAAACTTCAGCATTTATGATCAGCCTGACAAAGACTCGTTAATTAAAGATATTTTAGCAGATGAAGGTCCTGTAAAAATCGATAATACACAGTTGCTTTCGAACTTTTTCTCAAAAATTAAGATGAATCAGGCAAACAGCGAAGATTATGAGCCTGAAGTATTAAGATTATATCACAGGTATCAAGCTAATTTAAAAGCCTATAATGCAGTAGATTTCGACGATCTTATTCTTCTGCCCTTAAAACTATTTAGTTCATACCCTGACATTCTTAAGCTGTATCAGGATCAATACAGGCATATTTTAATAGATGAATTTCAGGATACTTCGGAAGTACAGTATAAACTCATTAAAATACTCGGGCGCACTGCAAATAGTGTCTGCGCTGTGGGGGATGATGACCAGTCTATCTATTCATGGAGAGGTGCAAATTTCGGAAATATTATGAACTTTCAGAGAGATTTTCGAGGTACACTGGAAATTAAACTTGAGCAGAATTACAGGTCTACCCCTGTTATACTTAATGCTGCCAATGAATTAATTAAAAAAAACTCAAAAAGAAAGGGAAAAACATTACGCTCTGTTAAAGACGAGTCAGAACCGATTATTATTCATATGCCGCAGAATGAACGCATGGAAGGTGAATGGATTGCAGAAATGATAAGAACTCTGCTCGTAAAACATAATCTTAAATACCATGATTTTGCCGTACTTGTAAGAACAAATCATCTTACCAAGCCGATCGAAGAGGCTTTCCTGCGTGACAACCTGCCCTATAAGGTTTCGGGAGGAATAAGCTTTTTCCAGCGCCGAGAAATCAAAGATATACTTTCATACCTCAAAATTCTTGCAAACCCGGATGACAATATAAACCTGTTAAGAATTATAAATGTACCCAGACGCGGAATCGGTTTAAAAACCATAGAAAAAATTGCAAACAGTGCAGATGCAAAGGGGATATCTATATACAGCCTTATTTCCAGCCTTCGGTTCGGAGGAAAGGATAAATTCGAAAAAAAGATTTTAGATTCTTTAATAGAATTTGTTACTCTGCTGGATTACTATAGAGAGAAAATCATGCATCCCAAAAAAATTGCAGTAACTGTTAAGTCGATGATTGAAAAAATAAACTACTGGGGTTATCTCTTAACAGAAAATAAAAAGAAACAAGTTGCACAGTGGAAATATCAGAATATAATGAGCCTTTTAAATTCTATTAAAGATTATGAATACGATCCGGATAATCTTTCAGCCTCTATCTATGACTATTTAAACAGAATTACACTTAACACGAAGGACGAACAGCCGGATATGGAAAAGGGCAAAGTGCAGCTAATGACTATTCACTCTGCAAAGGGCCTGGAATTTGATACGGTTTTTATAGCAGGATTGGAGGAAGGGCTTATTCCTCATGCACGTGCGCTTTCCGATGATGAAAGAATATTGGAAGAGGAGAGAAGGCTTTTATACGTTGCTCTGACAAGGGCTAAAAACCGGCTTCTAATGACATCCTGCAAAACGAGAAGGAAAATGGGACAAATAGAGGATTGCAATGTCTCTCCTTTTTTAGAAGAAATACCGGAGAGATTTTATGAGTACTATAAGGAAAAAGATGATGAACAGGGAGACAGTTCGGTGGATTTTTTTGAAAAATTCAGAAAGAAGGTACTTCAGTAAAGATGCCCGTTTGGACTTGTATTTTTAGCTGTTTAAGTGATAGAATCTATGTATATAGTATTAAATAACATTATTTATTAGGAGATAATTTTTGAAAAGAATAGATAGGTTTATTCTGACATTTACATTATTAATTATACCGGCAATTACCGTGGTGGCCCAGGATTCAGGTAAACAAAATCCTGAACTCGGTGCTGTTTACTCTCTCGGAGATCAGACCCTCTCCATTAACGGCGGATTATTTGTTCCTTTATTTTTTCAGGAGTTTACCGGTGCTGTCCATGTTACAAACCTTACACCTGGAGGGGTAGGTTCTTTACAGTGGAATACCTACTTAAAACGCAATATAACCCTTGGTATTGAGGTCGGAGGTGTATTTGCCTTTAGTCCCAATTTTAATATGCTTCTTCTGCTTCCTATAACTGTGAAGGCTTCATATATTTTTACATACTTTCCCTTCGATTTTCCCGTTTTTTTGGGAACCGGTATCGATATTGCAAAGTACCAGGATAACATCCATGTTGACTTCATGCTTAAACCAGGCTTTTCTACCTATTGGAGGTATAATACTTCCTGGTCCTTCGGCGTTAATACCGTTTACTGGTGGATTCTCCAACCGGCAACGGGCAACCAGCCTAAGGATGAGGGCAGAATGGGCAATTTTCTCGAAATATCACTCTCCGCTCTATACCACTTTTAGGAGTCCGTTATGAAAAGAGTAAAGATAGAACTTTTTTTTATTGCTGCTACAGCAGTCCTAACAATGTTTATATACTCATGTACAGACAGTTCTAGCCCGATTTTCTACACTCTGGAAAATGAGAAACAGGTGGTAGATACTTCTCTCGATAATTCATTGTCTGTACACAGCTTTGTAACCGACGGAACAAACTACTATGCTGCGGCCGGTTCCATATTTTACCGTTCTGTCCAAGCAGGGTCCCAAACGTGGAATAAGGTAACGTCTTCGGGCGTGTCCGATGCTTCAGGGACGACAATGCTGTGCAATAAACTCGTTGAATTTAACGGAAAATACTACGCGGCGTTTATATCCCAGGACGGCAATACACACGGATTATACTCTACAGATTCACTCGGTTCGAGCATAACATGGACTAAAGCAACGTACGAAGAAATATCCGATAAACAAATAACGAATATTATTGTTGTTAACGGCAATCTGCTTGCAGTTAGACTTGAAAGTACGAATCCGGGTACCTATTATCTTTACTATTCTTCGGATGGCGCCAGTTTTACAGAGGCTACTGCTCTTTCCGAAGGACCGGTACCTATAATAGATGCTGCTTATGATAACGCATCATCAGAGTACTGGGTGATGACAGAAAATAAACTATTTAAAGGTTCCGATTTAAGCGGCCTAACAGAAACGGCATCTCCTACAGCCCCTCCGGAAGGTTTTGGAGGCATCATTTACTCAGCTGATTTTTCCAAACTTTTTGTCTCTACACAAAACGGTATTATATACGGCAGCGATGATAATGGAGCGGCATGGAGTCAGGTTGGCGATACAGCTAAGGTATCCGATAAATCTGTTCCATTCGGAGGTTTTGCAAAAATAGACAACAGTACAATCTTCGTTGCTACAAAGGGTTACGGATTCTACATAATTACAGGTGGTACGGTTATATCGAGATTTACAAACAGTACAATTTCGGGCCTCTACAATGCCGTAATTAACAGTTTCTATGTAGATTCTTCGGCAAATCTAGGAACAGTTTTTATCTGCACCTCAGGTTCCGGTCTTTGGAGCAATGCAACTCCGAATGATGATACGGCATGGAAGTGGGAGTAATTAATAAACCTCGTCAGCACCAATATCATAAGCAGGCTTTATTCCTATTAAGGGTGCAGGTCTTATCTGGTTTTCAAAATCCGTATTAGGCACTTTAAATCTTAAATGCAGTTCGGGCAACTGCTCAGCGCCTGTACCGCTGTTAACACATGCGGATGAACGCGAAAGATGGAAATTAA
>Ga0164318_10003406_pt1 | contig 15045 bp, 11 predicted proteins | sample GuaBasSedimGuay9_FD_113734 | JGI IMG/M metagenome (GOLD analysis project Ga0164318, IMG submission 113734) | Subseafloor sediment microbial communities from Guaymas Basin, Gulf of California, Mexico - Guay9, Core 4571-4, 0-3 cm | ecosystem: Environmental > Aquatic > Marine > Hydrothermal vents...
ACCCCAAGGTGTATTGGCTGTGGTGATGAACTTTCATAGCATGGGAAAAGATATTGCCGCCGCAAATCTGAATATGGTCAACTGCTCCTTGAAAGGATTGGCACCTCTTCCCAAGCTGGATCAGGTTACATCACTTCTGAAACAATGCGGCTTCCCAAAATTGATATTCATCGCTTCATACCTGGAAGTACATTTTACGGGATCGTTGCTAGCAATACTCAAATATGATAGGGTTACTTGGCCAATGCTGATCAAGTTAGAACTGCAGAGTGGCTCCATATGATTAATGCAATAGTGAGACTTTAGAAATCCATTGAATTAGAAAGGAGGAAGAATAATGAAAAGATTTCTGGGAAAAGGAGCATATTTTTTTGGTACTTTTCTGCTCGCTGTTTTGGTCTTGGTTTCTAGCGTAAACGCAGAACTAAAAGTAGGAACTCTCTTTTGTTATACAGGTCCCCTTAAAGAATTCGGTCCCAATATTAGAAATGGGACCGTCCTTGCGGCCAAGCAGTTAAAAGAAGCTGGCTTGACAATCAAGTTGATTCATGAAGATACGGAAACTTCTCCTATTGCTGCTACAGATGCGGCAAAAAAACTTGTTAACATTGACCATGTGGTGGCAATAATCGGTCCCATGACCAGCCCTGGTGTAGTTGCAGTGGCTGAATCCGTGACATGCCGCAAGGGCATTCCTATCATCTCGCCATCTGCCACCTCGCCCCTATTGACTGTCCTACCTGCAGACAAAGACAAAGACTTCGTGTTTAGGACTTGTCCTTCTGATGCCTTACAAGGAATCGTTTCTGGCATATTCGCTTCTACCAGGTACAAGACAGCTTCCATCATGTACATCAACAATCCATACGGACAGGGCCTTGCGGAGAATTTCACAAAATCTTTTGAAAAACGGGGTGGCAAAGTTCTGGCCTCAGTGCCTCATGACGAGAAAGTCGCCGAGTCTTATACAGCGGAACTGAGAAAAGCTCTCAAGGACAAACCGGACGTGCTTTGTGCTTTTAGTTGGGTGGGTAATGCAAGGATTTTCATAAAGGAGGCGATCGAGTTTTTCAAATATAAAAGCTTTCTTTTTTGTGATGGTACCAAGTCCCAAGATCTTATCAAGGCAATTGGCGCAAAGAACCTTGAGGGGCAATACGGCACAGCACCTGCCTCAGCAAAAGGCGATGCATACCTAGTGTTCGTTACAGATTATAAGGAAGAATTTGGAAAACTTCCTCCCTTGCCTTTTATCACGAACGCCTATGATGCTTTGGCAGTCGTTGGCCTGGCAGCTTACTCTGCCCAGATAAAAGGCCTTGCGCTAACCCCCAAAAATATAAGGGATAATTTTAGAGAGGTTGCCTGTCCTCCCGGAGAAGTAGTCAAACCTGGTGAGTTTAAGAAGGCCTTTGACTTATTAAAAAAGGGCAAAAAGATAAATTATGAAGGGGCCGCTGGCTCCATAGATTTCGATTCCTTTGGCGATGTGATAACGCCTATCGAAATTTGGAAATATTCTAAGGGAAAGATTGTCCCCGTCAGGGTAGAATATGATATCCCTAAAGAGTGAACCCCCCCTAAGGAAATGATATTTGTTTGGGCTGGACAAGTATTTCGTCCAGCCCAAACAAATCGGCCTCCAGTTAAAATTGCAGAAAAACCCTGAGTTCCGTACAGATGATCATCCAAATATATGAAATCCAGACTCCTTGGGAAGCGGAGAAGTGCATTAAGGTTGGAGTCGATCACATAGGAAGTGTTATCCTTTCTCAAGAGGAATGGAGGGTCCCTGATGTCAAGACCGTTGTCGAGCTTGCCCAAGGAGCAGGGAAAAAAAGCAGTCTAATTTTCTTATTTTCTGATGATCAAACCATTTTCAAGGCCCTTGATTACTACCGACCCAATATTGTCCACTTCTGTGAGTCTCTAACAGATCATACCGGTAAAACTGTAAGCCTGCATCGTTTCCTTAAAAAGCAAGAAAGTATTAAGCGCCTATTCCCTGAAATCCAAATAATGCGTTCTATCCCCATAGCCCCAGAGAGCTATAATCCTCGCCCATTATCTCTTGAAATTGCTCAGAAATTTGAACCCGTGACTGACTTCTTCCTTACAGACACCTGGCTGGGAAAAGAACCTGTGGAGGGCTTTATTGGTATCACCGGAAGGGTTCTTGACTGGAATATTGCAGCCCAATTGGTTAGACATACCACAATACCAGTCATTCTGGCAGGCGGCTTGGGACCTCACAATGTATACGAAGCCCTGGTAAAGGTAATGCCAGCAGGTGCCGATAGTTGTACCGGAACTAATGAAAAAGACAAAAAGGGCAATCCTATCCGCTTTAAAAAAGACTTCAACAAGGTTAAACAGTTCGTGTTGGAGGTCCGAAGGGCGGAGCAAGAATTGAGAAACTGAATTTCTTGGGGAGCACTAGGGATTGGAAGCCCAGACCTCAATGCAAATAGCGCTGACCTGCCCGCAATGTGGCGGGCAGGTCGAACTAGCCGAAGATGCCTCGGTTTTTCACTGCACCTTCTGCGATTCCACACTGAAGCCCACGGGCAGGAACGAGGTGCAGTCTTTTTTCTTCCCGCCCAAAGGAAATAAGGAGACAGTAGGGAGGGCACTGGTAAAGGCCCTTTGGGAGAAAAAGGGAATGAGGGCTTCTATCGCTGAATCGTCCCTGGTATATGCTCCTTTTTGGCGCGTAAAAGGAATGCTTTTTCAATGGGCCTTTGGCAGAGAATATGAATCAACCACCTTTGATGGCCCGTCTTTTGATTACTTCAAGAAGCTAAGGGCTGTCCCATACATCAGGACCTTTCCAGCGTTTGAATCTCACACCTTTCAAATGCTATCCATAGGACTGAGAGCCCAGGCCATGAAGATGTGGCCGTTTAACAGGGAAAAAATGGGGCTTGAGGCCCTCTTGCTGGAGCAAAATATTTCCCTCAAGCAGGCAGTGAAAAAGTCTTTGCAAACATCAGGGCCCGTGTTGGACGGAGGCAAACGCAGCCTTAACATCAGTAAGACAGCCCTTATAGGAGAAAAATACAGCCTCGTATATTTTCCGCTTTTCTATTTCCTGCTCGAACTGCAAGGCAGGGAACGCCCAGTGATAATAGACGGGCTATCTCATAAGATCATCAAAGGGGACTTACCCAAGGACCAGTTCATACCTAACGACCCGAGTGAGAAACTTCCATATACACCTCTTACCTTCATCCCGTTTAAATGTCCCAATTGTGGCTGGGACCTGCCTTTTCAACCCTCGGCCCGGATTCACCTGTGCAATACCTGTGGCATGGCATGGCAGGAATTTGGAGGCAGGTTTCACCAAGTTCACTACAAGGTCTGGGAACCTGACACCAGGATTGCTGGTCTTGTGTATCTGCCCCTTTGGAGGCTGCAGGTCATTATCCACACACCCAACAAGGAACACAAAACACTCAAAGATTTTTTTGATTTATTCCCCCAGCCACGAATTGAAACTGAGCGCAACCTGGAGAAAGAATCAATCCACTTCTATGTACCTGCATTCCGCATCAAGAATCCCGTTGCAGTCGACAAGTTCGCCTCAAGGTTTATCCTTCAGCAACCTCAAATCCCTGAGAACCTGCCGACAAATCTCAGGGAGGAAAAGGCCGGTCCAGCTTGGCTGCCCCTTGGAGAGGCAATGGAAATGGCAGGAATGCTTCTACTGTCCATCACGCCAAAGCGATCAAAGCCCATACAGGCCGCGGTTAAGCAAGCCAAAATCAAACTGAGCCATCGGGAATTGTTGTGGGTGCCATTCGCCCAAAAAGGAATCTTCCTAAAGGAAGTTCATACCGACCTTGCCATTCAAAAAAATTGTTTGGAATTAGAGTAGGTGGGACCATATAGCGTAAATTCAGGGCTTGATAGCAGAAAGCGCATTTTCCAGCTCTCTTACATGTGACTCCTCTTCTTCTATGATCCTCCTCATAAACGGAAGCACATCCTCGTTTACCGCTGTACTTAACATATTGTAGAAAAGCATCGTATCCTGCTCAAACTCCACCGCTGCCATCAAAACGTCTTTTATACTTCCCATCTTGGTGAAATCCACATCTTTCAAGGAAAAGCACTGCTCACCTAAAATGCTATTGAGAATCTTCCGCCCCATATCATAGAGGTCCGGATTGTCTATTTTTTCATCTACCTCTTCCCTTAATTCAGCAAACCACCTCACATGCCTTACTTCGTCCTCGGCCAGTTTTATTAGAAGGTCTCGGATTGGACCTGGATCAATCTTCTCTGCGGCCTCGCGATAAACTTTTTCCCCATTCTGTTCAATCTTCACTGCAAGATCGAGTACTTCATCCAGCGTAAACATGTTGCCTCCTTCCTCCAAGCCGGTTATACAAGAAATTGAAAGTCAATTAAAGTCCCATTAGGAGATAGCAGCACAAGAAATGAAGAAGATATTCACAATCGGTACTAGTACTCGTTCTTCCCATGAATTTTTCTCTATCCTGAATGCCTATGATATACGAAGAATACTTGATATTAGACGCTTTCCAACTAGTACCCGGTATCCTTTTTTTAACAGGGATAAACTTAACCGGGCCGCCAGTTCCCATGGCATCACTTACATTTGGCTAGGCGGTCTCTAGGTGGTTACAGAAAAGGCGGCTATGAGAAGTATAAGTCAACCCCCGAATATCGCGAGGGGCTTGAAAAACTCGAAAATTTAGGGCAAGAGGATACCTCGGTCATAGTATGTGCTGAGTTGTTGCCCTGGAAATGCCATCGATTTCAAGTGGCGGAGGACCTGGTTTCAAGGGGATGGAGGGTGATTCACATCATAGATCGAGAGAGAACCTGGGAGCCTTCACCAAAACAACGGCAACAAACCTTTGTTTTCCCGAAAAACAATGGAGCGAAAACTTCCGTATAGGAGCTTCACAATGGCTGAAAAACAACCTCAAAAAACGCTAAACCCCCGCTACTTAAATGAAATTTTCTCACAGGTAAACGATTGTCCTTACTTTCAGTTGCTATCCATGAAACTAAAGAGCTTGAACTGGGGTTCTTCTGTCCTGGAAGCCCCTGTTCAGCAAAAGCATATGCAACCCTATGGCATGGTCCATGGAGGGGTATGCGCATCTCTTATAGATGCCGCTTGTTTTTGGGCAGCGTGGACCCAGATAGAGGGGAATGCCGGCCTGACAACCGTTGAGCTGAAGCTTAACTACCTGGCCCCTGTGTCCAAAGGCATCCTGCTAGCCAAAGGTCGATCCATCAAGACCGGCCGTACTCTGTGCCTCTCAGAGGCCACAGTGCAAGATGAAAATGGGACTATTATAGCCCATGGAACATCAACTCTGATGGTTATAGAGTCTCTTAAAATACGGGGTAAATTTGCTGAGGATCGAAAATATTTATAATGCGGCAAGCCGGCGCAATAGCATACCCTACCTCAACATTGGCCCTTGACTTTTTGCTCCTATCAACCTAATGTTCATAGCCCCATAGAGCTCTTCTCCCTTCCAAGCATCTGGCTTACAACAAGAACTGGTTGATCAGGGCTCATGCTGTCTCCTGGCCTGGGCTTATTTCTGGAACGGCCGCTCTGGCAGGGATTATTTAGTTTTTACCAGCTACTGCCGATAATAACATGGGAATCCAGGGGAAAGGTCTTAGTTACTCTCTTTTTTGAGACAAGAACTGGTACTTGCTGCCTTCAAAAAAGGTCACAGGAATAGGGAAAGGCAATATCGAGGAGGAAAATCATGGATTACTCCATCAGCCCGGATGGCGAGCGGTTTAAATTGCCGGACGAAGCGGACTACGGGAAAGAATACGAGAGACTTGAAAAGTTAGTGGGGGATAAAAGGGCCCAGGGATATGAAATTGTGGTTGTCATGGGCCTTGGGTTTGTGGGCGCTGTAATGGCCGGTGTAATTGCAGACTCTGTTGACAAAAAGACAGGAAAACCCAACAAATTTGTCATCGGGATGCAGAGGCCCAGCACCAGAAGCTACTGGAAGATACCCCTTTTCAACCGCGGTCAGTGTCCCATAAAGGCCGAAGACCCTGAGGTTGCCCCCTTGATAGAGCGCTGTGTAAAAGAAAAAGGAACCCTTGTCGCTACCTTTACCTATGATGCACTGTGTTTCGCTGACGTCCTGGTGGTGGATGTACAGTGTGATTTCATAAAACAGGAACTCGGCAACCTGCGCAGCGGGTATGCAGACATTAGCGCGTTGGAGGAAAGTTTTAAGGTCATAGGGCAAAAGATCTCACCCGAATGCCTTGTGCTCATAGAGACCACCGTCCCTCCCGGCACAACCGAGTATGTTGCCTATCCAATCATAAAGAAGGCGTTCAAGTCCAGAGGTATCACCAAGGAACCCCTATTGGCCCATAGCTTTGAAAGAGTAATGCCAGGCAGGGAATATGTGCGCTCTGTAAGGGACTTTTGGCGGGTGTGCAGTGGACTTAATGAGGAAGCAAAACAAAGGGTCACAAAATTTCTTTCAGAGATCCTAAACGTGGAAGAATATCCGCTAACCGTCCTGGAGAAGCCAATTGAAAGTGAGACCTGCAAAATAGTGGAAAACAGTTTCCGGGCCACCATCCTCGCATTTCTCGACGAGTGGAGCAAGTTTGCAGAGACAAACGGTGTTGACCTCATAAAAGTCATAGAGGCCATAAAGGTGCGCCCCACCCATAGCAATATCATATTCCCGGGTCCCGGTATAGGGGGCTACTGCCTGCCAAAAGACGGTGGATTGGGGCTTTGGGCATATAAACATCTTATGGGATTCGAAAATGATATCTTCAAGATAACGCCCGAGGCAATAAACATAAATGATACAAGAGCACTTCATGCAGCCCAACTGGTAAGGGATGCCATGAGGAACATGGGACGCATAGTGGCAGCTTCCCAGATCACCTTGCTTGGCGTATCTTACAGAGAAGACGTTGGTGATACCCGCTACAGCGGCTCTGAGATCATTGTTCGGAAGCTGGTGGAGATGGGAGCCGATGTCAAGGCCCACGATCCTTATGTTGACCATTGGTGGGAGCTTGAGAAGCAAGACACTTACCCTGCAAGGGGAACCAGCTGGTCAAGGTTTTTTAGAAACCAGGAGCACCTTACAGAATTCAGGATGAGCAAAACGCTGGAGGAGGCACTAAGCGGGTCAGATGCAGTAATCTTTGCCGTGCGCCACAAACCATATTTACAACTAGAGCCGGATGAAGTGGTTAGGATGGCGGGCGGTCCCTTGGCAGTTGTGGACTGTTTTGGGATATTGAGCGACGCGAAAATAGAACGGTATTTTGAGCTGGGCTGTGAAGTAAAAGGCCTTGGCCGCGGCCACATCAACCGCATCAAGGACAGGGTCAGGAAACGAAAAATGGGCCTTACGCCTTAAGCCTTACGCCTCATGCCTTTAATTCATATATGCAGCTCTACCACGTCCCCGTCTTGAAGCACGTGATCCTTTTGGATCATCTGCCCATCAAATACCGCCTTTCCCCATACCCTTGCATACTTCAACTTCTTAACAAAGTCCTTGTGTATCTTTCCTGCCAAAACCTCCAAGGTGCTATCCTTGGGAAGAATAAAAGGTGCACTTAGGTCGGGTTTCTTTCCAGGCGCCTTGGTAAAAACCCTAATGATCCCCGCGACTTCAAAAATCTTGGTAAGTAAAGCCGACAAGTGCCGTTTATTTTTGGCTGAGGCTGGCACGCAGGGCAGCTTCAGCTCACACAGCTCAAGAAATACCTGAAAGTCCTCTTCCGCCTCCTGGGAATCCACCTTATTCACCACGACAATGGTTTTCTTGATAAAGGGCGGCTTTTTCAGGTCAGCCGGGACAGGAACTCCCTCGGGAAAAATCCTCAGATCTCCAAGTACATTCACTGTTTCTTCCAGGTGCCCCAGTGGATCCGCATGGAGGTCAACTACTATCGCCATGATGTCACAACGCCGGATAAGGTCTGCCATCCAAGGATCTACGTATTGCCTGCTTATGGGAGGAGTGTCGATAAGCTGAAACTTAATGTTTTCAAACTCTGCCATGCCGGGGGTCGGCTTCCAGGTAGTGTGGGGAAAATCCGCCACTTCCGGTTCTGCGTTTGTTAGGGCTGATACGAGGGATGATTTTCCTGTATTTGGAGGCCCAACTAATACAACCTGCGCAGCACCTTCCTTTTCGATGCTGTATGCTGTTTCTCTCTTTCCTGTGCCCTTCTTCTGCTGTGCTTGAGACTTGAACTTGGAGATCTTCCTCCGAACCTCGGCCCTCAACTTGTCCGTGCCCTTGTGCTTGGGCATGATCATAAGCATTTCTTCGAGGGCTTCCACTTTCTCCTGCGGGGTCTTGGCCTCCCTAAACCTTTTCTCAGCCTCAAAGTAATGCGGCGGCAGATTGGCAGGCATATTTGTTACTCCCCCGCTTCAGAACTAGTCCTCTACCATGTATTCCCTAAGCTTCTCCTGCATGGAATCCGGCCATTCATCATTGAACAAAAACGCTCTTACCTCTTTCTTAGTAAGACGTCTCAATACACTCGCAGGAAGACTTCTGAGGGCCTCCATACGGCCTGGCAATGGCTCCCTTTTCTTCTTATCCTTATCAGCCATATTGTGTTTCCTCCTTATCATTTTTCCCCCACTCGCAGCCTCGCCTCCTGTTCCACTTGCTCCCAGTGAGTTCATTTTCAATGTCCCTCCACTACCCTGTGGAGATAAGGTACCAAGTAGTTCTTGCATACCGTGTCAAGTACGTATCGCCTCATCACTTTCCGAAACATCTTATGAGTGTTGGTCCTTGCAAGGTATTCTACTATCCTGCCAGCAGTAAAAAGCGGTGGGTCTGTTGGCTTAAAGAAACAGACATCTTCCCCGATCTCTTTGAAAGGAGGAATGTCTGAGCACGCAATGGGAAGCTTTATCATCCCAGCTTCCAAAATGGGAAGTCCAAACCCTTCGTCCTTGCTCGTCATGAGCAACAAGTCAGCCATCAGGTACATATCCCTTATGAATATTCGGTCCGGAATAAGCTTGGTCCTGTCCCTAAACCGGTATTCAGCCAAGATGGCTATGTTGTCACGCAAGTTCAGCTCATTTATCCAATATCTCAGTCGCCTGTAGTAAGACACGGCCCGTGCTTCGTGGGGGTCGTAGGCGCCTGTAAGAATAAAGAGCACGTTATACCCAAGGAGTTTGATACCTCTTACAATATGGATCGAAAGCTCCAAGTTTTTCCTCGGCGTGATACGGGAGGGCTGAACAATCACCAGGTCACGGTTAAAAAGATCCAACTCTTCCGCCAACCTTACTGACCTCGGGTCGAGATAGAAAAAAGTGACAGGATCTATACCGTTAGGGATCACTTCCCAGTGAACCCTTGGCTCATGGTTCAAAAATAGCTCTCGCCGGGATTCTGAGATGGTGACATAGTTGATACTCGGGTGCGGCCTGCGCAAAACGTTCCATGGGAATCTTTCTAAATGCTCCGGGACAGCCTCCTGAAAGTACGGCGAGTCATGAGCCCAGCTAACAACAGGCACACCCGTCTTCGCTGCCGCATAACGCCGGAGTGCCAAGGTGAAGGGCAAATTGAAAGGCATTTGAAGCACATTGTGTGCAATGATCACGTCGAGTTTTTCGGTCCACCTCTCCAGTATTGTCAGAATCCGGCCTGTGATTCTCTTCAAGGGGCGAAAATTGCCCTTGTCAGCTTCTGCGTGGGCCTTTTGAACCTGAGGATATTTGGACCCTAGCACCGGCTCGACCTGCACTGAAAATTCTTCTGAAAAGACCTCTCCCATTCCCGCAAGGACAGACACATCATGGCCCAGCCTCACCAGGTTGTATGCATGTTGTTTGAGCAGTTCTTCAACTCCGCCCACAACAGGAGGACACGAGTAGTGAAGTATCCCAATACTAAGAGGGCGTCCCATCGATAATCTCCCCTCTCCCATCACGTACGCCTGAGCGCGAATCGGCTACGTTCTGAATCCACGAAGGAGTCAAGAATATGGTTAAGCTTCTTTTCCAAGACCTCGTATGAAAAATACCTTCTGGCCAGTTCATAATTTTTTTCCAGTGCTGGCCCAAGGTTTTGAGGCTCCAGGAAATGCTTCAGCCTCTCCACTACATCTCTGCTCACAAATGACTCAAACGCGATCACCTCAAAACCACAAGGCTCAATGTCCTCCACGAATATGGAATACCTGTTTACCACCACAGGTTTCTTGAAATAAATCGCCTCTAGAAACGCATTTCCAAACCCCTCGTAACCAGACGGATAGGTAACAACATCAGCTGCTTGATAAACATCATCCATTGTGTATCCGTCTTCCTTACCTGCGCCAAAGCACCTAGCAGGACCTATCTTGTCACCGATATAAAGAACTTCCACTCCGAGCCTTTCTGCATATTCCACTATCCTTGCAGCGTACTGGTCCCCCTCATCTCCCAGTGAGTGAGAAACTACCAGTCTGGGCCTTTCCATGCCCAAAAGGCTTACCAATTCCACTGCACGCTCGATCCACTTCCTTGGAACAACCCTGGTAGGTTGAAGCACAAATAGATCCTCTTCGTTAAAACCCAGCTCCTCCCTTAACTGCTTGCTTTTGTGGCTCCCATCTGAAGGCGGGTGCTCGAAGTCAAATACGTTAGGAACTATTACATTGCTTATCCCCCGCCTGAAGCTTAGTTCACGGGACGCAGCAGAATTTATCACCACATGCCTAATGGTATGAAGATTAGGAGGAAAGGCATAACATATGAAGTCCTGGACCGCATTAATAAGAAACCTCTTTCGCTCCCACGCAAAATCGTGATGGTGTGCAATCACTGGTATGCATGTCTCGGCTATCAACTCAGTGATGGCCATTCCTAGCGGCACGTTCATGGGTATGGCTAAGGCGTTTTCAGGAATCAGCAATTCAATCTTGAACTCTCTGCAAAACTCGTAAAGCCTCTTCTTTAGGAGGTCTTTTATCTCATGCACCCGTTTTGTTACGGACGCCTCTCTCTGGCACGTGCCAAAAAAGGAATTGTGCATTTCTAGGATCTCGGGATCTTCAAAGTGAGCCTTCGGCTCAAGCATTGATCTATCTTCAGGGGTATCCAGCTCACCTGCAAAAAAGTAGCACTCATATCCGTTGCGCTCTAATACCTGATACCACTTGTAGGTCTCAAGGGATACACCATCTGTGCCCGCTATGCGCGTGGAAACAAACCCGATCCGTTTCACGGCTATTATTCCTCCAAAATACCATTTGCTGGCGATTCAAAAGCCTTTGTCTCACTTGAGTCTGTTGGTTGATTGACACGTACTAGCGCCTTCGGGTCAGGCCAAAGAAGTGATTCAGCCTCCCTTAACTAGAAACGCCAAAAACCAAATAACCTGACTCTTTTATATGGGATGAGCGGTCAAAAGGCAAGCTATTCAGCGGCGCTTAACCACACTTGGTGTAGCCGCAGAAATGACAGGTCATACAGCCCTCTTCGAAGCTTATTGTTTCGCCACATTCCGGACACGTTTCACCCATAAGACTGTACTCTTGTTTGGTTCTTCTCTTGCTGTCCTTACCTTTGAGGTATCTTCTCTCCAGTACCCGCGCAATCGCGTCCGGTATGGAAAGGACCAATCCGTCCTTCTGAAATACAGGGTGTTCCCCTCCTATCCCTTTTAATTGATCCACAATGTCTTTGACGCTTACCCCCGACCTCAAGGCCAGCGAGACCAGTCGTCCAATGGCCTCTGTTTTGGCTGTGGTTGACCTACCCGATTTTCCAATTGTGGCGAAAACTTCAAATGGTCTACCATCCAGCTCGGTAACTGTTACATAGAGATTTCCATACCCCGTTACCATCTTAGTGGTGAAGCCCTCCAGTGTCTCCGGCCTTTCCTTAACTGCTGTCATGAAACCACTTTCGTGGGAGGATTTATCCGCAAGGGACAAAACCTGATTTTCCTTACTGCCATCTCGGTAAATGGTAACTCCTTTGCAACCAAGCTCGTAGGCAAGATTATAAACCTTGAGAACGTCTTCCACCGTTGCATCTCGAGGCAGGTTAACAGTCTTTGACACAGCATTATCCGTGTACTTCTGGAAAGCAGCCTGCATTCTCACGTGCCACTCTGGAGAAATATCATGAGCTGTAACAAATACTTTTCTAACATCCTCCGGAATCTCCTCCAGATCCCTTATGCTTCCCCTCTTGGCAATGGTGTCCATTAGCTCCTTACTATAAAATCCCCTCTCCTTAGCAACCTTTTCAAAATATGGGTTCACTTCCATAAGTTTTTCATTGTCCATCACATTTCTCACAAAACAAAGGGCAAACAGAGGCTCTATCCCACTCGAGCACCCTGCAATGATACTCAGGGTGCCGGTAGGCGCAATGGTGGTCACAGTAGCATTTCGGTAAACGCAGTCTTCCTTGTCTTTATATATGCTCTTCCCAAAGTTCTTGAAAGGGCCTCTCTCTTCAGCAAGTTTCTTTGAAGCCTCGTGGGATTCGCGCTGGATGAACGCCATTACCTGTTCAGCCACCTCCAGTGCCTTTTCAGAATTGTACGGTATCCCCAGCTGGTAGAGCATATCAGCGAATCCCATGACCCCTAACCCTATCTTTCGATTCCCTTTTACCATTTCGTCTATCTCTGGAAGGGGGTATTTTGACACATCAATAGTGTTATCCAGAAACCTAACCGCATACCACACCGTTTCCTTCAACCCTTCCCAGTCAATCACTGGGCCCGCGCCATTTTCGGTCACAAATTTGGCCAAATTTACTGAACCCAGGTTGCAGGCCTCCATAGGCAACAGAGGTTGTTCTCCGCAAGGGTTCGTACTCTCAATCTCTCCTAATTCGGGGGTGGGATTGTCCTTGTTCACCCTGTCAATAAATACGATCCCAGGATCACCATTCTCCCAGGCCTGTCGTACCAGGGCCATATACACATCTCTAGCATTCAGCTCCCCTACTTTCCTTCCGTCCCGCGGGTCAATTAGATCATAATTGGTGTCATTTTTTACGGCTTCCATGAAAGCATCAGTGACAGCCACCGAGATGTTGAAATTGTTTAGCTCCCTATTGTTTTTCTTGCAGTGAATGAATTCCATGATATCAGGATGATCCACACGCAAGATGGCCATGTTTGCACCTCGCCTGGTACCACCTTGCTTTACTTGCTCTGTAGCGGTGTTAAATATCTTCATGAAGGAGACCGGGCCTGACGCAACCCCTCCAGTGGTCCCCACCCTGCTGTTCTTAGGCCTCAGCCTTGAAAAGGAAAAACCCGTCCCTCCACCAGATTTGTGGATAAGCGCCGCATTCTTCAGGGCATCGAATATCCCTTCCATGCTATCCTCCACCGGGAGCACAAAGCAGGCAGCGAGTTGCCCCAGCCTCCTGCCAGCATTCATGAGAGTAGGGGAATTGGGTAGGAACCTAAACTGGGTCATCATCTCGTAGAAAATCTCTTCCATCCGTCTCACGTGTGTATCATCACCGTACTTCTTCTCCGCCTTTGCAATGTGGCGGGCCACACGGCGAAACATCTGCTCCGGCGTCTCAATAACCCGACCTTTCGCGTCCTTCTTGAGATATCTCTTTTCCAGCACCCTTCTAGCATTCTCTGAAAGCTCCAACCCCTTCTTCACAAAGATGGATTTGTCCAATCTGACAGGAGAGGGCTTCTTGAGGCCATATTCCATCAACTTGGCCTCAATAATCTTTTCTACCATCTGGATGGTAATGGTTTGCAGCTCCATCTTGGAGATCTCTTCGCGCACAAAACGGCTAATATCCATTGCCCGGTCTGCATCAATGGAATTTCTCTGAGCCAGCAAATCAGAAAAACGATGATCATCCCATTGATAATCGCTCAGATCCACGATACCTTCTTCTGTGATCACGATTTTGCCCTTCTGACCCATCTTGACCTCTCCCATTTCAAAATCCTCGTCTGAGCCAGTGCGTGTCCTGGTTATATGGCATGTGTCAGTCGCTTGGGACACACCGTTCGGTCTCAAGCCTTCCCCTTGTGACCTTTGCTCTTTTTGCTGGCAACCTTATTGCTTCTGCAGTGCAAAAACAATGACCGACAACTGAAGAGTTTCCCCGGTGGCTCATGCATTCAAAACAACTGTCTTTTAGATAATTCCCTTGTCTTTGGCCTATCCGAAATTATAACCTACTTGACTCGGACAGCAAAAATCTACTTAGACGTATTCAGGCAGGAAAATAAGCACGTTGCCAGAAGCAGTTTCTCATTTTATATACCACATGTTGTATGTCAAGCTAAAAACCTACTATATATTATATAAAATTCAAATCTTGCAGGCAAGCTACAAGAATACTGGATTGTGGAGGGATGGATCATGATGTCTAAGGGAGCCAAGCTCGCCAGTCCCATACTAGTGCTGTGGTTCGTTATGGCATTTCTACTGCCGCTACCCCGTACCGTGGCCGGGGCGCCACATGATGCCAATATTCCCAGTCTCACCAAAGATGCCAAGCGTTACAAGTTGGAAAATGGGCTTACAGTTATACTTAGAAAATTTCACTCCTCAAAAGTGTGCGCCGTGCAGATCTGGGTAAGGACTGGTAGTGCGAACGAGACAGAGGAAGAGGCTGGCATAACCCACCTTATCGAACATATGATCTTCAAAGGCACTCAAAAACGCAAAACCGGACAGATTGCCCGCGAAATAGAGGCAGCCGGAGGGCAGATAAATGCATACACCAGTTATGACCGGACGGTATACTATGTGGAAATTTCGAACGAGCATCTTGAGACGGCTATTGACGTATTACTAGATGCTGTCCAGCATTCCGCCTTTGATTCAGTCGAACTGGCAAGGGAAAAGGAGGTGGTGCTGGAAGAATATCGTCGTGGCCTGGACTCTCCAACCAGGCAGCTAGCCAAAGCGGTTATGAAGCTCTGCTATAAAAAGCATCCTTACGGGCGACCCATAATTGGATATGAAAACACAATCCGCTCAATTAAGCGCAGTGATATCCTCTCTTACATTGAC
>Ga0164318_10003409_pt1 | contig 15039 bp, 12 predicted proteins | sample GuaBasSedimGuay9_FD_113734 | JGI IMG/M metagenome (GOLD analysis project Ga0164318, IMG submission 113734) | Subseafloor sediment microbial communities from Guaymas Basin, Gulf of California, Mexico - Guay9, Core 4571-4, 0-3 cm | ecosystem: Environmental > Aquatic > Marine > Hydrothermal vents...
AACCACAGCAAGCTACCGCACAGATGCCCTTGGTGTTGGAGAAGAGTTACTTACTCATTCACAAATAAGCGTATATCCAAACCCTGCTACCAACAAGATATATGTCAAATTACCCAAAGGAAGTAAGCCGGATATGAAAATTTATATTCTCGATCTTCAGGGAAAACAGGTAACGCAACTCATAAAAACGGGGAGCGATGAGTTCTCGGCAGACATCAGACTCCTTATTCCCGGTGAGTATGTGATTCCGGTAAAAATGAACGCCACGAAATATACCACAACAAAATTCATCAAAACAGCAACTTATCATTAAGGTGTACAGACCTCTATAAAAGAGATTATTTACTCAAATATAAACACAGTTAATCAAAAAACCATATACCATGAAAGTTTTAAAAAAATTTGCTTTACTGTTTATTTCTATTTTTATTATGCAAGCTGTTTTTGCACAACCTGTTATCACCAGCAATATTAATTTATCCATCAGTGACACTTACCGGTACGATGGTTATAACAAAGTTACCAACATTGAACCCTGCCCTCCCGGTGCAAACCAAACCTGGAACTTTGCCGATGTTACCGGAGAGGAAATACTCACAGGAGCTACCTATAGATGCGTAGATCCTGCAACAACACCGTTTGCCGATTCTTCAGCAGCTCAAAATGCAACCATCTGCACCGTGGATACTAATTTTAATTTAGGCATTGATTACTTTTATTATCTTAATAGTAACTCATCGCAGGTTGTCACGGCGAGCGGTTCCATTACTCCAAATGGGGACGCTTTATACGGGGGATTTTTTGCCGGTGACGGTTATGTTTGGTATGAATTTCCTTTTACCTATCACGATAGTTATGACTATTCGTACGAAGTGATGGATTATAAAATCACCGAGGGATATTATTATCATCATGATTCATCAACTGTAACCGTAGAAGCCGATGCTTATGGAACCATTACAACTCCGGTGAAGACGTATCAGAATACATTGCGTATAAAGCAAACCCACCATCAGTATAACTGGATGAGGTTGAATCCGGGAGATGATTGGATATTTATAGGTGATCTCATCCAAATTTCTTACAGGTGGATAGCACCCGGCATAAAAGTTCCCGTAATGACTTTTATTGAATTTGAAGGAACTGACGAGTATACTGCACACTATCTTGTTGAGCACAATTTCGCAACAGGAATTGAAGAAGGAGTTGGTTGCCGAATTGAATTGTATCCAAACCCTGTAACCGACCATTTTACTATTCAATCGGATAAGGCATTTATTGGTATTCGTTTGTTTTCACTTAACGGAGAGCAAAAAAATATGGCATCTTTCGGGGTAAACCAAACAAACCGGCAAACGATTGATTTCAGCAGATATTCAAAAGGTGTTTATTTGATTGAGCTTGAATTTGACGATAGCAGTACGATAACAAAAAAAATTATTAAATAGAAATGCTAGCCCATAATGCCTGCTAAAATGAAAAAACCAGCTTAACTAAAAGTATTTTTTATTAATAACATCTTGTAAATCAGAAAATAAATTCCATTATTTCCCTCTTTGGAGGGAAAACAAAGGAGGATCAATTAAAAGATATTTGTTTTCTGATTTACAAGGTATTTCATAATCATCCACGTAGTTAACTTTAAACAACTTCATAAAACAATTACATTAATTGTGTAAGGATTTGCCAATATTTACTATTTTTGGGTTCAAATTACACTTTTATGTCAAAAACAAAAAAACGATTTTTAATCCTTGCCGGAATACTACTTACTATCGTAATAGTAGGAATCTTTAGCATTAATGGTATTATCGCCGGAATTATCTCAGGAAAGATTGACAATATTCTGGAAAAGCATCCTGTAAAAAATTATCATATTTCTTATCAGAGAGTGGGATATAACTTACTGAATCATTCTGCCAGAATCATTAATTTTACCTATATCCCTAATCAAGATTATCTCGATAGCTTAACCGCTACCAGTACAGGCTACACAGTACCCGAAATCCATCTGGAAAAGTTGATTATTTCGGGCATCGATTATAAAAGAGCCTTCTCCGAAAAGCATATTGAGTTGAATAAAATCCTTGTAAAAAACCTTAACGTAAAACTATGGAAAATAGAAGGCAAAGCAAAATCCACAAAAAAAAGTTCCCATACTCAAATTCCCGACTCAATCCAAATAAACGGAATCGATGGCCTTTCAACTCATAAGTTTATCATAGAGAAAAGCAAGGTTGAGCTTATCGACCGGAAGACCAACAAAACCATCGCTACCAATAGTGAGATATCTGCGTTGTTAAGCGAATTTAAACTGGTTTCAACAGGACATCAAAACAATTTTTTTCGACCGGTTGTTGCCGATGCCACCCTGCAACTTAATGACTTTGTTTTTTTTACACCTAAAAAATTGTACAAATTATCCGCCAAGCGAATTACCCTTAATTGGAGTGATAAAGATATCTTTATTTATAAACTCCATTATCAGCCACTCTACTCCAAAAAAGATTTCAGTAAGCACATTAAATTTCAAACAGAACGTTACGATTTTAGCTTAAAAAATATAAAACTCTCGCTTCCAGATATCAAAGCGCTTGTAAACAGTAACAGACTTATCCTGTCAATTGTTCAAATAAACGATGCCCGTTTTAATATTTATCGCGACAAGCAGGTTCCATTTGACCATAGCAAACGACCCTTGTTACCCAATCAGGCTATTAAGCGTTTGGCTTTACAGCTTAACATTAACACTATTTCCATAAAAAATTCCACTTTTGCCTATGAAGAAACTACCGGCAGAAGTGAACAACCCTTATACATTAATTTTAAAAATCTTTCAGCTGAAATTACCAACCTGTCCAATCTTAAAAACCGAACCTATCAAGAGAGTAAGATGAAAGTTGTTTTAAAGGGGCGACTAATGGGCGAAGCACCTTTCGATATGCAAATATTGTTTCCGTTAAAGGCTCGCAACGACACTTTTGTTTTTAGCGGGACTGTTTATGGCAAGGTTTTATTAAAAACTTTTAACAAGGCCTCTTACCCCGCAGCAGGAATCAATATTAAAAGTGGGATTATGAATAAGTTGACTTTTAAAGGGGGTGCCAACCCGTACCATTCAAAAGGAACGCTTACCTTTTTATATAACAATGTAAAACTCGATATTATTACAAAAGATAAAAAGGAAGCCAACAAGTTTTTAAGCTGGGGCGCCACTACCATGATACGTAAAGATAACCCATCAGCAGGAAAAACTCCTAAACAGGCTATCATGGCGTTCGACCGGAATATGGAAAAAGGGTTTGGAAACTTTTTGTGGAAAACTATATTTACCGGTATAAAAGCCACTTTTATCGGTGGTAAAAAATCATTGGTACAACCGGTAAAAACCACCAATGACAAGAAAACGAAAAAGAGGAAAAAAAGAAAACAATAGCGCTTTTGATGGAATTTCTTCAGTATCATAAGTTATTTCTAATTACCTTTGCAGCTCGAAAAAAATAAATGACAATATGAATAAAAATTCCATAATAGGTTTTGTGCTCATTGCTGCCATTATGATCGGTTACTCGGTTTGGCTCAGTCCTTCGAAAGAAGAAATTCAGCAAAAGCAACATTTTAAAGATTCGCTCGAGTATGTACAGTTTCAGCAAGACTCCATTAGGAAGTCTCAAATTGTAAAAACGAAACAACATACTGAAAAAGCGTTAGAGTCGCGGAAACCGGAGGCTGGCACTTCCACCGTTAGCGAAGGGAAAGCCCCTTCATCCACCTATCAGGCCATGCACTCAAAATATGATGTTTTTGCCAATTCAGCCACTGGAAAAAATGAGAAATATTACCTGGAAAATGATTTGGTAAAAATTGAAATCGACAGCAAAGGAGGTTTCATTAAGCAGGTACAGCTGAAAGAGTATCAAACCTGGGATTCGCTACCACTACTTTTGTTCGACCCCAGCTCCATGAATTTTGGACTATCTTTCTTTTCACATGATAAAGCTATCAACACCAACGACTTTTATTTTCGTCCTGCCGACACTACAACCACCAGTCTGATGGTATCCGATGCCGATTCAACCACTTTTAGCATGAGGCTTTACGTTGATAAAGCGGATGGGGTAATCGACTCTACAAAGTACATCGAATATGTGTACACGCTTCACGGCGACAATTACATGTTCGACTTTGACATCAACCTAATAAATATGCACGGGGTGATTCCTTCCAACATTAGCTCACTTCCACTAGTTTGGGAAACAGATTTAATGAAGCAGGAACGCCATATTGACCGTTTTAACGGTGCCACCATCTACTACAAACCTGTAAAAGATGCCGTTGATTATCTATCGGAAAGTGGTGACGATGATGAAAAAATTTCCACCAAACTAAAATGGGTCTCTTTTAAGCAGCCCTTTTTCTCTTCCACCATTATTGCTCTTAATGATTTTGAAAGTGGAAACTTGTCGGTAACCGAAAATGAACACCACACAAATCCCCGTTACTTGAAATCGGTTAAAGCCGAACTGGATTTACCTATTAGTTTTGGTAATGTATCAAACATCCCATTCCGTTTTTATTTTGGTCCTAACAAGTTTTATACTTTAAAATCGTATGGGCTCGACCTTGAACGCCAGATACCCATCGGTTGGGGCTTTTTTCTGTTGGCATGGATTAACGAATACATTGTTATTCCGGTGTTTACCTTTCTTGGCGGAATGGGTTGGAATTACGGTATCGTAATTTTGGTTTTGACCCTGTTGTTAAAACTGTTTCTCTTCCCTATTGCCTATAAAACCTATATGTCCTCGGCTAAAATGAGGGTTCTTAAACCTGAAATTGATGAAATAGGTGCCAAGTTTCCCGATAAAAAAGATGCCATGAAAAAGCAGCAGGCTGTTATGGCATTATACAAAAAAGCAGGTGTTAATCCGGCGGCGGGATGTGTGCCCATGCTGTTACAGATGCCTATTCTGTTTGCCATGTTCAGATTTTTCCCGGCCTCCATCGAGCTGCGTCAGCAATCGTTTTTGTGGGCCAAAGACCTTTCCAGCTACGATTCCATTTTAGACCTGCCGTTTAAAATTCCTGCTTATGGCGACCACGTTAGTTTGTTCACTCTGCTAATGACTATTTCCACGTTGATTTACACCAAAATGAACAATCAAATGATGGGACAACAACAGCAAAGTATGCCGGGCATGAAAACCATGATGTACCTGATGCCAATAATGTTCCTGGGAATATTTAATAATTACGCTTCCGGTTTAAGTTACTACTACTTCCTGGCCAACGTTATCACCTTCTTACAGATGTATGCTTTCAGAGTGATGGTTAACGAAGATAAACTGAGAGCTAAAATTGAGATTAATAAGAAAAAACCTCCCAAGAAAAAATCAGCTTTTACTAAACGGCTTGAAGAAGCTGCCAAGCAACGTAGCAAATACAAAAAATAGATTTAATCCATCTTTCTGATGAGGGTCTTTTTATTTTCAGTCTTGGGTATAGCAATGCTGTTGCCATTGGGGTTATGGGCGCAAAACATCATTGTTTTTGACCAACAGACGGGAAGTCCGATAGCTGATGTAGTGATTTACAACCAGTCTAAAACCGTTTCAACGGTAACTGACAAAGCCGGAAAAGCTGACAGTAAATTGTTTAATGTCACCGAAGTAGTTGTTTTTCAGCATTTTACCTACTATACGATTGCGCTAAGCATGCATGATCTTCGTAAACAGCATTATAAAGTTGGTTTAAACCAAAAGTTGATTGATTTAGAGGAGATTGTTGTTTCTGCCAACAGCTGGGAGATAAATAAAAAAGAGGTTCCCAATAAAATTGAGGTTATCAAAAGAAAGGATATTCTTTTTGAAAATCCTGCTACCGCGGCTGATATGCTCGACAAAAGCGGGATGGTGTTTGTTCAGAAAAGTCAACTTGGAGGCGGGAGTCCCATGATACGAGGATTTGCCGCTAACAAAATTCTGTTCGTTTTAGATGGAGTACGAATGAACAATGCCATTTATCGAAGCGGAAATTTGCAAAACATATTGCAGGCCGATGTTAACAGCGTAAAAAGTACCGAAATTATTTTTGGCTCCGGAACCAATATTTATGGTAGTGATGCCTTGGGTGGGGTGATGGATGTTCATTTAAAAGTCCCCATACAGCACAACAGCAAAACATGGAAAATTTCTGGTCAGGCAATGGGTCGAACCGCTTCGGCAGCTTTTGAAAAAACCGGACATCTCACCTTAAATATTGCCAACAACAAATGGGCTTTGTTAACCATGATTACCTATTCCGGTTTCAACGACCTGCGTATGGGCTCAAATGGTAACGACTTTTACTTAAGGCCTGAATACGCCACCGTTGTCAATGGTAAAGATTCGGTTATAGATAATTCAAATCCGTTAATTCAAAAATACTCGGGATATAGCCAGTTTAATGCCACTCAAAAAGTTCGATTCAATATCGACAACCTATCATCCCTGAATTTGAACTTCTATTACTCCGAAACTTCTGAAGTGCCGCGCTACGACAGGCTGATTCAAAAAAAAGGCGATGGGTTAAAATACGTACAATGGTATTACAAACCACAAAAGTGGATCATGACCGATTTACAATACATCAATCATAAAAAAACTGTTTTATCCGACAATTATAAAGCCATCGTTGCCTATCAGCATGTTACCGAAGGTAGAAACGACCGAAAATTTGGTAACGGGTGGCTTCGCGAACGCATTGAAACCGTAGATGCTGCTTCCTTGAATGTTAATGTTGATAAAGCACTCGACCCCCATCAGTTTCTTTATTACGGATTGGAAAGTGTTTACAATTATGTTAGTTCAACAGGCCACAAAAACAATAGGATAACCGGAAAAAAAGTCCCCACCGCCACCCGTTATCCCGACGGTGGTACCCATTACTTTTTAGGAGGTGCATACCTCACCTATAAAAATAATTTTGCTAATAATGAATTTACTTTTCAAGCCGGCATCAGAGCCTCCTATTCGTATCTTCAATCTGCTTTTAACGATACATCCTGGTATCATCTCCCCTATTCCACCATTACCTTAAATAATAGGGCTGTTACAGGCAATGCCGGACTAATATATCATTGCAACGATTGGAAGATTAGCCTTAACCTCTCCTCAGGCTATAGAACCCCCAATCTCGATGATGTTGCCAAGGTGTTTGACTCCGAACCGGGCAACGTAGTGGTACCCAATAGTGGGTTAAAGCCCGAGTACCTTTATAATACAGATTTCACGGTAGAAAAGTCGTTTCAAAACAAAATAAGAGTAGAAGCTACTGTTTTTTACAGCTATTTACATCATGCCATGGTTCGTCGCGATTTTACCCTAAACGGTGCTGATTCGATGATGTATGATGGGGAGATGAGTAAAATTCAAGCCGTGGTAAATGCAGGCTATGCAAACATCTACGGGGTGAGTGGTGTTTTTTCAGCGCAGCTGAACAGATTTTTGGCGTTTAATATAAATGCCAATTACATCAAAGGATACGATGATGAAGGTCTGGCACTACGGCATGTATCTCCGTTTTTTGCTCATACCTCGTTGCGCTTTGAATATGAAAAAATACGCATGGAATTAACGTCAGTTTACAATGGAGAGGTTTCGTATGCGAACCTGGCTCCCTCCGAGCGTGACAAAACTCATCTTTACGCCCCCGATACAAAAGGCAATCCTTACTCGCCTTCGTGGAATACCTTAAACCTGAAAGGTAGTTATGCCTTTAACCAAACTTTTTTACTGACCCTTGGAGTGGAAAATATATTGGATAAACGATATCGCCCCTATTCTTCGGGCATTACGGCTCCGGGAATAAATTTTATTGCTGCCTTAAGAGTAACTTTTTAGTAAAGATAATGTTCATAAAGTCTGGCCTGAATTACTTTTATTAAAAATCGAGGAAATCGCTTAAATATTTTGAACTTAGGTAATCTTTGAAATCACGGGTCATTTTAATGGTCAGTTTGCCAAATATACACTTACTGAACGGGCAGGTAGGTCTGTTGATGGGACACTCTGATAAGTTAATCTCCCCTTCAATACACTCGTAAATATTAAGTAATGATATTGTTTCAGGGGGCTTAGCCAGCATAAACCCTCCTGCCGGGCCACGTTGAGAGGTTAAATAATTTTCCTTTACCAGCTTCTGTAATATCTTGGCTATATGAAATTTAGAACTTGATGTCCGCTCAGCAATCTCATGTACGTTTATCTGTTCCTTGGTTTGTGCTATCAGCACCATCGAATGAAGCCCGATAGAGACCGCCTCCGTTATATTAACAACTTTACCCATAAAATAAAAAATAAGTAATTAATTACCAAAATTAGACATTGATTAGATACAAAATACAACAGCATTGTATTTTTAATCAGTTTTAAATAAGTACCGTTTTATCAACCCTCCAAGATAATAAGTTGGTTTGTGTAAAAATATCTGTTAAAATATAGTCTATTTTTGCCGTACAAAAATTTACTGTATAATGAATGCCATTGTTGAAATAGCCAAACAATCACTTACCATCACCTTTTTCGTGCTTTCAATGATGTTAATCATTGAATACCTGAACGTGCTTACCAAGGGGATGTGGAGCAAAGACTTAAAAACGAAAGTATGGAAACAAATTATACTGGGTGCAGTTTTAGGAATTATACCGGGATGCCTTGGTGCTTATACCGCTGTTTCGCTGTACGTGCACAACATAATCGGATTGGGAGCATTGGTAAGTACCATGATTGCTACTTCGGGCGATGAAGCATTTTTAATGTTTTCAACAATCCCCGAACAGGCTCTGATATTGCATTTAATAATCTTTATTATTGCCATTGTATCCGGTTTTGCCGTGCAGATTATGTTTAAAAACAGATTTACTTTTAAACTTTCTGACAAGCACTTTCATTTGCATAACACCCCCGATTGTGTGTGTTTCAACAAAAAAACAATCGCTTATCAACTCACACATTTAAAACCAAAACGAGTTATATTACTACTTTCGGTAGTGGCTATGATTTTACTTCTTCTTTTCGGGTCAAACCACCATGAAATCTCCATCGATCATATTTTAAATCTTAAGCAGCAGGCACACGAGCACGGTCACCCTGCTTGGATTAGGATTACTTTTTTGGTTGTTCTTGGTTTTACATTGGTAACGCTGCTTACTGTAAACGATCACTTTTTAGAACAACATCTTTGGGGTCATGTACTTAAAAAACACCTGTTAAAAATTTTCCTCTGGAGTTTTGGTACTTTACTGATATTTCATTATTTAAATCAGTATTACGATTTAAGCGACCTGGTAAAAGATAATGTTTGGGTTGTGTTGCTTATTGCCGTGTTAATAGGAATCATACCCGAATCGGGACCTCACTTTATTTTTGTCATTATGTTCGCCAGCGGCACGTTACCTTTTAGTATTTTGATGGCAAATTCTATCGTGCAAGACGGTCATGGCAGCCTCCCGCTCATTGCCGAATCCCCCAAAGCCTTTACCATCGTTAAAATAATCAATATTGCCGTTGGTTTACTGATTGGTGCCACGGGCTTGTTGCTCGGGTTTTAAAAAATTAGTATCTTTATAGCCAAAAAAAGTATGAAACGTATCCTAATTCCCGTTGATTTTAGTGAAAGTTCTTTTAATTCGTGCCGCTATGCCATCGAAATAGCTACTAAAAAAGAGCCTGTCGCTCTGTGGCTGTTTCATGTTATTATCGACCAAACATTTTACAATCCCACCACCGATCCTGATGGTATGATGTCTGCCCCCATTATCTCCATTGAATTTTCGGAGGAGCTAAGGAAAATTGCCGAAACAAACATGGCACAGCTTAAAAGTCAGGTGGAAGATTATATTGCCGAAAAGGAATATGACAATTTTACCCTGAACAAGTTTATGATATCAGGCGACCCGGAATGGCTGGTGGAAGATGTTTGTGAGGAAGTAAACTCGGACGGAATTATTATGTCAACATCGGGTACTGGTAAAAAAGCGCCGTTGGAGGGAAGCATGGCCTTGAAAATTATGGGAAGAGCACCCGTTCCGGTAATAGCTGTCCCGAGTGATTATACCTCCTTCAAATTTGAAAATATTTTATACTCCACTAAATTAGACAACATCGATAATGATATTGACACCTTAAAAATGATGCTCAAACTATTCAGTCATCACCATTTCAAATTTTATGTCGTGCATTTCAGAAAGTCTGACAAAGATACCGTTACCATGCAGAAACTGGAAACTACTTTTGAAAATGAACGTTTAGATAAAAAAATCAGGTTTATGCTGGTGAACGATGACCATAACACCAAAACGACATTAAATACAGTTATTTCGCATAACAATATCGACCTGATTGCTTTTGTGGCACATAAAACAAATCCCTTTAAACTATTCTTCATTCGCGGTATTCATAAAGATGATTTCTTTTCTGCCGACTTACCTGTATTGGGTCTGCCATATCATAAAGATTAATGAAAAAAAACAACCATAAAAAGGTCATCGTTTGGGACTGGAACGGCACCTTATTAGATGATGTAGATTATTGTGTTGATTGCATCAATGTGCTGCTTGAGAAAAGAGGATTACGCACGATTGATGTTGCCACTTATAAAAAAATATTCACCTTTCCCGTAATCGAGTATTATCAATCTGCCGGCTTTGATTTGGAAACCGAAGGATTCGAAAAACCGGCCATGGAGTTTATCAATCTCTACTATGATAATTTTTCTCAAACAAAACTATTTCCTTGTGTGCCCAACGTGCTTGCACAGTTTAAAGAAAAAGGGTATCAACAGGTAGTGCTTTCTGCCATGGAGCACGAGAGTCTTTTAAAAACATTGGCCGGTAAGGGAATTCTCTCCTTTTTTAATGAAGTTACCGGCGTTGGCGATCATTATGGAAGCAGTAAAGAAGAAACTGGCAGGCAGCTTTTAAAAAACCTTCGGGTAAATCCTGATGAGGTAGTGATTATTGGTGACACCTTACATGATAAACAGGTGGCTGATGTGCTTGGTGTAGCATTAATATTAGTGGCTACCGGCCATAATTCTAAAAAAAGGCTCTTGGCCGAACACCCTGTTGTTGTTGACAAGCTTGATGAGGTTGTTGAACTTTTAAATAGATTGTCTGTTAATAAATAAAGTATTAAGGGATCTATTAACTCACGGGGGATGTCACCAACTTTTCCTACCTTTGCGCCAATGAATTTAGCAGAACATTTACAACAAGATTTTTTTAAAATAATTGCTGAAACAGCTGATAGAACAAAGACTAAGGTTTTTGTTATCGGGGGGTTTGTCCGTGATTTACTTTTAAACAGGCCGTCGAAAGATGCCGACTTTGTAGTGCTTGGAAGCGGTATCGAATTTGCTGGTGAATTAGCCAAAGCAATGGGCAATAATACCGAAGCCAAATATTTTGAAAATTTTGGTACCGCCATGATACGAAAAGGTAACTGGGTGCTTGAGTTTGTTGGTGCCCGTAAGGAGTCATATCGAAAAAATTCGCGTAAGCCCATCGTGGAAAATGGAACTTTGGAAGATGACCAAAACCGAAGAGACTTTACCATCAATGCTTTGTCGATTAGTTTGCAAAAGCATAACTACGGCGAATTGCACGATCCGTTTAACGGGCTGGATGATTTAAACAACAAACTAATTAAAACACCACTCGACCCCAACATAACCTTTTCGGATGACCCGCTACGTATGATGCGTGCTATCCGGTTTGCCACGCAACTAAACTTTACCATTCAGAAAAACACTTTTCAAGCCATCAACCGCAACAAAAACAGGATATCAATTGTTTCGAGGGAGCGCATAACCGATGAACTTAATAATATAATCATGGCAGATAAGCCTTCTATCGGTTTTAAACTGTTAGAAGAATCGGGCTTGTTAAAGGTTATCTTCCCGCAAATGGCCGCCTTAAAAGGGGTTGAAGTGGTAAACAAAAAAGCACATAAGGATAACTTTTACCATACCCTTGAAGTGCTTGACAACGTGGCTTCAAAATCGGATAACCTGTGGTTACGCTGGGCAGCTATCTTGCACGATATTGCCAAGCCGATTACCAAACGCTACGACAATAAAGTTGGCTGGACTTTTCACGGACACGAGTTCGTGGGAGCAAAAATGACCAATACCATTTTTAAACAATTGATGTTGCCACAAAACGATCAGATGAAATATGTTCAGAAACTGGTTTTACTTCATCTGAGACCTATCGTGTTGTCGAAGGATACTGTTACCGATTCGGCCGTGAGAAGACTACTATTTGATGCCGGCAACGACGTTGACGATTTGATGCTACTGTGCGAGGCCGACATCACCTCTAAAAACGAGGCCAAAGTTAAAAAGTATCTGAAAAACTTTAAAATTGTACGCCGAAAACTGAAAGAGGTTGAAGAAAAAGATCGTATCCGAAACTGGCAACCTCCTGTTAGCGGTGAGGCTATTATGAAAACTTTTGGACTGAAGCCGTCACGTCTCGTTGGTGATATTAAAACTGCTATCCGCGAAGCCATCCTTGATGGAATTATTCCCAACGAGTTTGAACCCGCCTATCAGTTTATGCTTAAGGAAGGCGAAAAGCTGGGTCTTACCCTTGAGAATAACTTGATAGATAGTTAAAATTTAAAAAAAAATTATTGCATTGTTTGCATGTAAAATGAAGGAAATTATTGCAACTTATTTTCATTTTTTTATATCTCATTTTTTGTATATTTGAACACAAATATTGAAGTTGTATTAAACTTAAAAATATGTACAGTAGTTATTTGCCGGAGGAGTGGAAAAGGATTAAATTTGATGAAAACATCTCAGAAAATGAAGTTTACGCTATCTCCACACATGGAAGAATAAAGAGCTATAAAGTAGATCGCGAAAACGGGATTATACTTAAACAGTCGTCGTTTGGTGGCTATAAAAGAATTCCCTTAAAACAAAAAACTAACCGACGAACAGCAAGGTACACCCATAAGCTGGTAGCTGAAACCTTTATTAAGAGAACAAGTGAAGAGCAAAAGTATGTCATTCATCTCGACTATAATAAACACAACAACAATGTGTGGAATCTGCGATGGGCAACCAAAGAAGAGGTAGAGGCTCATCAAAAACGCAATCCTAAATATCAAAGTCCGGTTGAGCGCATCAGTTATTCTAAGCTCTCTCCGGGCAGGGTAAAAATGATTAAGCGTATTGTAACTGACCCCAACCGAAAAACGCGGATGAAAATTCTTGCCAAGCAGTTTGGCGTTTCCATTCAGCAACTCTACCGTATTAAATGGGGCGAAAACTGGGGTCATATTAAATTGGATAAAGAGAAGCACAATAAGCTATTTCGCGATAATAACGAATCAAAATAGCTACAATTTGAATAAGCAGCATCACACCTTAATAGTTATTGCAGGCCCCACCGCTTCAGGTAAAACCAGCGTGGCAATTGATGTTGCCAGCCATTTTAATACCGAAATCATTTCTGCTGATTCACGCCAGTTTTACAAAGAAATACCCATCGGTACTGCAGCTCCCGATACAAAGGAGCTTGCTAAGGTTAAACATCACTTTGTCGGTCATCTTTCTATTTTTGATGATTACAATGTTTCCCGATTTGAAAAAGAGGTGCTCACATTGTTGAAACAAAAATTCCACCAACATAGCCTTATGGTGATGGCTGGTGGCTCCGGCATGTACATCGACGCCGTGTGCAACGGAATTGACGAGCTGCCCGACCCTGATGAAAAAATCCGTATCGGGCTCAATCAAACACTTTCGGAAAAGGGTATCGAAGCCCTTCAGCAACAGCTTAAAATACTAGATCCCTCCTACTACCGTGAAGTCGATTTGCAAAACCCAAAAAGGTTGATGCGTGCCATTGAGGTCTGTCTGCAAACAGGAAAACGGTATTCCGATTTACGAAAAAACAAACCTGTTTTTCGCAATTTCAATATTATTAAAATAGGGCTAACCCTTTCGCGCGAAACACTTTACAGTCGCATCAACCGGCGTACCGATAATATGATAACCAACGGCTGGATTGATGAGGCTCGGGCTGTTTATCAATACAAACATCTTAATTCGCTCAATACGGTGGGTTACAAAGAGTTGTTCAGTTTTATTTCCGGCGAATGGCCCCTTGAAACAGCTATCGAAAAAATTAAAACCAATACTCGGCGTTATGCTAAAAGGCAGCTAACCTGGTTTAAACGTGATAAAGATATCCATTGGTTTCAACCGGATAATATCCAAAACATCCTCCGATATATTGAAAGCAAGTTATGATATTTTTCCTGTTTTGTAATTCCCATTTTCTAACATGTTGTTTTTTCACTATGTTTGTAGCTTGGTAAGATGGGATTATTAAAGACTATTTCTATGAAAAGTGTTCTCGCAATAGCTGTTGCTCTGCTACTGCTTTCTTTTTCTGTTAGCGCGCAACAAACCAAAGCAAAGAAATTTGCTTCACCCCAAAGGGAAAAGAATTTTTACGATATTCAAAAATCTTTTAACGACTATTGGGCTCCTTATCATGTGAAAAACGGCTATTATACAGAGAATGGCCTTCAAAAAAAGGCTCCGGGATGGAAACAGTTTAAACGATGGGAATATTATTGGGCAAACCGTGTTAATCCATCAACAGGCGTATTTCCAAAAACAACCGCTGCCGATATTTACACCAATCTTTCTAAGCAACGAGGTAGTAGAAGTGCCAACGGAAACTGGACAGGTATGGGCCCCTCTTCTTCGCCAGGTGGTTACGAGGGAATTGGCCGGATAAACTGCGTTGGCTTCCGCCCTGGAGACAACAACACCTATTACGCCGGCTCACCCTCCGGGGGATTATGGAAAACCACTGACAATGGTAGTACCTGGACTGTATTAACCGATAACAACTCCGTGTTAGGTGTTAGCGATGTTGTTGTTATTGCTGGCACAAGTACTGCCACTGATACTTTATACATTGCTACCGGCGACCGCGATGGCGGAAGCATGTGGAGTCTGGGTGGTGGTTAT